>Ga0315312_1001554_pt1 | contig 17538 bp, 24 predicted proteins | sample TDP7_MG_FD_203629 | JGI IMG/M metagenome (GOLD analysis project Ga0315312, IMG submission 203629) | Freshwater sediment microbial communities from Lake Towuti, South Sulawesi, Indonesia - TDP7 | ecosystem: Environmental > Aquatic > Freshwater > Lake > Sediment | place: Indonesia: South Sulawesi... | reverse complement strand
GTCGCCGGCCCAAGCACATATCGGTTGCGGTATTTTCGATACTCTTCCAACGATTCGGGGCGGAAGTAACCCCCATTTTTCGCCCGAAGCGAACAGATTGGATAGCCCTCTTTACAAAGGGCACTAACCGTAGCCCTGGCTCGTCTAGGGATAATCTTGAGTTTATAAGCCAATTTATCCGCATAGATAGCATTTTGGGGTCCCCATCGGTCTTTGATGATCTCCCAGGCTTGTTCCATCAACTTGGGCGTGGTCTTCCAGGGTGCGTCGGGTAGAACTTGCCAGAATTCTCGCCAGTGATAGATTACCGCTGCGGTCGGCATGAACGTTGGCTCGGTGGCAATTCTCAGGGCATATGCTCCGCTCATGCCCAACAATCGGCGACCCACAACCCGCCAAGAACCAAAGGCTCTGTGGGCCTTCCTGACGCTCTCTCTCAGGCTTTCTATCTCCGCAAGTGTTATATCATTCAGACTAGACATCTTGGGTCTCTAAGGCCAAGATAACGCTTTGTAACAATTCTCATTCGGTTTCTATCCCCCGAACAGTTTATAGAACCCCGCCAGAGCCAATCCCAGCACCATCAGAAGGATGCTATGACGATCTATGGGGTGCAGGCCCCGCCACCGGTCCTGAAAGCGCCAGAAAACCTCTGTGAGCGGGTCGGGATCGTTGGGCAAGTGATATCTGCTACCGTTCCATTTCATTTGATTAAGAGTGCCTACCAGTCTGTCGCAAATGCAGCAAGCACAAAGCCCATAACCATACCTGCCGCAAACATTACAATGAGCCAATACCAATGTATCTGTATCATTTCTCCTCCCCTCGACGGTGGGGGCCAACCTTAGCGCCTGGCTGCTCAGTTGGTTTGCGTATGAGCATTTTCCAGGCGTTTACCGCACCCCCCACCGCCCAAGGGAGGAATATTGTCCTAGTCCTCGAGCCTTTGATTATGCAAACCCTGATTATGTCGCCTGGCTCGAATCTGGTTTGGGGCCATTCGAGTAATAATTCGAGCATTTTCCCCACCACACTATATTGGGGTGATACCCGGATTATCCGAATATCCTCTCTGGGAACTTCTGGCACCGTGCGTGGTTTGGTCTGTAATCCAGCGAGCAATTGATCACTTTTCTGCTCGATTTCCATTGCTAGTTTCAAGATTTTGGCATCCATTGTTATTCTCCTCTCTATGGGGCTGGGGAGGGGGCATTCGCTCGTGGTCTAGCACAGCCCCCTGCGCCGCCGCTGCTCATTTGCCACTGTGGAGTGCTCCTCCTCCACTCTACGCACGGCCCCCGGCAAGGCCGCCCAGAATCATTCTGGCACCCCAGCCTGCTCACTATTTGAACTTCTTTTTAAGCCTTTTCAGGGTTTCCAAGGGCTCGCCACCAGTTGCTTCAAGCATTGTTTTTACATCGGCGTCGCTTATCTGTTTCCCTTTTGCGAATCCCCAAAGGGCCGTCCAGGGATCAGGCACTATATCCTCATCCCCGTCTTCCGAATTGTTCATGTTTTCGATTTCGCCTGCTGGCAACTGTTCATAATCAAGATCTTCAACATCCTCGGTACCGTAGAGATCTTCAACGTCCCCTTTTGCCTCCGCGCCCATCAATCGCTTGTGTTCTAGGCGCTTTGGAAGTTCTTGGGCCATCCAGACAGGATCAATCGCTATCCAGGGAGTATAAATCTTGCGGGCTTTCCCATTGACCTGTACAGTCTCCTGGGAAAGATGGAGATTGAATGGGATGCCTGTCAAATGGCCAAACATGGCCTTCGCTAATTCCAATTGCCCAGCGATGCCCAGAAGCGCCCGCTGATGTACGGTTAACTCGAAATAGCCCAAGATAGGCACCCCGACGATAGCGAAGCAAAGCCTTCCAGTGGGGCGGCAATGTTGTCCATCGGAGAGGGGACAGTCGGTGCCAAGGCAACGGACTGAGTTAGCAATCCTTTCTCTTGTACTGTAGATTTCTTGCCAGGTGGCGAAATCGTCCTCGGTAGCCTCTGGAGTAACGGCAATTCCGCGAACAGTAACAATTCGGTCTTCACCCCTCGCATCTGTCCTGTACCATACGGACTCGCCATCGCCCATACACTTCAGACCAGAGGCGCTATAATACTTGTGGAAATGAGGGAATATCTGGTCTGTGGAGTCGAAAAGGAAAAAGATTTCAAGCGCAATGGGCTTCTCGCCATAGCGTTCTTTGAGGCCTGGCACGTCAGGACAGACAAAATAGTCGGTGGCGGATGGATATTCGACCCCTTGTTTATTCTTCTTTCTTATCCCCAAACGAATCTTGCCAATACGTTGTGGCCGGTATCTTTGCGCCAAATCTTTAATAGGCACTTCTTCCTCCATCTCTCTAAATAATGACCGACGGGTTTAATCTTCGCTTAGCTCCGCTAGCCTGATTTCGAACTCGGCTTCTGGGCCTATCTTGATTGGTTTATCGGTTTCAACGATGATAATTAAGGGCTTGCCCTGGTAGTGGAATGCCCAAGCGCCTAGTCTCCAAAGCTCTTTACCATCATCAAGATAATATTTGATGCCAGAAAACTTAACTATGCCCTTAGTGATTACTTGATATAGCATATTTCTCCTTCCATATTTCCCTGATGCCTTCTAGGGGGAAATCATAGCCCCCCCGGTTCTGCGTCTTGAGGATCCCCAAATCTTTTAGCACATTGCGACAACAACTGCCCACAAAGATCGGTTGGGGATTGCAGTGCTTTATTGGTGGCAATTCACCCAAAGCAACGGGTGTATCTGGACTTAGCACCTCGAAGATAACATCGAGTATCGTGGGGCGCTTGGAACCACAGGCCTCGCAAAACAAATCTCCTCTTTCGCCCCTAATTCGGTCGAATCCCAAAACGAACCGACGACCATTAGCCCAGGCTTTCAGGCGATTTTTATAAGCTATTCTTGCGGTTGCCCCGTTTAATACCAAATGCCCTTCTCGTCCTTTCTCGTGAAAATGGTTTCACCATCCCAGGGGCAATTGGGGCACACCTCTTTGTGAAGAGCCTCGATTTCGTCTCGGCATGCCTCCCGCGCCTCGATGTGTGCCTCCCACGCCTTGTTGTATGCCTCCCGCGCCTTGTCGTGTGCTTCCAATGCCTTTCCTGCCTTGACGTATGCCTTCCATGCCTTATCGCATACCTTACATGCGCTGACTAATCTTGGGGGCAATCTGTTGATATCTACTTCTTTGAGAAGACGCAGACGTAGGGGCCACTCCATTCTAGGCTTGTTTTCTTTAATCTCGGCTATCCTTTGCTCAATCGTGCCCGTGTAGAAAATGAATAGTTCATTGTGGAAAGCGTGCCATAACAAAGTATGTAGGTTAGCCATCTATCCTCCTCTGTCGCCATATCTTCTTTGCTCTTTGAGTATTGAGGCGATAATAACCACAGAAATCGCATTCTTCGAGGATTTCATAGCCCTTGCCACCAACCCAAAGGCCGATTACTTTGACGGCATGAAGCCAGCATTCAGGACACCAGAGGTTATATTCCACGCAGGCACCGCCATAGGCGGGTAGAGGGGCTCGCTCAAATTCTGGGCGCTTGCGGGGTTTAAGAACTAGGGCTGCGAGTTTGATGCCCAATTTTCACCTTCTTTTTCGGCCGCAAATCTATGTGAGCAGGCAGTCCAGCTTGCGTAGACCGCGACATGATGTAGGCTGCATGAAGAGTGCTTGCCCAATCGAATTCTGCGATATTTACAATCCTTGCAGGTTAGGCGTTTTCCCCTTCCCATCTCTCATCCTCCTCTCCGCTGCCATCCCGCGGGCTTCCAAGCGGAGACTATCCCTTGTGGCTCCCATCGCGGAGAATATGCTTTCCTGCTTACCACAACGGAGAACCACAAAGTGGTCATCCTCGGTCATCTCCACACCGAGCCTGGCAAACTCTTCTTCTAGCGTCATCCCCTGGTAAATCATATTCACACTATATGTAAACCGTGATCTGGGGGAGGGGAGGAATGCTCCTCATCCTCTTCCTCGAGTGCCCAGTCATGCCTAAAGCCGTTGTAACATTCGGGGCACAGGTCTACCTCTTCCACGATCTCGTGAGTGCGGTTAAGTACCCGTAACTCAAACCACCCCTCAGGGAAATCGTATGAGTATGAATCCTCGCCACACCCATCACACACGACATATAACTTCTTCACTTCCCCTCCCCCTTCATCTTCTCCCTCCCCTGGGAGGGAGACATAACCTATCTCTGCCAACTTCGCACTATATATCTTATAGGTTAACTCTTTTGGGGTTTGTCCCTAGTCTCCCCACAATTTCTTACGACAACCCTCACATATTCGGCCATCTTTGTCAGGGTGTGCATAGAGCAATTTTGTTTTGGATTGAAGGCCACATGCGCAGCAAGTGTAATAATCCCTGTGAGATTCGTGGCGTTCCCGTCTTTTGGCTTCGCGATATCCAAGACCTAACATTCCGTTTCCCTTTGGCGGTTGCTGTCCAAATAAACACGAATGGCGGTCTCGACAAGGGCCTTGATTCTTATCCCTCGCTTGACCGCCTCCAATGCTACTTCCTTATGAAGTTCTTTGTCAATATTGATGGTTTTTGTTACGGGCTTTTCCATCCTGCCTATATTCTAGCATAACTACATAGGTCTGTCAATAGGTATTTGGTACTATTCTGCGGCCCTGGGGCTGAGGGCGGATGTTCGGTCGGTAGTTACTCCTCCGCCCTCAGTGTCTCGCATCACCTTTCCCGACTGCCAGCGAGTCCGTTTGCTTCCCCAGGGACAATCTGGCCAAGTCCCCACCCTCGTTACGGGCAACACCACCCCTACTTGGCGACCCCGATTCTTTGACCTCCCCACCTGTGGCCCCTGGCCACTTTCGGCAGGGAGGAACCTTTTACTAGCCAGCCAATTGCCCGTCGGCAAGGGCTGGCAAGATTCCAGGCCATCTAATTATACCATAGAATGCGAGTATTGTGCGAATGGGCCATCCCTGGGACCGGATGAAAGGGCGAAAGAAAGGAGGCTCGTCGGGCTCACCCCCAGGGATGGCCAATGGCGGGGGTTGGATTCGAACCAACGACCTCTGGGTTATGAACCCAGCGCGCTGCCATCTGCGCCACCCCGCAACTAAGTGGCTTTGTTGCGCTATTTACGCAACTATTTGCCCAAGAAAGCAAAGAGGTTTTTTATTCCCTCATATCCACCAGTGGCCAAAAAGAATCCAAAGAAGCCGATCAGCGCTGCCTCGAAGAGGGGTTGGGCTACGAAATGCCATTGTAGCAGGGTAAGTTTGGCTAGAAGGGCAATGATGATGCAAAGAGTGAAGCATACACCATTTACCCAAAGATCGGCGGATTCATCAGAGCCAACCTTTCGGCGGATGTAGGGTTTCAGAAGTTGGGTTAGCAACGCCCCAAACAGGGCAATGCCACTAACTGTTAGGAATTGTTCTAGCGTGATGGGGAAGTCCACTTTTCACCTCCTTTCTTGGTCATGTAACCAATTCACTTAGTAACACTATTTGTGTAACAATTTCTCTTCTGCTGCTTCGATACGTTTTATTGCTATGTCGATGGCTGTATGAAGGGCTGTTTCGCCGGCTTTTAAAGTTGCCCTCGTCACGCCTAAATCGTTAAGAATAGCCTGGTTTGTGTCGGGTTCGGTAGGCGGGAAAAGTCGTTCTAGGCTCACGACATTAAGGTCTACAGAAATGTTGCCAGGAATCATCGTGGTGCCCTGATATTGTTTTATTGCTCTTTGTTTCCAGCCGCCGTAAGGAACCCAGTTAGTATCAAGTTCGGCAAGGCGATCGTACCTTGCATCCCATAACGGGTATTGCTCGAAGCCAGAAACGCCACCCATCACGATGCCGTTCCACTTATGGCGGGAGGTATAGATTGCCACTGGCTTATCCTTGATGTGAGAGATGGCATCCTTGAGCCTTGCGGCTGGGTCGATGGGGTGCAATGGTTGATCCCCCTCGATATCGACGGCGACGAACTTGACGTATTCGTATTCGGTGCCAGCCGCCTCTTTGACTACTGGAATCAACAAATGGGTCTGGGTAGTCGTGTCCGCAGGGAGATAGAAATAAATAGCCGTCATCATCCCTGCTTCCCTGGCCGCTGCTAATTGTTGCTGGCAATGTTTATTCTTCCCGCGACCCCCTGGAATGCCTCCCCACGCTTGTGCGATTGCTAATCGAAAGCCAATATCATGGGCTGCCTTCCATTGGCTCTCTTTTATCTCGCCTCCCCAGGCGCTTACATCAAGGGCGTGGATAAGCCCTTCCTTTAAGGGTGGTAGTTTGTCCATCTTCGCCTCCTCTCTCGGTTGTGCCTGGGGATTGTACCCCGCTATCGTTTTATATATCTTGGGAGTCCAATCGTGAGTTTCCCATTGATCTCCTAGCGTTCTTCCAGTGGTGAAATAACAGGCAGCCAGGAGATAGGGGTCTTCTTGTAATCTGTCTGCGAACCAGGCCAGTTCCTCTATGCACTTATATTCTCTCGCTCCTTGGGGATGAATATCCCAAGTCCACCACCCAATATCGGGGCCCCCGATAACAGCGTTGGTGAAGCCGAACTCGGTGAGGATGATGGGCTTGCCAAAGTGCCAAATGCGATCCCAGATTAGTCGGTGTCTCAAACTTAGGCCTTGACCATTCTGGCCAGGTTCGCTCAGGAATGGCCAACCATACGAATGTATCCCCACATAATCGGTTTCCAATAAGGCTTGGGCTAAATATGGCCAGTCCTCAAATCGGGGCCAGCCGTTGCCCCAGTTGAAAGCGATATTTTTCTTTCCTCTCTCGTGGACAAATCGAGCGAAGGCCACCTCAAATTCGTTCAGCCGCTTGCATGCCTCTGCATTATATGCTTCTGGCTCGTTGTATCCCTCAAAGAGATCATAATACTCCCAATAGGGAAGCATTAACCCGGCGTGAACCCCCGCATCATAGGCGGGTCGGTCAAGTATTTGTTTGTCCCGATAGAGCCTACATATCCATTGCGTATTAGGCGATAGCTCCCTTGCCCTTTTCAGCATCATGTCGTTATGGGCCTGCGGAACCATCACCTTCGCAAAGGATGGCTGGGCTATCCGTAGGAACTCAAGGCACCATTCGTTCCAGCCGAGAATGTGGAGGGTTGCCTTGTTCATAACACCAACCTCGGCTGAACCGCTGCCACTCTCTCTTTTGCCAATTCTATGCTCTTGGGGTCTATGTCTATCATTATGTAATCTCTATGATGCTCGATGCACTTCTGGGCTACGGTGGCCGTGCCACAAAAGGGGTCAAGAACTACACTTCTAGCCACGCCTCCATTGCAGGGGCAGGTGGGACGCCAACCGAGGGTTTTGGAATCAAGATATGCTCCTGGGATCATTCTCTCCCCCCTTTGTCCTGCCCCCGCCCAAGCATCTCGCCCTGTCTCGTCAATTCTCTGCCTATTAGCCAAGCGAGTGTGTCCATCGCCAAAGATTAAGCCGCCTTTTTCCACCACCCTCTCCCATGGCGCTCCGCACCCTGTACACACCTTTGGAGATGTCCCTGCCAGTATCATCGGCTCGACTAAATCGGGAGGGAAGGTGCTATAATGGGGGCCTGAATATGGTGAGGTTGGGATAGTCCAGACGGAACGCTTGTTGCGGCCAGCCGTTTGTTGTGGCCCTTGCCATTCCTGTGGCTTGAAAGCATTATCCATATTTCCTTCTCTGTAGCCCCTAATTCCCGATATGTCGAATTGGCCCGGTTCCCTTATCGCATCCGCATCGTAGTAATAGTCGTGCCCTCGCCAGGGGTTGATGCGCTTCCAGAGATGAACTTTGCCAGTTGGCCTCCCTTTGCCATCCACACACAAATCACAATCGGCCTCCCAACTCATCTCTGCACCCATCACCACCTCGGTATGGGTTACAACCTTCTTGCCCTGGCATTTAGGGCAGATGACCTTCTCTTTCCAATTCGGGGGCTGTTCTTTAACCTCTTCTTGGGCCATAATATTCGCCCAGCGGTAGTCGGGCTTGGGGTGCTTCCTTGTGCCATCAAGGTCTCTATGTGTCCAGTATTGAGGCTTGCCCGATTTGGTGAACATCCAAACATATTCGTGGCTGACGGTGCATCTATCATCTATACTCTCTGGCATCGGATTCGGCTTTTCCCAGATGACGACTTGCCTGACCCACCACCCATCCGCCTGCGCTGCCAGGGCTACACGGAAGGGGATCATAACCAGGTCTTTGGGCTTGAGGCCAGGCGGGATATTGGCCTTACCTGCCATAAATCCTACTGTACCCACATTGCTCCTTTGTTTCGCCGAGGCTGTCTCTGGCCCGCCACCTCGATAGTTTCCGCCTACATAACTATCCCCTATATTCCACCAAACTACCCCATCTTTCCTCAGCACCCGCCAGATGGCTCGGAGGAACTCTAGGGTGTGTTCCACGTATATCTCTGGGGTTGGTTCAAGTCCGTACTGGCCCCGCCAGCAGCCACAGAGAGAGCAGAAAGCCCCCTGCCGGTACATCTTCCAAGATTCAGGCGAGGCATCTCTAACCTTGCCTACTGTATCTCCCGCTATATGTTGCCACCGCTTTTTGCCAGCATGGCCTTCTTTCTCTGGGGTAAAAGTCCACTCATGCTCACATCCCTCATCTCCCCCGAAGATGCACTCCGTTCCCTCGTATGAGCGCAGTCCCCAATAAGGCGGACTCGTTATCACGCAATGCACACTCTCTTCTGGCATCTGGGCTAATACTTCCCTTGCATCTCCACAGATTATCGTATTCTCCTCAAAAGGGCCTAGCCGTCCCATATCTCCCTTGTCTACATTTTGTGTACAATCGTACACTTTTTGTGTACAACCCCTACAATTTATATGCTTATACTGGCCTGCCATGCCAGTTTCCACTTATAGAATGTATTATTTTGCTTGTTCATAATAGGCTGCCAGCCTAGTTTCTCGCAATAGAATGTACTATTGTCGCTTCTCAATTTCCCAGTCGTGAAAGCCGTAAGCCATTTGCAAGGCCGTCAAGTCCTCCAATGCTTCATTTGCACTCATCCAGGGGCTTACCACCCGCCAATGTTCACTAGAAGGGGGATGTTCACCGTCTGGTGAACATCGCTCAAATTCTGGCATTTCCATGACCGCCTTCACCATCGGCCAGTGTGCATTGTTTGTAAGCCAAGAAAATCCGTGCCAATGGCTATCTGCTAGAATGAAGGGGCACCAGGCCAGGAGATAGTCGGGGGCCGTGCCATCCCCAAACCAAGAATAGACCATCGTCATCCAGTCCGCGCGATAATTCGGATTCGCCATGCCATCATCTAATCCCCCCTCGGTAACTATCATGGGGAGGGGATAGCCGACTATCTCTTCGCACACTCTAGCAAAACCCTCAAAGCCCCTGGGGGAGAAGTCGGGATGCTTTGTGCAATCTGGCCCGCAAATGTAGGGCCATTCTGGATGTAGTGGGGGTTTGGTCTTCGGTGGGTATAAATGCAGCGCAAGCCACATATCGGGGAAAAGAATTTCATTGCTCGTCGTGATAAGATACGATAGCATATCTTTCAATTCTTCGAGGGATGTGGCGTTGAATCCGGGGAAGCAACCAACAGAGCGAACCCTATGGGCCTGGGCAATCCAATTATCCTTATATATCTGTTCCCAGTTATCGGGGCGGATATCCTTGGGCCAAAAGTCGGCCTCGTTGAATATCTGGATATACTTGCAGTTGCTCATCATCGCTAATCGCCCGAAATCTGCACCGACATTGATTGCTCTTATTGGCCGGGCGATGGGCATAATGCCCTCTTGGAAACAACGATATGCCACTCTTCCTATCTGTTCCTCTGATTGAGAGGCCAACACGAGCCATTTTATGTGCAGGGCTTTTATCTCTGGGAGCCATCTGTCGAAGTTAACAACGGTCATATCTCCGAAGTGATGGCCTATTCCGTTGTCTTTTGGTGGTCGTGGCCAAGTCTCGTATCCGCTTCGCCTACTCATTGGCCCCCCTAGCCTTCAAGACTCGCAAAATAGTTTCAACCACCACGTTATCGGCGATGTCGTTGTAGTTCTTCCAAAAGGGTACCATAATGATATTCGGGAAATATTCCTCTATCCACGGCCTTACGTAGTCATCAATAGGCCATGTTATCCCATGAATCATGGCATGGGCAATGGTATCCTCGCATTCATCTGGGGTGTAATCTAAAATGCGGTGAGCAAGAGATATTTTCATCCTTCGCTCTGAATGCCAAACATGAACTTGCTCATCATGGCCCATATTGTCATCCCATTGCCATACGATATGCCAGTCATCCATAAGCAGAATTTTGCGCCACCTGTCGATAAATGCTTGAATCTTGGCATCGTCTTGGATCATTTACAACCCCTTGTGTAACTAATCGCATTAGTTACACCATTTGTGTAATTATCTCACAGCGGGCAATAGGCATCTCCCGTCAGCCAAGCCCGGAGCATGCAAATTATACTCCGCAGCAGGGGCCAGGCCGTTGCTGCTCCGGCCATGAATCCAAGCCAGGCCGTAAGGATATATAGCCACCACTTTTTCAGTTGCCGTCTCATCTTGCCTTCAGATTACCGCAAATGCGAAAACCGAGACCAATCCTCTTTTGGCGGCAGAAGGTGAGTATATAGGCCCACATCGCTGGGATGCCAAGGTTGGCCATAGGTTGTGAATCCGCCCATGCCCCAATAGCCCATCAAGTAGCCAAACATCATAACGTCGATGGGTTCGCTGAATTCGTAGTCGTGGGTGATAAAATAATCAAGCGCTAATTCGCCCAAATAGATGGCGCTCCCAACGAAAAGACCCTTTGTCTTTTGCAGCGTGGTTGTCCAGACTTCGATTTCCTGGACATCGATAACGACAAACAGCGCCATGCCATCGGGATGAAGCAGGCGATAGTGACTGGCCCACTTTGCAGCGGCCTTGAACGCCCGAACCCATTGTGAATCCACTGTGTCCTGGGCCCAAGACGGGTCTGGATTCGGTTTGTAGAAAATGTACAGTTGGCCCCCCAGTACCTCAGTGGGCTCGATGATCCACATATCGAACACGTCCCAGCCGTAAGGAGCCAAAAGCGCCTTCAGTTCCGTTAGGATGGGGCTTGGTTGGGGCTGTGGCACATAGGCACTGTTGAAGATGAGGGCGGCCGCAAAAAGGATGACGAAGGCACCTGCGAGTTTCTTTCTCATTTTTCACCTCCTTTCTTTATCAGTGCATCCGTCTATAGTATTGAACGTACTGATTCCAACTCATGCTCGTGATTTGCCAAGATACCACTCTCATCGGTGTCTGTGCAGGTTGGGGCATCTTCCCAATTTCGCCAGCGATATAGTCAAGGTCTCTCTGGATTAAAAAGATAATTGCCAGAAGTCTCGCATCTTCATCGGGGATGTCGGCCGCCAGTTGCTCATCCATATATTGATAGATGCGGGTGATGTATCCCGCCACCATCGCATCAAGGTTCCTCTGCCACAGTTCTGCATCGAAGTGAAGGGGCTCGGTAATCGTCCATTCTACTGTCACTTCGAACACCAAAACGGTGTTTGTTTCTTCCAGAATTTTTAGTAGGCTATAGATGGTTGCCTGATGGGTGTGGGGCACCACATACCAGGAAGAAAGCGGGCGAATTAGCGTTGGCCCCTCGGCTACATAGCGTTGGCCGAATAAGGGATGTATCACAACCCAAGAGGATGAAACTGGCACGATGCAGGAAATCAAAAGGCACGTCACCAAGAATCCGCCCCAGAATTTGAGGCGAGGGCCATTGTCTCTTAACTGCCTAGAGGAGCGGGGCGGACGAGGGCGGGCGTTGAAGAAACGAACAGTTGTGATCTTCAATTCGTCAAATCGTCTTTCTAGCCCCCTTCCCCGATATATACATTCGATGATTTCAAGAAGAGTACCCATGACCATAACAAAGCACAGCCCTACTATCACGAAGTATCCCTCGGTGCTAAGTTTTGGTTCTAGCCAGTGACGGATGGGCAGCCAGCAAAACAGCAGGGCGATGCCTAGCCACTTCATTTCTCTAGCAAGGGCCATCCTTATTCGTAAGCCGTTATGCCAGACGAGACGGCGAAAGGCATCACTTAGGGCGTCTTTTATCCATTCGCTTGGCCCGCCGTAAAGATTCACTGCCGCCTCACCTTCCTTGAGGGCAGCCCCCAATGCAAATTCGTCTACCCACAAACCGCCAGAGGGATCACGGAAAAACTCAAGTCTCATCGTCTAGCGTCTCCGTTATCGCCTGAAGCATCAGAAAGTTCTGCTCTGCCCTTTCATCTATGCCCCATGTGCCAACCCTTATCGGTTTGAAGGTTTCTGTAGTTACGGCCGTTGCCCCGAATTTATTTACACAATAATCGGTTAGGGTTAGCCAATCATGCATCCCAATTTCCAACCCTGTATTGAACCGCCCTCGTCCTACCATTGTTGTCTTATGCCATGCAGAGAGATAGCATTGCCAGGGGAATCTCACGGTCTTGAGGCCAAATTTTTTGTATCGCTCGACGATTCTACTAATGAGTTGGTAATGAGGATTCTTTGAAAGGCTCCTCTGCAAGCGTCTATATCTTGGTATCCTAAATACCCCATCCAGCCAGTCGCCAGTCATCTCGCTTAGGTATTGCAGGGGGTTCTTTAGAATAGTTTTTAGCGCCTCTAGCCCCGTGATAGCCCCAGGAAAGAGATTCCAGTCGCTAGCGGATGTGGCATAGGTTTCTATGAGCAAGATGCCAGCCCCACCCCAAAAATAATCAGAGAATGTGCTCACAGTCTCGTGCATTGAATAGACGAATGTTGGAGAGAAATCATCAAGTGCCTGCCGTAGCCATCTATGCCTTTCATTTAGAGGAACTGCCTGGCCCCATGCACTGTTCTCATCAAATGAACGCCTGAGATAAGGATTGCCCCAGGGGTCTCTGCCAGACCAGGGATCGTCGCCCATCTCTTGTCCATCAAGCGTCAAGAAGCCGTAGGTTTCCTCGGCTTGTCCTGTTGGGTCGCCCATAACCAATGCTAGCCTGGTATTCTGGGGTTTCAATGTATCGGCCGCCCATTGCAAACTCAATACAGGGGCCTGCTCGATCCCGTGGGTTACAGCCATCACCCAGACCCTGTTCGATGCCGATTCTGGCCCGATATATTTGATTACAAAGGGAATGTCAGGCTTAATAGGCATCTGCCAACTCCAGTTGTTTATAAATCTGCTGTGGCAAAAGTGCGCCCTTTGCTAAATTAAGACAGGCAGGGATGGCATGGATATTGCCCCGCGTAGTTCCGCCACCCCTACTGATGGGGACAACGTGGTCGAGATGGAGTGCTTCTCCTGGATATGTCGCCCTGCCGATAACAAGCAATTCTTGGGCCTGTTCGGGCGTCAAGGTATCAAGTGATTCCTGCAATAATCTCTGCCGCCGAAGTGCTTGTAATCTTCTATAGGCTCGATGCTCGTGATCCCAATGCCTGCAGTATTCTCGGTATTGTTTCTTGTGGCTTTCATAATAGGCCCTGGTTCGCAGTGCGATTTTGTCCCGATTGCGTTGGTATGATGAGCGCCCGTATTGGTTGTATCGCTCCCTGTTTTGCCTGGCATGAGCATTGTTTTGGGCGATTATCTTTTCCCTATCATGGTGATAATAGACCCGCAAATTTCGCTTGCGGCGCTCATTGCCCGTTGGTGTTTCTCGGTCTTTCTGAGCCCATAATCTGTGGTAGCAAGTACCACAGAGCCCCTTGGCCAGAAGGTTTCTTTTCTCCCCACGCTCGGAACATATTATTATTGTGGGCATTCAATTACTCCGCATGGATTCGGCCCCTCACCGTAATTCCATCTTCCATATTGTGTAGCCCGCCGATAAAAGTGGGTTAGTTCTGGAAGCCCTAGATTTCTTATCTGTCTCAGTGCCTCTTTATATCCCTGCGCCTCTACTATCTCTGCGAGTTTAGCAAGCGCTGGGTGAACTATCACTTCATACCCCAGAGGACTATGATATAGCCTTCTCAGCCCCGCCATAGTCTCTTTGCCGTGCGCCGCCACGAGTGCCCTGGCAACAGCGATAAAGAAAGGCAATAAGAATAGCCAGTAAGTCCCTACCACTAATGATTCGGCAGAATAGCGATGATAGACAAACAGCATTATGGCAAGGTCGCCCGCCCCAAATACCTGGAGAATGTGGTGGAACTGCCCCAATAGCAATTGCGTTGCGGGCCTAAATATCGCCTCGCCCATATATTGCCTGGCGATAGAGCGGAATTGAACATCGTGGATTAAGTTATCAAATCCTTCCCGCAACTTTTCTTCTGGCACAGGCCTCGGGGAGAAGAGGATTAAAGGCCCCTCCTTTTCTTGTTCGGTTGCAGTGTGGGCAACTCCCAGCGGGCCAATGCTTGGCTGGTAGTTGAAATCATGCGTTGGGAAAAACAAGGCAAGTCTTTGGTTCTTCAGCGGACAAAGGAACCCGCAGTTCATTCTTCCCCCTTTTTGATGCAATAACAGAAAAATGGCTCCCGAACGGGCACTCCCAAAATCATTCTGCCTAGATGCCTCCACAGGCCGGCGGGCCAATAGTCCAGAATCCTTGGCGGATACCGCCTAAGAAGGCGAGCATAGAGATGCTCAAAACCAGTGTGGCTTCCTGCCATTTCTTTAATCCAATGATGCTCTAATCCGTAGGGCCGCAAAAGCGCCAATTCCTTATTTATTTCTACAGTTGGTTTGTGCGCCCGATAATCTTGTTTGAGGGTGGCAAATACCTTTCTTGCTCGCCACCACTGAGGCAGTTGTCGCAACTCCTGAATGGCCAGCCAGACCCCATCGCAGACTAGCCAGAATGTAACCCACCCAAAGAGGCCGAAAACCACAGGGCTTTGCTCCCAGGCGCTTTTGAGGCGCAGGTATGCGCCGAGCGCAGAGATTAAAAGCCAGAAAGGAGTGATGTATGCCAAGTGCTTGAAATGGTCAAGATGCCATCGCCAGTTGCAAATATCCTGATAGAACCTCCAAATAAGAAGCCATATCTCCCCTTCGTGAAGTTCTCTAGGACTCTCGATGACGATGGGCAATTCCCCGTCAGTCGTATCGGCTACACACCAGTCAGTACCAATGGCGGGGAGAATCGTGAGTTTCATTCGTCCTCCTTTGGCCGATATACTGGAATCCGATGCCAATTGTTTTTTTTATCTCGCACCCACCGCTTGCCTTCTATTAGCCGCCCCGCCCTCTTCAATTTTTGAATCCGTGCCTTTGTCCACGCTCGATTCTTGCCCCATAGTCTTTGTAGTTCGCCTGCGGTTAGGCCGGGATCACTAGGGCCAGGCGGGTTGAGGTTTAACTCCGCTAAAATCTCAAGCATCCTTTGGGCCATCTCCTCAGCGGAAAGGATTGGTGGCTCGGGCTTGCCAGTCATTTTTTCCTCCTTATTTCAACCTTGACCGCTTTGTATTTGGGGTGAGGATATAGACGCTCCTTGATTTCGATTGGCCTCTCGCCCTGAGCCTTTCGCTCTGGGTAGATTTCTGCAAGCACGAAACCCAAATCGGTTAGTCTAGCCCTGGCTGCGGCTTGTTTAACTCGCGGGCCTGGGAAGGCGAGTTGGAAGGCGGGTGTGCTAAGGGCTGTGGCGTGTCTGTTTCGGTGCATCGCCCAAACATGAACATGGCTTCGCACTATTAAATCTGGTGCGCCTTCCACAAGGGCATCTTCAATCCTTGTAAAGTTTATCTCTCGCTCAAGTGGCGTGCCTCGATAAATCATGTAGTAGGATAATTCGTGGGTGGTGTCTATAGTAACCCCCTCCACATCTAGGAAAAGTTGTGAGTCTATGTATTGGCCTGATGGATGAGGGCAGGCGTCAATTTCTTGACTTTTTGCTAATTCGGCTAGGCGTTCCCCCAATTCTCCTTCGTGCCATTCACTGCCCGCCAAAATATAGAAGTCATGAAATCGATGGCGGATTGGCTTGAGAACGGCCTTTAGAATGTCGGCCTGTACGGAGGGTCGAAGATTTATTGCGGAATAAATCCCCCTGCCCTTTTTTTCGACCGGCCCGTGTAATCCATCGCCGTTTAACACCCCCACATCTATTTTGGGTGGGAGCCATTTCCAACCATCTTGCCAAATCTCCCAGAGATAGGCCTGTCCTTTGTTGAGTGATAGGGTGCGTTTAATTATTTGGTATTCGGTGTCATCTAAATCGAGTGATTGCGGGTCGGGAAGCTCATAGTCGGGAGGAAGCAAGCCAAAGATGCTGCCGCAGTGTAAATCGGAGAAATAAAGATTGGTTATTGGGCGATACGCCATATTATCCTCCTAGAATCATTTTGGTTAGGATTCCCAACAACATTAAGGCCATCGGGACTCCTATGGTCAAAAGCAACCAGAACACCATCCGCACTTCGTGGTTGGCAACATAGGCATATATGAAGGCCATCTCCGCCAATTCCGCAGTTTTCTTGCCCCTGGCTAATTCTCTGGCTTCTTCAATGAGTGCGTCATGGTTCATCGGTGATTACCGCCTCCTCCTCTTCTGGGGGTTTCGAGGGCTTTTTCAATTCTTCGTTTTGTAGCCGAAGGTTGCTGTTCATTTCCCTAACCAAAAGCACCTCTACATATAGCATTCCGATAATTCTAAAAAGTTCCCTTGGATCTATTTCCATTTCGCCTCCTCTTTGGTTCAATGACGCCGTGCTCCTCTACGGCATCTTCCAATAACCGCCAATCCGAATCCAATGCGCGTCACAGGCAGAACTGGCATAAAAGAAGTCGCCATTGACATTTGCTGCCACTACCCCACCTCCGTCGTCGTAAACACCACTTCCGCTGGGCCTCGCTATAACTGCAAACATGGTAGTGGCAGCAGATGTCCCCGCCAGCGTGAAATAGCCTGATCCACTTCCCCTGGCGCTAATGCACACCGCATAAGCGACTATCCCGGTAGTGTCTCGTCCAAAATCAACGGAGACATCTATTAAGGTTCCCGTCGTATCGCCCTTATCGTCTCCGTCCCAATTTGTTGAAGTCCAAGGAGTGGTAAGGGGATAGAATTGGTAGTTAGCAAGTTGGGCGAGTGTCTTTGTTCCCGCTATGGCATCTTTGAGTGTTAGGTTGCCAGAGGCGTCTTTCCAGATTTCGGTGTTGGAGTCGACGAATTGTAACTTTTTGCCAGCATGGTAAATTAGAAAATCGGCACCCCGAAGTATAGCTTGTAAACTTGATTGGCTAAGGTCAAACCATACATTGCCGCCTCTTAGCCGTATAACGGCAGCGTTGCCCACGCCTTCCTCGATGGCCTTCAACTCTATGACGCCCACTCGATTGGGCGCTGTCCCCGTACAGTAACCTACAATGTGTGCCCCAAGCCAACCAGAGGTTAGCCATTTCACAGCGATTCTATCAAGATAATTCGTGGCATTGGGAAACCCCATCCCATCATCATCCAGCACTAAGTCTCCCCCGCCTGCCCTTAATGCCCCATCGCTATCTAGGTAGGTTTGAAGTACATT
>Ga0315312_1001553_pt1 | contig 17545 bp, 17 predicted proteins | sample TDP7_MG_FD_203629 | JGI IMG/M metagenome (GOLD analysis project Ga0315312, IMG submission 203629) | Freshwater sediment microbial communities from Lake Towuti, South Sulawesi, Indonesia - TDP7 | ecosystem: Environmental > Aquatic > Freshwater > Lake > Sediment | place: Indonesia: South Sulawesi... | reverse complement strand
CAGAAGTTAGACTTGAGGAAAAATCTACACCAAAAGCTGAAATTGCGTAGATAGAAACAACTACAAGGAAGGCGATAAATAAAAGTTCTTTTCTCATTCAAAACTTCCTAAAATCTATTTGTTTAACCTAAGATATATTTTTACTTTCTGAAAGAAGTAATTTTCTGAAGAAAAATTAGCGAGTATAAGTTATACTAGCTTTATCGGTCTGAATCAAAATATCAGTAAAATCTTCTTTCCAATCAACTTGAATCACTGTAATTTCGCCAGACTTTAGAGGATCCTTTGGGTTATTAATTATCTCAGCTTTCTTATTATCAACAAAAACAGTAAAGTTAGATACTTCGGTTCTACCAGTGTTTGCTACAGTAATGAAAAGGTTATCAGAATCTCTTTCTACACTTAAAATTTCTATGTTGTATGAAATCTTTTTTATTGTAGCTATAGCCTCTCCAGTAGTTCTAGGTAGCTTCGGGAGATACTGTCCTATAATTGGAATGTCTTTCAAGTCTGGGAATGAACCAAGAATCAGGTAGCTTGCAAATAAAACAAGTAAAATTAAGACTATACCCATGGTAATGTTATGAAAAACTTTTAGAGCAATGAAAACAACTATACCGAGTATTATTAAACCGAATATGAATTCAAGCATAAAATTATTTTATACTTAAAAACTTAAATGAAAGTATGGCTAAATTCAAAGTTTTAGAAATCATAAAAAATTCTTTCAGAATCGTCTTTGAAGAGCCATCTGTAATTGGAATTTTCCTAGTACCAGTTTTAGTAGCTGCTGCTGTATTTTTAATTCCTTTATTTTTCTTAGGATTGGGCTCGATACTAGTAACTACGTTAACACATATAGATATTGTAAATTTCTTAATCTATTTTCCTTTGATTGCGTTAACAATTGGGGTTCTTGGATTGATAGCATTATGGATAGCTATGACTGGGATTGGAGGACTAATTCTAAAAGTTGAAGCAAAAATGAAGAGAAGGAAGTTGAAGTTCTGGGAAGCTTGGAAAAAAGGATTTTGGAATAGTGGGAGGTTGTTTGTTGCCTATTTAGCAGAAGAAGGTATCACATCGATTGGCTATATATTTTTCATCGTACCTGGAATCTATCTTGCCATGAGACTAGCTTTAATTCTGCCTGCATGCATTTTGGAGAAAAAAGGATTTGGAATAAAAAGAAGCTGGCAGGCTACAAGAGGCAACTTCTGGAGGATACTGTTTCTAGTTGTTCTATGGGCAATGATGTTTCTGATAACAAGTTTCAATCCTTTCTTGTTTATAACTTGGGCTTTAATATTTCCAGCTTATCTGACATCTTTAACTCTAGTCTATATGAAATTGAGGAGGTAAAGTATGGTTGAAAAAACACCTGACTGGCTGTTGAAAGTTATGGAAAATCTGAAGACAAGCCAGCTACAGCCTATATTTTCTCATGAGATAATCATCTCGAGCATGGTGAAGGCAGTGAAAACTAAAGATGGGACAGAGAAGGAAGCACAAGTGATTCTGGTATTTGTTGACATGACCAACCTACAGCCTATAGGCAAGTATGTGATTTCAGTTTCTACAGCTAACGGCTTGGTAAACGCGTTAAAAGTTCATTTAGATAATCTGCAAAAACAGCTGAAAAGCAAAGAACCAAAGGAAGTAAAAGCAGTCACTCCAACATCAGCACCAGAAAAAGAATTATCTTATATCGGATAAAGACAGCGGGCCTAGTGGGATTTGAACCCACAACCAACAGCTTGCTCCACGGATAGGGGGTTCAGCTTGTTCTGCTGCTCTATCCAAGTTGAGCTATAGGCCCATACTAATTTAATAAAAGAATTTAAATCTATTTAATTATGGTTTCTGAAAAAGAAATGAGGAAAATAGCTAAGTCAATTATCAATGTCAACTTAGGAGTAAAAGAAAAAGATATCGTGACAATTTCTGCAGGTCCAAAATCGCTTGAACTTGCTGAAGCTTTAGCCTATGAAGCTTCTATAAAGGGGGCACAATCTTCGATCAGCTATGGAAGTGATGAGCTTGCTCTCAGAGTGTATAGAGACATAAATCCCAAATTCTTGAAAAATTGGCCAAAGTTAGCAGATGTTCTTTCAAGACTAGTTGATGTTTCAATAGTTATCGATGACAGCAATCCTTTTGTAGCAAGACTGCTTCCACAGAAAAAGATTGAGATAAGGAGAAAAACTGTTAAACCAATTAGAACAAGGGAAGAGGAGAGACAGTTAAAAAAAGAAATGAAGGCAGCTCTAATTGGTCTTCCTACAAAGGAAGTTGCAAGAGCAATGAAAATATCGTTTAACAAACTGAATAAAATTTTCTGGGATGCTATGAAAGCAAATTATGAAAAAATATATCAATTTAATTCTGCATTAATTCGCAAATTATCTAGAGCAAAGACAATCAGAATAATCGGGGAAAAAACAAATCTTTCATTCTCCATAAAAGGTAGAAAATTTTTTAACGCATGTGGTATAGTTGAGAAAAAGGGAGAGATGGGTTATCTAAATTTACCTGAAGGCGAAATATTTATCCCGCCTGTTGAAAATTCTGTTAGCGGTGAAATCTACTTTGATTTACCCTGCATGTATCATTATGGCAAGCAAGTTGAAGGGGTTTATCTAAAGTTTAAGAACGGTAAACTGGTCAATTATGATGTTGATAAAGGATTAAAGGCATTTGAAGATGTGTACAAAAATGCTTCTGGTGATAAGGATAAAATAGGTGAATTAGGTATAGGAACAAATCCTAGAGCAAAGTTAACTGGTGGTATGATAATTGTTGACGAGAAAGTTAAAGGGACTGTTCATCTAGCCATAGGTCATAACAAACATTTTGGCGGTAAAAATGATTCAACTATTCATTGGGATTTCTTCAAAGATATGAAAAAGGAAGGAAGCAGATTATACGCTGATGAAAAACTGATTATAAAAGATGGAATTTTTATTTAGGTTAATTCTATGGGAATAATTAAAACCAGGAGAGAAATTGAACTACTGAAAAAATCTGCTGAAATAACTAACTCTTGTATACCAGTAATAGAAGAAGCTTTAAGAGAGAATAAAATTACTGAAAAAGAGATTGCAAGAAGAATAGGGGAAAAAATAAGAAGTAAAAATGCAAGTTTAGCTTTCAGACCGATAGTTGCGTGCGGTAAAAGATCTAAAAGGATTCATCCTAAACCGAGAAGCACAAACAAAATAATTTCTGGTATTGGCTTGGTTGATTTTGGTGCTTGCTATAGAGGATATAGAACTGATGCAACTGTACCGTTCATAAAGGGTAAGATTAGTAAAAAGGAAGAAAAGATTGTGAATTCTGTTTTACAAGCTTATGAAATTGCTATAAAATCTATAAAAATTGGAATGCCTTGCTGGAAGTTGTTTGAAAAAGTAGATAATTTTTTGAGAAAACGTAGGTTTCAGATGAGTCATTCATTGGGCCATGGTATAGGTCTTAAGGTACATGAATTACCTTATATAGGGATACCTCATGTTGGTAAAATATTAAAAAAACTTAAAGGAAAGAAAAGAGAAAGATTTGAAAAAATACTGAAAAAGAAATTGAAGAAATGGGAGGAAATAAAGAAATTCACTTTTCAAGAAAACATGGTATTCACGATTGAACCAGCTGTTTATGTGAAAGGCTTAGGTGGCTGTAGACTGGAGAACGACATTTTGATAGAAAGGAAAAGTATTAAAATCTTAACTGATGCAAAATTAATAGAGATATAAATGGAAATACCAAACCACATAGCATTAATTCCGGATGGGAATAGAAGATGGGCACGTGCTAGAGGACTATCTCCATGGAAAGGTCATTGGGCATCAGAAAAAGTTATGGAAAATTTTCTAGAATGGTGTTTGGAGCTAGGAATACAACAAGTTTCAATCTGGATAGGTTCTACAGAAAATTTATCGAGAAGACCAAAAAAAGAAATAGAAGAGTTGTACAAACTTTATTATCATATGCTTGAAAAATGGGGGGAGAAAAAGACGACCCTTGATAAATATCAAGTTAAGGTTAGATTTATTGGAGATTTAGGAAAGTTACCTCCAAAGCTCGTAAGACTTATGGGAAAGGTAATGCAAAAAACTGCAAACTACCAGAAACGAATCCTCAATATACTGATTAATTATGGTGGAAGATTTGAATTAATAGAAGTTTTTAAAAAAATTGCAGGTAAAATAACAGAGATTGGAAGGATTGAAATAACTGAAAAAGATATAGAAGAAAACCTTCTGGTTCCAACTCCTGTCGACTTAGTAATACGCACTGGTGGCTATAGTAGACTATCAAATTTTATGCTTTGGCAAGGAGCATACTCAGAAATTTATGTTACAAAAACGCTTCTTCCAGATTTCTCTAAAAGGGAATTCAGAAAAGCAATAGAATGGTTTAATAAACAAAAAAGAAATTTCGGTAAATAGACAGTTTTTAAATCTTTTTAGTTAACTAAGATTATGGTAGACAGTTTTGATGCTACGGTAATTGGTGCTTCAGCTATTGGAAGTAGGATTGGCAAATTGATTGCTGATAGCGGATATGATGTTTTACTGATAGAGGAACATAAGAAAATTGGCTTTCCATCAAAATGCACAGGTTTGGTTAGTTTTAGATTGCTAGAACTGTTGCCAAAAATCCCTAAAAAAATTGTTGTAAACAAAATAAAATCGGCAAGATTTTTTTCTCCAAATGGAAATTGTCTAGAACTAAAATCAAAAAATCCAGTATATGTCATAAATAGAGAAGCTCTAGATAATTTTCTTTTTGATGAAGCAAAAAATGTAGAAATCAAAATGGGAGAAAGACTCGAATCATTTAGACATGTAAGAGATTATGTAAAAATTAAGACAAACAAAAAAATCTATAATTCAAAAATTTTGATAGGAGCTGATGGTTCTAATTCTTTGGTAAGAAAACAGGCAAAACTTATCTGTCCAAATAATACTCTTTTTGGCTTGCAGTCTACTGTAAAAGGAAATTTTGATTCTGAATCTGTAGAATTGTGGTTTGGCTCTAAAATATGTCCAAATTTCTTTGCATGGGTTGTTCCTGAAAATGACAGTAAAGCTAGAATAGGTCTAGCTACAAATTATAGCCCTAGGAAATTTTATAACAGCTTTTTGAAAAAAAGATTAGGCTTAAATGATAGGCCAGACACTGCTGGCGTAATTCGATATGGTTTGATGAAAGAGACTAGTAGCGATAGAATAATGCTGGTAGGAGATTCTGCACTTCAGACCAAACCTTTCAGCGGTGGTGGTTTAATTTATGGGTTAACTGCATCCGAAATCTGTGCCGATGCTACGATAAAAGCTTTGGAAGAAAACAAGTTTGATAAAAAATTCTTCAAGGAAAATTATGATAAAAAATGGAAAGAGAAACTGGCGTTACCTATAGTGAAAGGTCTGATGCTAAGAAAGATTTTCAACAACCTTCCAGATAATGGATTGAATGTTTTATTCTATCTTGCTGAGCGCACAAAAAAAATTTTAGAAAATTGGGATATGGATTTGTTAGACTAAAACTCTAATTTTCTTCCTGCTGACAATAGCTTTCAACAGTTCTTTTCCAGTCTCAGAATCCTTAGTAACTTTTATACTTCCTTTCTTACCAATAGTTGCAGAAAATAGAAAATCATCTTCGATATAGATAGAAGCAATCTTTCCAATAAATTTCTTATCAAAATTAAATCCCAAACTATTTCCAGTTTCGCTAATTCCAAAATTTATCTCCATACCTAAAGCTGGTATCTTTGGTTCAACTTCTATGTGTATGCCAAGCTTTTTCTCTATATCAGATATCATCGTGCCATTTCTACCTATCAACCTAGGTATCACTTCATTATCAACCCTAACTATAGCCCTATCTTCTGATGATATTTCCACCACAGCTCTCGGGTCAAACCTCTTAATTTCTTGCATTATCCTATCGCTTGCCAGCTTTTTAACCCCAGAAACTTCTTTTGTCTCTTTCACAGGAACTATAACATTCTCTTCACCAAAAGTATAGATTTCATACTCGAGCTTACCAGTTTCAAAATCTCTCACTTCAACTACTGGTCTAGCCAAATCTTCTTCCACCATTCCACTAGGAACTTTAACTGTTATGCTAACATTATAGATTTTTTTTACCTCACCATCCTTCACATAAATTATAGTGTCAATTATTGAAGGGATCATTCCAAGTTCTACACGAGTGATGAATCTTTGTAAAGCATCTATGGGATCTGTAGCATGGACAGTACCAATCATTCCTACTCCGCTTAAACGCATGTCAGCAAATACTTGAAAATCTTTTGTTTTCTTCACTTCATCGAAAATAGAATAATCTGGTCTTACTAAAAGTAGAATCTCAGCTGTTTTCTCAAAATCTCCTTCTAGAGCTCCGTACTGTGTAATTTCTGGCCCTACTTGTAAATCTCTCGGAGATTCTATAGCTTTAACAACCTTCCCCATCTTCGTATAAAATTCAGCTAAACTCGATGCTAGAGTAGTCTTACCTGAGCCTGGGGGACCTGCTAGCAAAATACCAGCAGCTCTTTCTTTTAATCTGTTCGTCAGTTTCCCTGATAATTTATAATCTTCTAAAGTTAGTTTGACTATCGGTCTTACTATCGTTACTTCTAAACCATCTGAAAATGGAGGACGAGCTATAGCGATCCTATAATTTCCTAGCTGCAAAACCATTGCTCCGCTCCTAGAAATTTCCACATATCCTTCCTCTGATATCCTAGTAGCTTCTGATATTTCTTTGATAATTTCATTTATTTCATTTTCAGTTAACAACTCTTCACTTAATTTAATCAGTTCAAATTTTCCTGGTTTACCACGTTTGGCTAAAGGTACGACATCTTTTTTTAGATGAATTGATAAGGTATCAGGAGTAAAATATTTCTCAAACTTCAGCCCAGTAACTTTTATTTCTGATGGTATAAACTTTACTTTCACCCCTTCTGCTTCTGCAACCAAAGCCTGCACGTAGTCGGCTGTAAATAAAGTACCGTCTTCTGATTTAGCTACATCTCTGATTAAAGCATCTATCCTTCCTGATCTAGCTAGTTTTATATCCTCAAAACTTGGTCTTTCTCCTGTGTATCTGATTTTAATTCCCTTTTCTTCACAGATCCCACGTAATTTTTTCAATTCTTCTAGCCCAATAAATCCAGGCTCCTTTCCCTTAGATGCCTGAGCCTGTAGCTCATCCAGAACAGATAAGGGGATAATTATCTCTACTTCTTTCAACTCACCCTTTTCTAGCATTTGTGATATCTTACCGTCTATGACTATCGAGCTATCGCAGATAATTTTTGAATTAACCATACTATCATCTAATTGTCATTATTTAAGATAAAGTTTCGAGTTATTTTAACAGTTTGACTATTTCCTCTCTCGTTAACTCCTTTTCAGTTTCTTTCTTCATATCTTTAAGTTTGAATTTCTTACTTTCAACCTCTTTCTTACCAACTATTAAAACATAGGGTATACTTAAACTATCAGCATATTCCAATTGTTTTGTTAAACTTCTACCCATGATATCTATATCAGCACGAATAGAATTTTTTCTAAGATTCTGAACAATTTCTATTGCCTCTTCTTTAACACCATCATCTACAACAGCAACATACACGTCTACAGGATAGTATATCTCCTTATCTTCTACAATTTCCATCAACCTATCTATGCCAATTCCAAAACCAGTAGCAGGTAAATCTTGCCCACCGTATAATCCAATCAAAGTATCATACCTTCCACCAGATGCAACAGAGCCCAAATCTTCTCTACCCTCTACAAAAGTTTCAAACACAAATCCTGTATAGTAATCTATCCCACGAACTATGCTGAAATCTATTTTTATGTTTTCAACTCCCATTTTTTCTGCTAAAGATTTTATTTCTTTTAATTCCTCTAACTCTTTTCCAGCTCTACCAGATTTTATCATTTCCAACAGCTTGTCTACAGATTTGTCAGATATCCTGTATCTTTCTAGCTCTTTTCTTACCTCTCTTTCACCCATTTTTTCTAATTTGTCTATTGCCCTAAAAACATCAAACTTCTTATTTTCAGGAATTCCAGCTTCTTTAATCAAGTTTTCAACAATCTTACGAGAGTTTATTCTGAAATAGAATTTTTTTATACCAATAGCTTTAAGCGAGTCGCATACTACAGCTAGAATTTCAGCATCTGCTTCAGGCTTGCCAGAACCTATTACTTCTACTCCAGCTTGCCAGAATTCTCTCCATCTTCCTTTACCAGGTTGATTATACCTCCACATGTTTGTTATGTAGAAAAACTTTATTGGTTTTGTTAAAGAAGGATCAGAAGCTACAATTCTACATATAGGGACAGTTGGGTCAAATCTTAATCCCAATTTTCTACCTGATTTATCAGTAAACACATAAATCTCTTTTTCTATATCTGGTCCAGATTTTTTTGCTAACAGTTCAAAATCTTCAAATGCAGGTGTACATACCTCACCATATCCATAGCTTTCAAACACTTTTCTTATTTTTTCAAACACTTTCCTTCTTTTAGCCATTTCTTCTGGTAGGAAATCTTTAGTGCCTTTAGGAGGTTGGAATTTCATATCAATCACTAATTAATTTATTGGGATTTTCTATTAACATTTGTTTAATCATTTTCAAGTTTATACATTCTTTCATTAATAGCTTAATAAACTTAGAAAGAGCTTTATCTGGATCAGGATTGAATGGTTGACCGACATCAGAACTTATTATGCATTTATCACTACCCATTTCTTTAATTTGTTCGGCAATTCTTTTTATTGGAATTTTATCGATGGAATACATTGAATAACATTGTTCAACAAAGATTCCATTACCACTTAGACTCTTCTGTAAACTCACAGGCATATCTATTAGTTGATAAATTGGATGTGTAATTATAATTTTCTTTATTCCGATAGATTTGGCTTTCTTAACCAAAATTTCAGTTTCTCTATAAGAGAGATGCCCTGTTGCTAAAATGCATTTACTCTTCTTTATTTCTTTTAGAACTTCTATAACATTTTTTAACAATTTTCCATTTTTCAAAATTCTAACCGGGTTTACTTCACTACTTTTTCTAGCTTTAAATTTGGAATCTCTAACCCATTCAGGTCTTATCTCCCATTTACTTTTCTTCAGGAAATTTTCAGCATCTACTGTAGGAAACCACACAATAAAAGGAATGAATTGTGCATTAGCACGTATTATATCGGGATTCATACCACTAACGAAATTATTCAATACTATGGAACCTATCAAAATATCTGAGCTTAAGGCTTTGTTCACTTCTTTTGCTAGAATTACTGTAGGGAATGCATGAGACTTTATACAAATCCTTTTTATCTTTCCTTTCATCTTTTTAGCTAATTGATATGCATCATACTTTCTTGGTATTATATCTGGAGATACATGTACATGCAAGTCAATTGAAGTTTCAATGATATTCTTGATATTCATATTACTCACTATTTTCTTTTCCTAACCATGGTGCTCTATTTTTTATAACATATATCCTAGGAAGAGGACCATCTAAAATATCTTTATCTTTTCTAACTAAACTTAATTTAACAGGTGAATAGACTTCTTCTATTAAGCAACCTTCAGCCAACCGTTCTATGCAATATCTTCTAGCACTATCTTCTGGATTTGATGTATTGAAAATTCGGGCAACAACTAATGCTCTTTCATATTGACCTCTTTTAACTTTTTGATTAAATTCCTTATCAAATTGTTTTCTTAATTCTTGATATCTTCTGTAATTTTTTCCTCTAATCTGCGACCATGGAGTAATTGTAATGTTAGTGGAATTCCCTAATATTTCAAAAGTAAGTTCGCTTAATATCTTAAAATATTCTTCGATAGAAGATGATGGTAGTTGATTTATTTCCGCTCCATATAAATCAGCTGGCATTAGGAGAAAATTTGTTCGGCAATTCTTCTCTCTGAATTTTTTTAATCTTTCTCTAAGTTCTTGTAGTGTCCTAGTCTCATTTTCTAAATCAGAGTCACCAGAATATTTAGGTCCCCATGGAGAAAACAAGACCAATTCAGAATTATTAAATCTTGAAAATCCCAGCCTTTCTCTAACTTTGTCTCCTTTCTCAGGAGATTCGATACTTTGTTCTTTTATATATCTAAACAATTCAGAAATATCTTCTAACGAATCTCGAACTGGAGAAATGTCATATCTAACAGCAGTTACTTTTCCATCAGGTTGTTTAACCCATTCACCACCTATTTGGTATTCCTTTGAACAAATGCCTAACTTAACTAGTCGATTTACTAATTGAACCCCTTCATTACCACCAAACAATTCAGCTATTTGAGAAGATGTGAAGTGATTCACCAGTCATCTTAACTCACCTCTTTTATTAGGGTCAGAGCCGAGACTTGAACCCGGTCTAAGAGCTCCACAGACTCTTGTGCTAACCTTTACACTACTCTGACCATTGGCATCAGAGTTAGGACTAACAATTAACCTATTCTTTTCTAGAACAATTCTAACATTACTTCCTTCTACTAATCTAAGCTTAGCTCTTAAGCCGATAGGAATTGAAACTCTTCCTTTAGAATCTACTCTAGAAACAGCGCTAATGCCGTGAACCACTTTTCACTCTTATGAAGACATTCCCCTCTCATGTTGTTCACCGTTAGAGAATAAAGTAATATTTTAAGTTTATATAATAGAAGGTGGGAAGGAATTTCATATTAGATTTTTTAGTGTTTTTAAGAGAAATATCAGTAACTAAAGTGAAGTAAACCACTTCTGATTAAGTTTTCACCTTTCATCTTTTTCACTATCAGTAATAGTAACGGTTATATTTAAATAGCTTGAAGTAGGATGGATCTTACATATTATCATGAATCGGGCCGATTCGGGTCGAATCGAGTCAAAATATACTAAATTCACCTCGTAAATAATCGGGCCGTTTTCGGGTCAGATACGGGCCTAGACCCGCATTTGACCCGTATTTGGCCCGAAAGAAAAATAGCTATTCCCAGCAAAAATAAATAGTGTTTTGAATTAGAATTGGGTAATTACGAAATTCTACTTCTATATAATAATACACTAACAAGAACCAAACAGAAAATGAGACTTACAAATAGTGGTGAATATGTTAGAAAGAAGTAACCAGTTGGAAACTTTGCTGTAGTGTTAAGTGCTACCTCAAACTTTTGTGTAACTGAATACATGGTAAAGAGGTAGTAGGTATTTATTACACTTAAGAAAAGGCTTAGCAGTATTAAAAGTTTCCAGAAATCTATACTCTCTTTACCTTTGGGCATATATTTCTATTTAGCTATTAAATTTATCTCTTTTATTCTTTGAATGCAAAATTTAATTAATGGGTGGAATAATTCACCATTTTGCAGCAGGGATAATATCTGCCTTAATCGTTTACTGGATTTTTAAGAGAAAGGATTATTCATTAGCTATTTTTATAGGAAATTTTCTGCCAGACGTAGTTGGTGCAGCATACACATCACTCATGACTATGTCTATAGATCCTAGAGTGTTTCTAAACTCTCCTGTTTGGGTTTCCCTTAATAAAGCCTACGTAACAATATCTTTCTGGATATTTCTAGAGGCAATATTTATTTCTGCTTATTTATTTTTTCATGTTTACATAAAAAAGAGAAAACCTCACAGAGAATTAGAGGGTAATCTGGCTCTACTTCTGTTTGGTTTTATTACTCACATGATGATGGATATACTAATTGCAGAGCAAGGAATATTATTCTAGCCATATTTTTTGAATCCACGAACTTTTAAATATGCAATTTGTTGTGCAAGATATGGTAGAAGATTAAAGAAAGGTAGTTTACGTGCCAGCCTATCCATTTCAAGTTTCCATTCCTCTTGTGCAATGTCATAGTCAACTATAGCTTTTTCTCGTGGATCTGGGGCTGAAAGAAATTCAAACTTATGTTTTAAAATAGCTCTGGCATCATCTTCTATTCTTTTCCCGTGCCAATAATTAGAAGTTAAATATAAAAGGTCCACGAACTTTTTGAACTCTCTTTCTATTGATGGTAGTATATCCCTCTTTAAATAAACAAGTTCCTCCAAAGTACTTCTTGACTTACCTTCTGGTCTTACATCTTTTTCGGATATACCATTATTGATAAGGTACTGAGCCATCAGGTCTGCTGTACAACGACCGGTTGGAACAAAAATTACTTTTCCTGCTTCTCGCTTGCTTAACTCTTTCCCTTTTTGTATTCCAGTATCCAGTCTAGCGCGAGTTTGTAATTGAGGGGCATTGCTATCAAAAGCAGTTCCATGAATTGTAATTACATACAAATCTTTAGTTAGCGTATGTATTTCTCTCATGATTTGTTAAGAAAGTATTAAACTATTTAAATCTATCTAATTTCTACAATATCTCCAACTCTTGGCCCTTCTTTAGCTACCATTTTCATACACTTTGATTTTATATAACATTGAAACCTTTATATACGTTACTGGAAAAAATAATTTAAGTGAGATTGTGAGTGGTTGCCGGATTGCAATCTAATTCTAAATTTTTATTTACTGTAAATTCTAAGGTGTTTTTATGGTAACCATACTTACTCCTAAGCAAACAGAGGAAAAAATCCTACGATTCTGGAAAGATAAAGGAATTTATGAAAAGGTGAAAAAAGTAAGAAAAAATAAGAAAAAATTCTACTTTTTAGACGGCCCACCTTATGCAACTGGTTCTATTCACATGGGAACAGCTTTTAATAAAATTCTAAAAGATTTTTATATAAGATTCTTTCGTATGTTTGGTTTTAATGTCTGGGATCAGCCTGGTTATGATACCCATGGTGTTCCAATAGAAAATAAAGTTGAACAACTGTTAAACTTTAAAATGAAACGAGATATAGAAAAGTTTGGTGTAGAAAATTTTATTAAGGAATGCAAAAAATTTGCAACAGAATTTATTGGTGTCATGGGTAAACAGTTTAATAACTTAGGAGTATGGATGGACTGGAAAAATCCTTATTTAACCCTAACAAATGATTACATTGAAGGAGCTTGGTTTACTTTTAAGCAAGGTTTCAAAAAAGGATTTTTATACAAAGGCGATTATCCCGTTCATGTTTGTCCACACTGTGAAACAGCAGTAGCATACAATGAAATAGAATACGAGAAAGTAACAGATGCAGCCATTTATGTTAAATTTCGATTAAAGGACAAACCAAATGAATTTTTGTTAATCTGGACAACAACTCCTTGGACATTGCCAGCAAATACAGGAGTGATGGTTAGACCTGAAGCAGAATATGTAAAAGTAAAAGTTGGTGAAGAAATTCTGATAATAGCAAATCAGCTTTTACAAACTGCGATGAAAAAAGCAGGTATAGAAAAATATGAAATTGTTGATAAATTAAAAGGAAAACAGTTGGAAGGATTAAAATACGGGCACCCTCTTACTGGTCTGTTTCCATTCCACTCGAAAATCAAAGATGCTTGCCGAGTAGTTTTATCGGATCAGTATGTTACTTTGGAGGAAGGTACAGGATTAGTTCACACTGCACCTGGTCATGGACAAGAAGATTATAAAGTTGGTTTAGAAACTGGTTTACCTGCTGTCTCACCGATAAAAATGGATGGGACATTCAATGAAGAAAGTGGAAAATATTCTAGTATTTTTGTTAAAGATGCGGACAAAATGATAATTCAAGAATTAAAAGATAGAGGATTGCTTTTTTATGAAGAAAAAATTACTCATGAATATCCTATGTGTTGGAGATGCGGCTCAGCACTAGTTTTAATTTCTGTCCCACAATGGTTTTTCAAAGTTACACAAATAAGAAAGAAATTAATAGAAGAAAATAAAAGAGTCAACTGGACACCATCTTGGGCTGGACAAAGGTTTCAAAACTGGCTCGAAAGCCTAGGAGACTGGCCGATATCAAGACAAAGATATTGGGGCATCCCCTTACCTATCTGGATTTGTGAAAAATGTGATAATATTAAGGTCATAGGTTCAAGAGAAGAATTGCCAGAAGTTCCAAAAGATTTTCACAAACCTTACATAGATAGGATAATTTTGAAATGTGAGAAATGTAAAGGAGAGATGAAAAGGGTTCCAGATGTTTTGGATGTATGGTTCGATTCTGGAGTTTCATCTTGGGCTTCTCTGGGGTACCCAAAAGATAAAAAACTTTTCGAAAAGATGTGGCCGGCAGATTTCATTCTTGAGGGTCCTGACCAAATTAGAGGATGGTGGAATTCTCTGATGCTTACAAGTGTCATAACCTTTGATAGAAGACCATTCTTAGATGTTTTATTCCATGGATTTGTTCTTGATGCTCATGGAATAAAAATGAGTAAAAGCAAAGGTAATGTCATTACACCGGAAGATGTTGTAGATAAATATGGTAGAGATGTACTGAGATTCTATTTTCTATCCGAGGCACCATGGGAAGACTATTATTTTAAATGGGAAGATGTTGAGGATATTGCCAAGTCTTTCGTTGTTGTAAGAAATACTTTCAACTTTGTTAAAACTTACGTAGCAAACTCTGGTAAATCAAAAAATCTAAAAATTGAAGATAAATGGCTATTGTCTAAACTAAATTCTTTAGTTAAAAACTGTACTGAATATTGTAGAACTTACAATGCACATAAGGCAGCAAGAGAAATTCTTGATTTTATTTTAAACGATTTTTCACGATGGTATATCAAAATTATAAGAGACAGGGTTTGGCCTACCTATGACGGTACGGATAAACAAGCGGCATTCTATACTTTGCTAACTACTACAGAAACTCTAACTGGATTGATATCACCATTTTGTCCATTTTTGGGAGAAGAAATTTATCAAAATGTTGTTAAAAGTCTTGAGAAAGGAGTTGAATCTGTTCATATGAATGATTGGCCAAACTTAAATAAAAAATTGATGAACAAAAAGCTTGAGGAAAATATGGAAGTCGTTAAAGAGATGGTTGAGGCTTGTCATGCAGCAAGACAAAAAATCAACTTGAAATTAAGATGGCCAGTAAAACAAGTTCTGGTTATTCCAAAGGATAAGAAAGTAACTCAAGCGATAAAACAATTAGAACAAATTTTATTTGTAATGTGCAATACAAAATCGATAAAAGTTGTTCGAAAAAAACCTGAAGGGGAATATTCTGAAGTAGATTTTGATTTTGGCAAAATTTTAGTTAATAAAAAACTTGATGAAAAACTCTTGGAAGAAGCTTTGATTAGAGAACTGGTAAGAAAAATACAAGAGATGAGAAAGAAGAACAAATTTAAAGTTAAAGAAACAATTGCATTGACACTAAATTCTGATGGAAAAACCAATGAACTGCTTAAAAAATATTCTCAAATTTTAGCAAAGGAAGTTGGCGCTAAACAAGTTTTAGTCGGAAAAGCCAAGGGTAGATTTACAAGTAAACTTCAATTTGATAATAAGTCAGTCGAAATAGCATTCGATAGGCTATAGACCTATACCAAGATAATAGAAAATAACTGGTAGAATTATTACACCCATGCAAAGGCTTCTTTTCACTCCAGACAATGGGGCAATTAAACCAACAGCAGTAGACACAAGCAAAACTAGTAGTCCTAAAGGTCCTGTAAAGACAATTGTAAGTAAAAGCAGCATTCCGAGTATCGAAAGTGAAATTCTATTATAAGAAACTTTTTCAACTAGAGTTGAGAACTTCTTGCTTAGAAAAAGTGTTACAACAGCAGCTATACCAACTGTAAATAAACTTACTGCTATAAGTAAAAGCAAGTCATTAAAGCTAAAACTTCCTAAAATTCTTTCTATCGCAACTGCTGCTCCTGAGCGAGCTTTGCTAATTGTATATAAAGCTGCTATTGCAAATAGAGCATTGGCAGTATTTATGCCTCCAAGAGAAACTAAAAATTCTCTCGTGTCTTCCTTTCTTGTTATTATTTGCACGAGAGTTCCTGCCTGAGCTGAGCCAACACCAGGTAAAATGCCAACCAACAACCCAGCAAAAAATCCCTTTATGCTTCCGATCAAAGCTAGAGATTTCTTAACTATTCCAAAATCTCTTACCTGACTGGGAAATTTTACCTTATCTTTTAAACTAATCAGTAAAGTTGGGATACCAAATAGTCCAGTGAATAAAGGGAAGAAAACAAACTGTGGCTGTAATAGCGTGCTGTTTAAAGTTATCACACCCAGAATTCCTGCTAATGAAAATACTAGTAATCCCCATAATTTCTTGAATCCTCTCTCAGTAAAAATCATCACAGAGACTATAGCTATCAAAATCCAATGGATATAGTATTTTATATTCGAATAGAGAAATGGTAAAGTTTTTAGTAGCAGGGGAGATAATAAAATAAAAAGAGCTATTACTCCTATACCACCTACGACAGTTAAAAAAACTGCTTCCAAGCCTTTTCCTTCTAGCAGTAGCCTATGTCCTGGCAGTATCGACAAAGCTGTATCATCCTCTGGACAGCCTAAGAAAACACTAGGAATGAAATCAACCAGGGTGTTAGCAATGGCCATAGAAATTATTAGAGCAACTACAGCCTGTGGAGGAAATCCGACCAACAAGGGAAGTAACCCAAATATAATCAGTATGAGAGTGTTAGGATGAACACCTGGAATGAGGCCAGCAATTGTTCCACCAGCTACACCTGCTAAAGTAAACAAAAGAATCTCTGGGAACATTATCTCACCTGAATGTTTTTTGCAATAATTTCTAGCTTGCCTTCATATTCATCTACAGTTCCAGTAACACAAACCTCCTTGTCAAAATTCGAGTTAAACTTTTTTGCCGTATTGTTGAAAATTACTACATCTATGCCATCAGTTTCACCTTTAAGCTTGAAAAATACGTGACCTGTCTTTGAAACAAACTTTGAAACAACCTCTCCGCAGATTTTTACATTTTTTCCAATATCGTCATAGCTTATTTGAATTATGTCTGTTTGTTTCAATTCTATAGATCTAGAGACAAAAAACAGTAGAGCCAACCCAGCAACAGAGCATACTATAGAAATATTTCTTATAAATTTCTCTTCCATAATTTTCAGTTCAAGAAAAAGGTATGATATAATTTTAGAACTACTTGCAGTGGTGATTACATCAAAATAAATATATCCTTAATGACAATTTCAATTATGATGTTAGCTTCAGATAAATTAATACAGCTTTACCTTGAATTTTTCAAGCAGAAAGAGCACAAAGTCATTCCTAATGTTTCGCTCATTCCTGAAAATGACCCCACAGTTTTATTCACAACTGCTGGCATGCACCCACTCGTGCCTTTTCTTCTTGGCCAACCGCACCCCCTTGGAAAAAGACTGGTGAATGTCCAAAAATGTTTGAGGACAGATGATATCGATAAAGTGGGTGACAATTCGCATCTAACTTTCTTTGAAATGCTTGGAAATTGGTCTTTAGGAGACTATTGGAAGGAAGATGCTATAAAATGGAGTTTTGAATTTTTAACTGGGAAGAAGTGGCTTGGGTGGGATAGAAAAAGATTATATATCAGCGTTTTTTCAGGTGACAAAGATGCACCAAGGGACAA
>Ga0315312_1001552_pt1 | contig 17548 bp, 15 predicted proteins | sample TDP7_MG_FD_203629 | JGI IMG/M metagenome (GOLD analysis project Ga0315312, IMG submission 203629) | Freshwater sediment microbial communities from Lake Towuti, South Sulawesi, Indonesia - TDP7 | ecosystem: Environmental > Aquatic > Freshwater > Lake > Sediment | place: Indonesia: South Sulawesi... | reverse complement strand
TGACAAGGCCTTTCCGTGCACCACACCACTCCCCCTCGCCGGCGACTCCCCAACTCAATCCCCCCTACCCGTCCAGACGCGCTCCCCGGCTCACGGTCGCCGATAAGGTCACCCCTTTTTGTCCCGCCTCGCCCCCTTCCCGAAGTAAGCCCACCCCTTATGGCACAATTTCAGTGAAACAGCCGTTTCTCTTGACAGGCGTGGCTGTTTTTTGCTTTAAGGCTGATTGCAGAGAGCGAAAAAGGTTCTTGAGAGCGAGAAGCCAGACAGCTCACTCTTGTAGCCGCAAACGGAAATTTCTATGCACATGAAAAGGGAGGGACAACTTCTATGGACGGGAAGAACAAAATTGACCGCCGCCGGTTTTTGAAAACAACAGGCTCAGTTGCCGCAGGCGCGTTGGCATTTCCCCACGTCATCACTTCTTCTGCTCTCGGTGAGAGCGGTCGGCCGGCTGCGAGCGGCCGGATTACGACGGGAGCAATCGGCGTCGGAGACATGGGCACCGGCGACATGCGCGAGCTTATAGGAAAAAATGAAGTGCAGATGCTGGCGGTATGCGACGTTGACCAGAAGAACCGCGACAGAGCCAAAAGGATAGTTGATGATAGGTATGGCAATCAGGATTGCGCGGCGTGTGTTGATTTCCGGGAGATAATCTCTCGTCAAGACATTGACGCAGTTACGATTGGCACGCCAGACCACTGGCACGCGATTCCGGCGATTATGGCGGCAAAGGCAAAGAAGGACATTCACTGCCAGAAGCCTCTCGCGTACAACATCTCAGAAGGGCGGGCGATCGTCGAGGCGGTGAAGAAACACGGCGTTGTGTGGCAGACCGGCAGCCAGCAGCGCTCGGACGGGCGATTCCGTTTCGCGTGTGAGCTTGTTCGCAACGGGTGTCTCGGAAAGGTGCATACGGTTGAGGTCGGTCTTCCCAATACAAACAGCGTCCGCGAGGGAAGCATTGAGCCGTCCGATCCACCCGAGGACTTCGATTACAACATGTGGCTCGGGCCGGCTCCGTGGGCTCCTTACACGCCGACGCGGTGTCACTGGAACTTCCGCTGGATAAAGGATTACTCCGGCGGGCAGATAACCGACTGGGCTGGGCATCACTGCGACATCGCCCAGTGGGGAATGAATACCGAGCACACTGGACCGGTGGAGGTCGAAGGGACCGGAATCTGGCCAAAGCACCTCCTTTTCAATACGGTCGAGCACTGGCGGTTTGTCTGCAAGTACAAGGAAGGCTTCACGATGGTCGTGGCAGGGGCTTTTCCGAACGGCCTGAAGTTCATCGGCGAGAAAGGTTGGGTTTTTGTGACCCGCGGTGCAATTGATGCCGAGCCGAAAGCGATTCTGAAAATCCAGTTTGGTCCGAACGACATTCGCCTTTACAAAAGCGACGACCACAAGCAGAACTTCCTCGATTGCATTAAGACGCGGAAAAGAACGGTTGCGCCGGTTGACGTGGCGCATCGCTCCATCTCAATAGGGCATCTCGGCGTTATCGCCATTTCGCTCGAACGAAAGGTTCAATGGGACCCCGAGAGGGAGCGCTTCATCAACGACCGCGGCGCCAACCACATGCTGTCGAGGCCAATGCGAGGAGAATGGCAGAAGGTCTTCGCGGAAGCGGTGTCGTGAGTTTCGCCATCGGGCAACGTTCACGCCTGTGTATCCTGCGGCGAACCGTCGTGACGGCTGGGGAGCATACTTCCGGCGGACGTATCTATGGGCCAAGGGGTTAGAGGCTACCGAGTGCGCCTGCGACATTCATCTCGCGCTTTCACCAATCGGCGGGAGGGTTGCGCCAGATGTCCTCAGCCTGACCGTCGCCGAGGTGAAGCTGCGCAAAGTCTTCGATAATCATGGATTTGACTGAAAGGGGGACTCGGGGCGGCTCGTGGCGGCGGTGTGCGGCACCAATGCCGCCCTGGCAAGCGTGACGCCAGGGGATGCCGGGCCGTTGGTGCGTTTCACCAGTTCGGGACCCGACATCGCAGCAGTGCTGCCCGCGCGGGCCGAGGTGTGGGGCCACAATAACGATACGGGCCTGCGCTCCGGCTCCGGCGTCCGCTAGTTCTCGCGGCGGCCGGGTCTCAACCTTCGACATTCTCGCAGGTCGCACTCGCGACCATCACGGGGGAGGCGCAGAGTCTTTTCGCCCGCTTGGCGAGCCGAATTTCTTCCAGGTCGTTAACCCCGAGGAGGCTCCTCGCCGGGCATGGTTTGGAAAGCGTGCACCCCATCACTCGTACAGCATGGGCTTGGTCTTCCAATCCTTGTCCTTATCGTGTGCGTACTCCCTTACACGCGGCCGGCGCTCGCGCAGCCGCACGGATTCGATACCGAGGTAATGTCCCTGCGAGAGCGGATTCTTGCCGACACATTCCAATCGCAGTTGGTACTCGCCCGGATCAGGCCAGAAGTCGAGCAAGTGAACCTCCCGCGAGCGAATATCCTCCTTGTACAAGTCTATCACACCGCCGAGCTTGACGCCGTTCAGATAGGCCTGATACCTGCCAAAATCGTAGCTCTCGGTAAGAACCAGCAGCAGGCGTTTGGGCTCTTTCTTCTTCACTTCAAAGGGAATCTCCACCCACGCGTTCTCCTGCTGCTGCGGCGTATAGAGCAACTGCTCCCGTTCGTACAATCCTAACTTCTGCGTGACGGCCTTGCCTATGCCGTGATATTTGTCGTCCGTCCAGTCCTTAGCCCAGACGATGGAATCGAGATTCGGAAGAGTTCGCTCTTTGGCATGCGGCGCACGAGCCGAGAAAGTGGGCTTGCCCGTTTGATACCAGAACGCCACGGAGGAGTAATCATCCTGTCGCTCGTTCCAGCTATGGCTCTTGTAGTCCGGATTCTCGTCCGGCGACATCCAGCCGAAATGCTCGATCGTCACGCGAATACTCTTGTCAAAAACGATTGGGTCCTGCACGTGCCAGCGATATGCACAGGTGTGGCCGCCGACAATCCCCCACTGGTCGAAGTACGGCACCCCGAAATAAGGTGTGCTCGTCGTCTTCAGCCCCCATGCCGACAGAAAATAGTCCTCGGTTCCCGTGCCCCAGATTGACGCTTCCTTCTCGCCGTCTACGTAAATCTTCTCATCGCCCTCTCCGAACCAGGCGGGGCTGCGAGTCCGCACGCTGAGCACCGTGCCGACATAATGCCCCTTCCCCTTCGTGTCGAGGATCAGATAGTCCTTGCCCTGCTCAACCGGATACTCCTGCCGATATTGCGCGTGGAAGTACGGCGTATTCTCCGGAAGCGATTCTTTTTTAACCCAATCAATGTTGTAATACAGGAGGCTTATCGGTTTTTCACTCTGGTTGACGATCTCAATGCGGGCGTGTTTGCGAAACGGCATATGCCAGAAGCAATTGTACGAGTCGGCGTCCTCGACGATGACGGGAAGCGAGATGACCTCGCTTCGCTTGCCAAACCCGCAGGCAAAGAAGTCACCCACCGGTGCTTCCACGGCGGGACGCTCGTCGCCGTCCCAGTACATTCGCAGGAGCATCTCCTGGTGGTTGGCTGACCCCTCTTTCGCCCAGGGGTGCGGCTCGGGTTCCAGAAACGTCAGCCAGATATGGGTAATCACGCCCGGTCCCTCCCGATCCATCAGGACCTTTGTCTCGCCAGGCAGGACGTTCTTATTGTCCCAGTTGCTGTTCGGATCGGGCCTGCCCCGTGCATCGAACTTGCCGTTGGGTCCAATCCGATGCGTCGAACTTTCACGCATGCTTCGACCTTCCATCGGCTGTGCCATATCGCCAAGAAAACAGGCCTGTGCCACCCGGACACTCATCGCGGCGAGCACCCAGACTACTAAGGCCACCTTCAATCGAGAGATACTCATGGTCCGAACCTCCTTTCAAATGAGATTTTCCTGTGAGTTCATAAACGGTGCTCCTGCAAGCTGCGAGTTCAACAATACTATAATGCGTCATGCGATTTCCACGACTCATGCCAGTGAATTGACCTATCTTTCCGTCAGAATCCATCAGCCTGCCCGAAAATCGAGTTCCTTCCCTTTTCTCGGTGTACCTCACCGCCGTTTCGGGTTCCTGCATTCGCCTGAGGGCATGTTATCCGATGTTTTGCATGGCATCGGGCGTCATTCCCGCACCATATCAACATTCTCCCGCAGAGCGGTCCATTCGCTGAGTGCGGTCCCGACTGCGTGGCGTCGCATTCTTCCGCTCTTTCAGAGCCCCGACTACCGGGTTAGGTCTGTTGACGCGGCAAATCGTTCGGTCTCGATAGGGCATCTGGGCGTTATCGCCATTTCTCTCGAACGAAAGGTTCAATGGGACCCCGAGAGGGAGCGCTTCATCAACGACCGCGGCGCCAACCACATGCTGTCGAGGCCAATGCGAGGGGAATGGCAGAAGGTCTTTGCGGAAGCGATGGCGTGAGGCTACTGGCTCGTCGGGCCGAAATCGTTGCGCAGGACTGCGCGGCGCAACCAGGGCGCTGGGCGACGGGTATTTGCTGCAATGTGGAGAGGGAAGTCCGTCGGCTATGGTTGGAGTTCCCCAAGCGCTTCCAGGTCAGCGAGGTCTCTTTTCCTGCCCAACGCTCGCTTATTGATGACGAGTTGTTCGCGGCCAATGTAATGGACGGGAACACCACCGTAGGTTCCTGGGGCTTTGCCAGAAAATGCCTCCTGCCAGGAGACCCCGGTGATGGATGTCAGGATGTCCACGCGAATCGGCGGCACTCCAAGCTGCACTACCCTTTCCGGCGCCGTGAAATCCTCAGGGTTAAGGCCGGCCGACCCGAAGCCAAACTCAGCGAGCGCCGCAGAAATTCGTCTGGCGTTCTCGGGATCGGGCCGAACAAGAATATCCATGTCGCCGGTATAGCGGGGTGCTCCGTGGAACGCAAGCGCGTACGCCCCGATAATCAAATAGGCGACATCATGGGCGTTGAATAACGCGAGCAGTTCTTTGAAGTCTTGCTGTACTTCCATGCCGTTGCCTTCTCAGGAAATCCACCGCCGCGACGCGTTCCTCCGGCGATTTCGAGAGCCAGTAAGCGCGGTCGTCCTTGGAGCCGGATGATTCACCGAGACTGCCCTTTCTCACAACTTTCTCAATCATGGTGGGCCTCCCATGCTTTGGTCGAGAGAGAACCAGGGTTCCACTTTCGGCCCGCGATGCGCAAGCGCCGTCTATCAGGTCCGCTTGAGCCGTTGGTGGCCTCGGCGAGCTTCTGGTTGCTGCGCAACCGTTCGGGCGTAACGCCGCCCCGCGGACCAGGCCTGCGGGGGCGGTGTGCCGTCCCACCAGCCCCCGGACAAAATGGCAGCGACGCCGGGGGTCTGAGGCCTAGTTGGAGCGAGCAGCGCCATAGCTTTCTCTCGGAGGGAAAGGCCGGTCTATGAAAGCCCCGATCGTCGCCCCCACCGCTTTGCAGGCGCACCCGGTTGCCTGATATTGTGGATTGCGTCAGGGAGCAATCTTATACCATATCAATATCGCCCCGCAAAGCGGTCCATTTGCTGAGTGCGGCCCCGACTGCGTGCCATCGCATTATTCCGCTCTTTCAGAGCCTCGATTATTGGCTTGCCCCGGTTACCCTTCTCGTTGCCCAGGGCTGTCCTCTGATGCGCCTTCGCGGTTTAGTGAATGAATACGGGGAATCACTGCCAAGGCCCTCTGCGCCGGGCGCTGTGGCCGATTGGCTCCCGTTTTTACCTATTTTGTGCCTTCCACGACTTGAAATGCTCCTCGATATTTTGAAGTCCTGGTGACCTGTCTGAAACCGGCCTGCTTGACCTCCTCTGTGAGCCCACGCTTCAGCATATCCCTCCGTGTTGGCGTCTCAAAGTTGAAGGGCAACCAGTAGAAGAACCAGAAGCCAATGAACAGCCGATCCAAGAGCTTTCCTGGATCACCCAGTTCCAGGACGATCACCTTCCCATTGTTCTTCAGAATTCGCCTCGATTCTGCCAATGCCCGTAGGCGATTCTCTCTCGGCATCTCGTGAAGAGCGTGCGTGATAAACACTTTGTCAAAAACGTACTCTCGGAATGGTGTGCGCCCAGCATCCCCCTCCAGAAACTGAACCTTTCTTAGCTCCGGGCGCTTGGCGGCTACTTTTATTTGTCCAGAAGACAAATCCATGCCGATAAGCTTGCTCCCGCTTCCTGCTTTCTTCAGGATTGAGGAGGTAGCGCCCCCTGTGCCACAGCACATGTCGAGGATTACATCTTGCGGCCGACAGTCAACATCTGCAACCAACTCTTTTCTCCATCGCGTTTCTCCACCGAAAGGAAGAGAACACCACCACATCAAAAGGTTGTAGTAACGGCTATGGATGTGGTCGTAGAACCACTTGTGTGTCGCTTTGTCCGCCAACGTTTGTCCTTGGCTCCACTTTCGGACATGACGGATAGTTATTGACTGTACAGTCTCCGCATAAGAGCCCCCGCCCGCCCCGCCTTGGGCACAAGATAGCTATCCTCAGCTACCACCGCACGACGGCATCCTCGGCAACCAGCACGTACCATCGTACCCCGGCAAAAAGAGCGGCGAACGGCCCGCACCACAAACGCCAGCGAGCCAGTCTGTCGAATTCCTTTCACCGCTCCTGCTTAGAGCAGCAAGATCGAAAACGCTCACCTAACCGCGGAGCTCGGCCGTAGCGAGTTCTTGGCCTCCCTACTCGGGGTCAATCCTATTACCGTCGGCATCGTATGCAACCCATGCGCCGCCTTCTGATTTCATTACGACCTCTTCGCCCTTATTCCTTAGTACCCAACGTAGACGTCGGCCGGACCACAAAATGTTACCTTTTTCATCAAGTCTGGTTGCGGAATCCAGTATGTTAAATCTGTATCGCGTGCCTGTTTGTTCTGTTACCCTAACAAACTCGACACTCACAAACTTCACGCTCGAATGAAAAAATGTGGTCTTAAGCGCTGTGTTATCAGCATTGGCTGACATTGCAATTGTGGGATAGAGTAAGCCATTGATTAGGCTTCCCATAAGTAACTTGCGTCCTATAGCCACGGTCAGCTTGTACTTATATTCCTCTCCAGTTTGGACTCTTATTGCAAATTTGCTCGCCAAGTAACTGTGAACAAAGTTATTCAAGTCTCCAAAGTGTTTTGTGTCTCTCACAAAGTCGTAGATTTCGGCTAGATCTCTACTTGAATTCAAGGCCCTGCTGCATTCGTCCGTGAACCCAACATGATTGAGGAGCGCCTCGTGTGTCGATTCCCAAAGAGAGAGCGCCATTGTGTCTCCAGCCTTAGTGCCGAGTTCAAAGAAGGCTACGCCGCGTGCAGTAGCGGCGTAAAAAATAGGTTCGCCGATGTCATTTAATCTGCCATATTTTGTAATCGTTTCAGGAGGCGGGTAGCTGATCCCTCTAACGTCCCGCGGTTTATCGCATATACGGCCTCTATAAAGACGCAGTCCTTTTTCAAGGCGAGGAGCGTTTAGCTTGTAACCCGAAAACAACGGTTTCAAATACTCTTCAAGTTGGCGTATGGAAACCGTTCGCAAATCTGCGGATTCTATTCTTTCGATGGCGTTTTGGAGAGCCTTTTCGTTCAGTACCGGATAATCCATCGGTATTCCGAATCAGAACCGACCATCTGCTTTATGCTTCCCAGATAAAACCCCTGCCTCGCGGCCTAGCCGTACAAGACGGCAGCGACGTGCTGGGGTGACCCAATGACCTCCAAGCCATTAGCGTCGCGACCAAGCTTAGGGACCGTCTTGTATCCTTTGCGTACGTGATCCCGGGTCGCGTGCCCAGAGCCAGTGGACCGGGCTCTTACACCTTTGGCACGCCGGTTGAGGACGCAGGCATAAATCATCGCGGTCTTGACGTCTTTGTATCCAAGGAGTTCCTGAACGGCGCGAATGTCGTGGCCGTTGTCCCGGGACTGGGTCGCAAGGGAATCGCCAGAGCTGGGGCACGCATCACACTTGCGAATCCCCGGCTTACGAGCGCCTGGGCCGATGGCTGATTGTAGGACCCGTTGTCTCGGTTGAGCAGGCCGCGCACGCCCATTTCCAGGAGAAACATGACAGCCCCGCCTCACACCCGAGCGACGGGGGTTCACAAGCGCCTGGTGAGGCGTGGAGCTGACCGCTTACTTGGCTATCGATCTCGCGATATTTGGACTGCTTGGATTGACGTCCAGTGCTCTCGTTTTTGGAATGATGACGAGGTCCATGTCCTCCATTGGAATTGCGCCGAGCAGAACCTGGTCCCCCATGACCAAAGCGCCAGCGAAACCAATCCGGTTCTTAAAGCGGATTTCAATGGGACCGACGTACGGAACGAGTTTTTGCGTCCCGTCTGCCAGGGTTACTTCTTTCTTGTCAATCTCCTCCAGTCCCAACTGGACGCCTATATGTTGAGGGATGCAAAGGTGGACGGCACCGGAGTCTGCGAGCGCCTCGACCTCGACGGGCTTAAGTTCCGGTTTTCCGGGATTTCTTAGCACCACTTTTGTATCAACCAAGCCCATGCTTCGCCTCCTCGTGAGGAACGCCTTTTCCGCTCGGGATTTCGCTCTCACCATTTGCGAACTTGACGTTGACATAGAGAGCGTGAATGATCTCGTCCATTGTCACGGTGTCCGGCAGGACGTCAATCACCTGCTTCGCAGAATCCTTGACCGTCATTGTTTTACTCCTCTTGGCGATTACATTCGAGAGCCTCCTTCAACGTGACTTTCAGGCTTTCGAAGAGTTGCTCACGCGTTGTCTCCTGGCAGTTCACGCCCGGAATCTCCTCTGTCCATCGCATCCAGCAACCTCCATCCTTTTTCATTACGGCTGTCTATGCGTTTGGCATCTGAATACCCGCGTTCCCTGCACAAACTTACAGAGAGCCCGCCGAGCCGTCAACGGCTATTTTCCAGGCTGCCCTGGAAAACCCTGTACCCCCGTCATGCTTTGCGCCTTGGCGCCTTTGCGGCGCGTCGCTTGTACCGCCGGCATCTTGCCGGCTGTGTCGGGGGCATCCTGCCCCCGGTGCCGAGGGCGAGACGCCCTCGGGACAGCCGCCGGGACGGCGGCGTTACGGCTCTTGCTCCGGCGCCCTGCAAATACACGCGCAACGTTTCCGGACCGCATAAATTCGTCGCAGATCCTGCCTTTCTCAGCCCTTCACCATTTTCTTTGCGGCTCCCACGATGTCGTTGGCGTCCACCTTCATGTAGTTAATCATTTCCGGTGCGCCGGGTGGGGGAGCATCGGGGAAGGCCAGCCTCTTGAATCTTGCACCGGGCACAGCTTCTGCCACCCTGGCTATTATCTCCGAGCAATTGCAGAAGTTGTAGGAGCCCTCGTCGGAAGTGAGAAGTCTGCCCGTCTTTTTGACCGATTCAATGATTGTGGGCATGACGCCTTCCAAGGGCGCCAGCGTCCGCGGGTCAATAAATTCCGCGCTAATGCCGTCCTTCTTGAGGATTTCGACTGCCCGGGCTATTTCAGCGGTCTGCGGCGCGTAGCCGACGATTGTAATATCCGTCCCCTCTTCGCGGACAATAGCCTCTCCGATGGGGACGGTGTAAGGTTCGTCGGGGACCTCAGGGCCGGTCGCGGGGACCGAATACTGGCAGAAGACGACTGGGTCCACATCCCGGATTGCCGAGATCATCAGCCCCTTGGCATCGTATGGAGTGGAGGGAATGACGACTTTCAGTCCGGCGAGACGAGCATAGGAAGATTCAAGCCCGGCATCGGCGTGTTGGCCGGCCTGGTACGCCCACCTCCGCGCCATATCCGCCCAGAGCACCATGGGAAATGCAGCCTGCCCGCCGGTCATGTGCCGGAGTTTGCCCGCATGGTTGAACATCAGTTCATAGGGAATGAAGGTGGCCATGCTTGGGATGTGAGCGATTGCTGGAACGCCTATCATGGACATCCCCATCGCGCCTCCGACAATCCATTCTTCGTCAATGGCGCAAAATCTTACCCGCCAGCGACCGAACTCGGCTTCGAGGTTTATTCCTCGCCCGTTCCAACCGGCCGCGGGACTCTGGTATTCGTAAAGCAGCGTCAGGAGCTTGTCTCGCCGCATCTCTCCCTGAATAGCCTCGAGAATCGCGTATGTCATGTTTTTTGGCATTTTTCTCGCCCCCTTTCAGCTTGTATGAAGTGGAACGGCCCCTTCCGCGAAAACGTTCAGGAGACCGTCCTCCGGCTTCGGTACGGGCTGAGCCTCCGCAAAGGCGGCGGCATCTTCCACCGCTTTGGCGACTTCCGCCACGATTTCATCGGCCCGCTGTTCGGTGATGACCTTTTCGTTCACCAAGAATTTTCTGAACCGCGAAATTGGGTCTTTAGCCATCCAATCTCTCAATTCCCTGTCGGAGCGATAGCCGAGTCCGAAGGCGCCGTCCACGCCTATCCTGGCTCCGCCTACTCCATAGTGATCGTACCATCTGTAGGTTTTGCACTCGATTATCGTCGGGCCAGTTCCAGCCCGCGCTTTCTCGACGGCGTATTTCGTCACGTTGTAGACAGCCAGGACATCGTTTCCGTCCACGACACGGCCCTCGATGCCAAACCCGTCAGCCCGGCGAGCTAAGTCCGTTGTGCCGTACACGTCCGACGACCGCACCCATATCTGAAAGGCATTGTTCTCAATCACGGCAATCCACGGAAGCTTCCACGCGGCAGCGGCATTTGCGGCACTCGAAAAGAAACTGTTCTGGAGTGAACCATCTCCGCCAAAGCTCACGGCGACCTGGTCAGTGCCCTTTACCTTGATGCCGTATGCTGCCCCGGCTGCAATCAGATGCGACGCACCGACAATCCCATTCATGCCCAGGATCCCAAGGCTAACATCCGTGATGTGGAGAGAGCCGCCGTAGCCTTTGCAGTATCCCGTGGCCTTGTGGGTGATTTCCGCGAGCATCAGCCCGAGGTCGCCCCCCTTTGCAATGAGGTGGCCATGGCCGCGGTGATTGCTGGCGATGTAGTCGTCTTTCCTCAATGCTCGGCAGACGCCGACGGCGACAGCTTCCTGTCCGACATACAGGTGCGCCACGCCCCGAAAGCCACCCTTCAGTATCAGGTCCTTGATCTTCGTTTCCCACAATCGAATTTTCAGCATGTCGGTGTACATCGCTGTGAGCTGCTCGGCGGAAAGACCGTCGGCGTAGCTATGACCGTATTGGGCTTTCGCTCGCCCGGCGATGCCGGAGAACAAGATGCTCCCCGCTCCGATGGAGCTTAAGCTCTTCATGAAAGAGCGGCGCGAAATGCCCGCTCCGTCGTCTCTTTCTTCGGCGGCAACTTTGCGCTTGCTCACACAGATTTCGTCTCTCATGTTGAAACCTCCCTTTTTGAAGGTTATTTCTGCCCGCACTGAATTCTACCCTGACTGCCTCTCGGGAGCGCTTCGCGCCCAGTTCTCAGCTCATCACCTCCTTCCCGATGTGCTTTTGCGTGAAACGAGCACGCTGATGATCTCCGCACCTTAGGTGGCTTCGGCGACTTCGCATTCCGATGCGGCATAACTCTCACCTGAGTTCTGCGCCAGACACCACGCGCACACTCCGTCTGCAAGTCCGGTTTTCGCGCTGAGGAGTATCGTCAGGTTTCCTCCCGGTTCGCGGCCTTTGCTATTTCCGCACCATGGAATGCTTGGTCGAATGCTCTCACGATAAAGGCTTCGCGAGATTGAAGGAGATGGGATGCAGCGGGTTGGAAGAGCGGCTCGTTGCAGGTGCATTTACCACCTCCCCCGTGGTGGTTCGGTCATCGGATAGCTTTCGTGTTCCGGCCAAAAAAACTGGAACGGAACGGTCTTTCTCTCAGCATGCTGCCGCGCCGGATTAGACATCGTCAACACATTTTGGTCCGGGTCGGACACGCTGGCATGCTTGTCAGCGAGCCTGTTTTCCCCGCGGAACCAGTTCAATCTTGGGGGGAAACAACTCGGGTAACACTGGGTCCCGGCGGCAGTCCCGAGGGGGTCGCCCCCCCGGAATCGGGGGCACGATGCCCTCCCGCCTCAGGCGGGACAAGATGCCAGCGGTACAGCTCGGGCCGAAACCGATTTCACGCCAGTGCTTTCCTCACGGCGTCTTTCATTTTTTCCAGGCCAGTTTTTGCGACAGCCAGAGCGTCCTCCTGCCACAGGGCCGGATTGAAAAGCTCCAGCGAGAGGACCGTTCCACCGCCGTTGTCGTGCAGGTCTCGGAGAATTTGTGAAAGCGGGGCAATGCCATCGCCCGGATAAACTCGGTCTCTGTCTGAAATCCGCTCTCGCGGCGGGTTGGCTGGGTAGTCGTTGAGGTGGAAGACCTGAATCATCCGGCTGCTCAGCAGCTTCAGGCCGCTGAAATCCGAGCCGCCCTTGTACATGTGGTACACGTCGGGAAGGATGCACGCCTTGGGGTGTCCGCTCTCGATTGCCACAAACGCCGCTTCCGCAAGGCGTCCCAGGTTTTTTGAAGAGCCCCAGATTTCGATTTGGGGAGTCACGCCGAATTGGTCACCGAGCTCCAGCAGCGACCGATACCGCTCGGCTACCTTCATCAGGTCGAGACGCGGCTCGCCCGTTGCCCCGGCGGGCGGCGCGGCAATTCGGTTGCAGCGAATTTCCGCCACCGTCGTCATGTCCCGCTTCATCTGCTCCATCGCCTGCGCGCGGCGGGCATCATCATCCACGCTCCAGTTCGCAAAACCTATTGCGCCTTCGACCGTCAGCCCTGAATCGGAAATCCTTTTCCCCAGGTCTTTCAGCGACCCACCGGCTCTGGTGAACTCGCCGACCCTGTCAATCCATACCTCTACTGCACCGTAACCCGCATTCGCCGCAATTTCGACCTCTCTCTCCAGATTTAGCCTATGGCCGCGAATCGTCCCCGTGTTGAGACAATAGCGGAAAGACGCCGGTGTTTGTTCTGTGCCTTCGGACCCACCCCCGGCACAAGCGAGCTTGAACGTTGCCAGGCCTGCGAGGCTGCAGAAGGTGGCCCCGACGAATTGCCGCCTTGATATTCTCGAATCGCCTATCATCTCTTCGGTCTCCTAAGAACTACGTTGGTTAAACCCTCCCGCCAGACCCGGCCCCCAGGACGCTGCGTCGGCGCCGAATCTTCTCCATCCCATAAAGGTGTTCCAGGAAATCCTCAACTGCTGCCTCGTTCCCCTTGAGCGGAATAACAATCGCTCACCGATTCCCATGATCATCCACGAGGTACTCAGTGCGGCTCATTATCGCATCCTTTCTTAAATGGCGGGCCGAAATCTCTCGGCCCTCCACGCGCGCTTAATATTGCCATGACGACACCCAGCCGTCAAGCGGCTGGAAGCCCCGGCCACATAATCGGTGGAACGCCGGACTTCAGCAGCACTCCTTCCCCGACCGTAAAGACCGGGGGAAGAGCGCATCGTCGCCGTCCCCAATTCCTTCGCGTCGTGGCGCTGCTGCGCTCTGGGGCCTTTTTCTCCCACCGCTGGCTCGTCTCTTGGTCGCAGCCGACGCCACGGCCCCCTATCTCCCCGCCGCTTCCCCGCGGGAACTCAGCGGCGGCCCCCCAGAGATGCGTCCGTAAACCGTCCTCAATGTTCTTGAGTCGCAAAGAACCGCAGGGTATTCTATTGCCCCGTGATTGTGGGTGTAACTGCGGGAGTTTAGTCCCGAAACATTCGCCAGAACCGAGGAGAAGCCAGCAATGAAAATGAATCGTCGCGAATTCCTTGTCAGGTCCATTGCCGGGGCGAGCGGCATTCTGTTGGGGCCGTCGTTGGCGGCCGAGTCGGAGAAGCCCCGGACGTTTGACCCATATCAGCTTGTGCCGCTGGGCAGGACCGGCATCAAAGTCACACGCGTCGGCTTCGGCACCGGCATGCGAGGCGGGGGGCGGCAGTCAAACCAGACACGCATGGGGAAAGAGAAGTTTGAGGCGCTGTTGAAGGCGGCGTATGAACGCGGCGTGCGACTCTTTGACGCAGCCGACCTCTATGGCACTCACCCGTACCTGGCGCGGGCATTGAGCAAAATGCCGCGAAGAGACTACGTGATAGCATCGAAAATCTGGTGGCGGCCGGGAGGCATCCCTGAGAAAGAACGTCCCGACGCCAACATCGTGGTCGAGCGCTTTCTCAAGGAGCTGAACACGGACTACATTGACGTGATACAGCTTCACTGCGTTACCTCTGAGAACTGGCCGGAGGAAGTCAGCAAGCAGATGGAGATTCTCGCTAAGCTCAAGGAGAAGGGAATCGTCCGGGCGCACGGGGTCTCCTGCCACTCGCTGGAGGCGCTGGAGGTCGCAGCAAGTGAACCGTGGGTTGACTCGGTGCACGCGCGGGTCAACGCTTACGGAGTGCAAATGGATGCCCCTCCTGAGAAGGTCGCTCCCGTCCTGAAGAAGCTGCACCAGAACGGTAAGGGGGTCGTTGGGATGAAGCTCGTCGGCGAAGGGAGATTTCGAGACTCCGATGAGAAGCGCGACGAGTCGGTCCGATACGTCCTCGGTTTGGGTTGTGTGGACACCATGGTCGTGGGCTTTGAGAAAGTCGAGGAGATTGATGACTTTGCCGCGCGCGTCCGCAAGGTGCCCGTTGGGATCGGGGTCGAAAACACCGTGGCATGCGGGTCCGTGCGCGCGGCGTGACGCGGAGGAAGAATCAACCGAGAGTCAGGGAATTCCGGGCGAAACATAATGAAGGAGGTCGTCATGGACAAGGAGACAGGGCCCGCTTTTCGCGCAGCTTATTCGGTCAAAGATGGCCTCTTCCGCGCAAAGCACTGCTTGGCAAGTCTTGCATTCTGGATTGCTCTGAGCGCAGTATGCCACGGCGGCGAACTGGCGGGACATCAACTCCTGGTCACCACCGTTCGCACAGGCAACACCGAGGTTTTCGTTATTGCTCCTGAGACAGGTGATGCCCAGAATTTGACACGCCACCCGGCGGAAGACCGCTATCCCATGTGGTCGCCAGATGGCTCGAAAGTTGCCTTCACTTCAAACCGAGACAGCACCTTCAATCTTTACGTGATGGAGGCCGACGGCAGCAACGTGCGACAACTTACACATGAGAAGCCCCCTGCCGTCTGCTACTTGCCGACATGGTCCGGAGATGGAAAGCAAATCGTCTTCGGAATGGACACCGGAAAGGGGCTGATCTGCAGCGTGGCACCCGACGGCTCGAACTTTAAGGTCATAAGCGAAGGACGCGACCCTTCCATCTCGCCCGACGGTATGAAAATCGCCTTCACGGAGCGAGTGAACGTCGGCTTCTGCCTTTTCGTCATGGATGCGGACGGGGAAAATGTTCGCCAGCTCACAACCCACGAGAATGAGATAGGCGCCGTGACTCCCATCTGGTCGCCTGACGGGAAGAAAATCGCATACAGCGACCAGGTTGGTGAAGCCCTTGAAATTTTTGTCTGCGATGCTCATGGTAAGAATGTCAAGCAACTTACTTCGCTCGGGATGATCAGCAGCTCGGCCGCATGGTCGCCGGACGGCAAATGGATTTCTTTCCGTGTCACCGATACCGCATACTGGAAAAGCCCGACTGAACGCGAGAGGGCCTATCAGGAAAGAAGAGCCGACAAGAGACCGGTTTGGGTCATGAGGGCCGACGGCTCCGACGCACACGTTGTCGAGGTGCTGCGCTACCAATGCGCGATTGATGGCAGCCGCGCCGCCTGGAAGCCGGAATAGTCATCGCCTCGCGATGAGACCGACGACGTTCAGGCCCGGAGAGGTGACTTTCCCACTCAAAGGGGTTGGGATAGCTCCTCAGAGAGGCAGGCGCCTGATGCCATGTGCCCTTTGGCGTTCTTCACTCACCACCCGGGCCAAGACCAGCTTGCCAGAAAGCGAAGTTTCTCGCGCGAGTAGGACTCGTCGAATTGCATATTCTCTGGTTCCGCGCCGTTATCTTGAAGGAGTCCGTGATACAGCGTTTCGCCTGTCGTCAACGAGAAGGTTACCACGGCAGCCTGTACGAAGGGGAGCATGGCCGGGACTCGAGGGACCGGTGCAATCTCGTCGCGACAGCAAAAAGGCCCGCCGCGGGGCGGGGCTTTCTTGCCGTGCGGTTCACGCGCGATCACTGAGAGCGGACGCGATAGAACCTCGTCTTGATGCCGGTTGTCGCTTCGCCCGGCCAGGTTGTCTGTGTGCTTGGCCATGTCCCTGTGACGGGCTTCCAATCTCCTTTCGCAATGTCGTCGGTGTACTCAACGGTGTAGTTGCCCGGGCCAAAGGCGCTCCAGCTCAGCTCAACCTTTCCGGCAACGAGCTTCATCTGCTGGATGGCTCCCTTCTCTTTTGGTTTCTTCTCGCCGCTGAGCTTCACGTTGTCAACCGCAAACCAGTAGTCGTAGTTGGCGTTGTAGAAGTGCCACCTCAGTTGTATCTTCTTTCCGTCGTATGCAGAGAGGTCAAACTGCTCGGAACCGCTGTCAATCGCGGGGTCTGTTCCCGGTGCGAAGATTGACCTGTCGAGATGCAAGAGGTTAACCCAGCTTCCGGGAACACCGGCGGTAATCACCCTCACGTCAACGTCCGCTGTCTGGGCATGGACTGCATCCTCCAGGTACGCCCTGTAGTTCCTGTCGAAGTTCAGACGCAGCTTTATCCATTCGGTGCAGTCAATCTCCTTTGTGATAAGTTGCTCATCGGCATCAACAGCGCCCGCAAGGTCTGTGTCGGCTATCACGTACTTGTTGTCCACGTCCGCCAGGTCAGGGCTCTCCTCTTTGAGCTTATTGCCGGTGGTAATCCAGAGCCTCCATGCGCCAAGAGCACCGGCCGTGCCCTGAACGGTCCATTTGCCGCCGGCAATAATGTCGGCGTTGCTGTACAGGGTCGCATAAGACTCAAAGTCGTCCTCGAAAATTGCCTGCCTCTTCGGAGGTGTCCAGTTGTACCCGATTCCGATGTTGTCAAGGTTCAACTCTCCCGAAACGGATTCAACTCTCAGAACGTGTATCCCGGAGGTCGTCTGAACCTCCTCTTCAACTGCAGCGTAGGTGAAGATGTGCCAGTTGCCGGTAACGTAGCTGGTAGTCCCTATGAGGTTACCATCCCAGTAAGCGGCAAGCACTCCTCCGCTCGGAGACGCAACCCTGAACGTCAGCTTTATCCACCCCGCCGCAGGAACATTGAAGGTGTACTTATACCAGCTTCCCGCATCTATCCACCCGATGTTGGTGTGGAAAGTTCCGGGTCTGTCAACCTCCTCCACAGTCTCGATTCCTATATCATCGTTGGGACGGTAGTCTCTCGGACCTCCGGTGTTGGGATGCCAGTAGTCGTTGGTGCACTGCACCTGATCGGCAGCCGTCGCCTCCGTCGCAGCGGGGCAGTTCTGGTATCCGGGCCACTGCCCTCCTCCGAAGTTGAAGTTCTCCGCCTCCCTCAGCTCCATTGTTATCCTCGCCTCATCCGTCGGCACGGTGGCGGGTCCTTCAACTCCTCCCATGTTGACTGCCGCAACCTTGTACCTGTATCCCTTCCCCTCCTCAGTCCACTTGTCTATGTAAGAGGTTGTCGTAACAAAGGCTACCTCCTGCCACGCCGCTCCAT
>Ga0315312_1001551_pt1 | contig 17566 bp, 12 predicted proteins | sample TDP7_MG_FD_203629 | JGI IMG/M metagenome (GOLD analysis project Ga0315312, IMG submission 203629) | Freshwater sediment microbial communities from Lake Towuti, South Sulawesi, Indonesia - TDP7 | ecosystem: Environmental > Aquatic > Freshwater > Lake > Sediment | place: Indonesia: South Sulawesi... | reverse complement strand
CGAAGAAGCGTACTTCAGAGTGGCGTCTGGGCGCGGCTCCTCCAGCCGGCGGCGCAGACCCCGCGCATCCGGCGCGTGGATATTGTTCACCATTCGCACACCGACGTCGGCTACACTGATCTTCCCTCGGTCTGCCGCGACATGCAGGTGCGCTTCCTGGACACCGCGCTGGAGGCCTGCCTCCGCAACCCCGCTTTCCGCTGGACGGCCGAGGCGCTACTCACCGTGGATGACTGGTGGCGCGCGGCCACTCCTACGCGGCGGCGCCAGTTGCTCGAAGTAGTCGAGCGCGGGCAAATGGACATCATGGCGCTGCCCTTCAACCAGGCGCCCTTTCTGGATGCCCGGCAGTGGAAGCAGGCCTTACACTGGGTGCCCGAGTCGTTGTGGCGGGACCTTCGTCCAGAGGCCGCCATGCAAAACGACGTAAACGGCTTCCCCCGGGCCGGCGCCATGGGCTTGCTGGACCGGGGGATCCGTTACCTGCTCATGGGCATCAACGCGGACTCCGGCGGGCCGCCCTTCCGCCGCCCATCGGCCTTCTGGTGGAAGATGCCCGACGGCCGGCGGATGTTCGTGTGGCTGGGCGAGCACTACGGCACGGCGCACAGCTACTTCGAGCGCCACGCCTGGATCCGTGGCCAGCCCAAGGGAGCCGAGGCCGCGCACCGTCCGCCCCGCGCCGGCGATTTCCTGCGCACTGACGAGGCCTCCCTGCGCGCCGCGCACCGGCACTGCCTCGAACGGTTGCGCCGCCTGGTAGCCGAGGGCTACGAGTTCGAACGGCTGATCCTCTACTACACCAATCAGTGGCGCTACGACAACGATCCGCCTTTCCCGCCGCTGGCGAGTTTCGTCGAGGCCTGGAACCGCCTCGGGCTGGAGCCTCCGCTCCGGCTCACTACGGCGACGCAGGCGGTCCGCGACCTGGAGCGCGAAGTGGGCGAGCGCATCCCGGTGAAGGAAGGCGAATGGACCGACTGGTGGGCCAACGGCGACGCCTCCGGGCCGCGCGAGGTGGCCGCGAGCCGCTTCGCCAAACGCTACGTGAGCGCGGCGCTCGCGCCGCTGTGGGGCGTACTGAGCGAGTCCGCCCAGGGCCGAGTCGAGCAGATTCTCAAGGACCTGTGCCTGTTTGACGAGCACACCTGGGGCGCCAACGTGAGCATCTCGCGGCCTGACAGCCTGGACACCATCGGCCAGTACACCGAGAAAAGCCTGCTCGCCTACCGACCCATGGGCCAAGCGGAGTGGCTGCTGGGACAGCGCGTGCGTACGCGCCTGGCGCAGGCGCCGGAAGGGCTTTACGTTGTCAATGCGGGGCGCGCTCCCTTCAGCGGCTGGGCTTCCTTTCCGCTGAACGCGCTGCGCGAGGACTTCCAGTCCGCGGAGTATCCGGGCGGCGCCCGAAGCGCCGCGTTGCGAAAGGAGCCCAAGAGTGGCCGCGTGAAGCTCTGGATCCAGGATGCGCCGCCCTCGTCTATCCTGCGCCTCGAACTGAGCCGGCGCGAGATCCAGGAGGCGGCGCCCGGGGAATCGCCTTCGTTCGAAACCGACTCTAACGGCTGGCCGACGTCGGCAAGCTGGCGCGGAATGCGGCTGCCGCTGTTCAGCGCGGGAACGGGCGACTTTCTTTCAGTCGAGGTCGTGCCCCCGGCGGACCGGCGCACCATCACCGACATTCATAGGGCCGCCGATGTCGCCAGGCGCGAAGCCTTGCGCGCGAAGGCGCTCCGGGAAGTTCCGGCTTCCTACGGGAAGACCAGCGCTGAGGAGACACCACACACGTTGCTGTTCACCCAGGCCTTCGAGCACCCGCGTCTGGAGAAGGCCACGCGTGCGGTCGAGCTGTGGAAGCGCGAGCCGCGCGCCCGCTTGAGCCTGCGCTTTAACCGCGTGTCCTCGCTGGCGCCGGAAGTCTTCTACATCAACTTCGCGCTTCCCTGTCAGGGGGTGATGCCCCGGTTCTCAAACGGCGGGCTGCCGTTCGTGCCGTTTCGGGATCAGTTGGAGGGCTCTTGCCGGGATTACTTCGCCATCGACGGCTGGGCCCATTATCAGACGCGCGAGGGCCACTGGCTGTGGGTGAGCCGCGACGCGCCGCTGGTCACCGTCGGCGGGCCGCACACGCTGGCGCGTCGCACAACGGAGCCTTCCGACCGGCACCGCCTCATGGCCATGATCTTCGACAACTTCTGGCACACCAACTTCGTGGCCAACAGCCACGGCGAGATGGAATTTCAGTTTGACCTGACTTGGCAAGAGAAGCTCGCCGGCGCCGCTGCGCTGGCGGAGACGCTGGTTTCCGAGCCGGTGGTGTGCATCAATCCGGCGCTGCCTGAATCGTCGGAGTTGCTGAACAACTTGTTCCGGCCGTGAGGAGACCTTGGGGCCGCCCTATCGCGCCGGTTTGCTGTGCCGCTCGAACCACTCGAGGATGTACAGGACCTTGGAGATGTGGTGGCTGGGGCGGACGCTGATGCCGTGCGGCTCCTCCGGCACGCGCACCAGCACAGCTTCGATGCCTAGCAGCTTCAGCGCCTGGTAGTACTGCTCGGAGTCCGACATGGGCGTGCGATAGAGTTGATGACCGGATAGACCGTGACCGCGGCCCGGAGGTGGGTGGTGCGCCCGATCATCCAGCAGGTCCGCACACCTCCGCCGCGGCCGCCGTGAGCGGAGGTCGCGCTCAAGAAGAAGTGCGCGCACGCGAAACCTCCGTAAGTCAAATAGAACATGAAGGGGGTGCGGGCGGCAATGCGGGGGCAGGGCTGATCTCTTATAATCGGGTGTTTCATGACGGTGGACTGGTTTCCGCTGTGGCTGAGCCTGAGGGTGGCGGCGGTGGCGACGGTGCTGTCGCTCGTGCCGGGCCTTTGGCTGGCACAGCGCCTGCGGCGGGGCCCGGACGGGCACGCCGCGGTGGCGGTGGTGCCCCCGGCGGTCTTATGCGGCTACCTGGCAGTACTGCTGGCAGGTGAGCGCGGGTGGGTGGTGGGTTGGACTGCGGCAGTCCTGGCGGCGCTGTGCGAAGCCGTGCCGCTGGTGGCGCTACTGGGGCGGGCGGCGCTGGCGAGCGTGGAGGGCAGCTACAAGCGCGTGGCGCAGAGCCTGGGCGCGCCGGGCTGGCGCGTCTTCTGGCGGGTCAGCCTGCCCCTGGCGCGCTGGCCCATACTGGTCGCCGTCGGGCTGGTCTTCTCGCGGGTGTTGGGCGAGGTTGGCTTGGCGCTGCTGGTAGCCGGATTTGCACTCGGGCGCGGCGACGTCTTAGACGAGACGCTTCGGCGGGCTGTGGAGAGCGGCGATGGCGGCGCCGCGCGCATTCTGGTGGTGGCCATCTCCGCCGTGCTGATGGTGGCGCTGGCGCTGACGGGCAGCAGAATCACGAGGCAGGCCCCGAAATGATCGAGGTGCGCATCCGCAAGGTCTTTGCTTCCGGCTTTGCGCTCGATGTCGAGTTCCGGGCCGGGCCGGGGATCGCGGTGTTGTTCGGTCCGGGCGGCGCGGGCAAGACGCTGACCCTCGATGCCGTCGCGGGCTTTCTCCAGCCGGACGAAGGCCGCATCCTGCTCGATGACCGGATCGTGTTCGACGCCGCGGCCCGCGTAAACCTGCCGCCGCGCGCCCGCCGCTGCGGCTACCTCCTCCCCGGATACGCCCTGTTCCCGCACCTGACGGTGCGGCAGAACCTGTTTTTCGCGCTCAAGCACCGTCCCCGGCTGGAGCGGCACCGCCGGGTGAACGATACGCTGGAGCGGTTCCGGCTGACGGAGAGCGCCGGGCGACGTCCGCACGAAGTCAGCCCTGGCGAGCGCCAGCGCCTGGCGGTGGCGCGGGCTGTGATCGGCGAGCCCCGCGTGCTGCTGGTGGACGATGCTGCCGCAGGGCTGGAGACGCCACTGCGCGCCGGCTTCCACGCCTTGTTGCGCCAAGCCCGCCAGGACCATGACATCCCCGTGCTGCTGGTCACCAGGAACTTGCGGGAATGTTTCGACCTGGGCGACGCCGCGTTGGTACTCCGCGAGGGTCGGATCCTACAGAGCGGCGCGCCCCGTACGCTAGCCGAGCGGCCGGCCTCCCTGGAGGTGGCGCGGTTGCTGGGCGTCTTCAATCTGTTGCCGGTGGAGATTGCCGAGCTGGACCCGCAGCGCAACTCCAGCCGCGTGCGCTGGGGCGAGCACGTCCTGGTGGGGCCTTATTACCCGGGCAAGTTCCGCGGCGACAGGGTGTGGCTGTGCGTGCGACCGGATCAGCTTCGCCTCCTGCCCCGGCAGGGAAGGCCCAGCCCCAACCAAGTTCCCTTGGAGTTGCTCCGGACGGTGGAGTTGCCTCATTCGGTCCGCCTGGAGTTCGCTTCCGAAGTGGTGGTGGAGCTGTCGCGCGCAGAGTTCGAGCGGCAGAAGCAGGGGCGGGAGTGGCTGGTCGAGTTTCCTCCCCAGGCGTTCAAGGCGCTATGATCCGCTGCTACATCACCGACCGCGTGCCGCTGGGGGGCCTCGAGCCGCTCTTGAAAGTCATCGCGCGGAACCTGGCCGTCGGCGTGGAACTTATCCAGATCCGAGAGAAGGATCTCTCCGCGCGCGAACTCGCGGAGTTAGTGCGTCGCACGCTGGCGCTCGCCAATCCCCAAGGAACGAAGATCCTGGTCAACAGCCGGCTGGACGTGGCCCTGGCCTGCGGCGCCCACGGCGTCCACCTGCCTGCCAACTCGATAGCCCCATCCAGGCTGCGCGCCATCTCGCCGCCAGGGTTCCTGATCGGCGTCTCCTGCCACGCGGTCAACGAAGTGCGCGCCGTAGAGGACGAGGGGGCCGATTTCGCCGTCTTCGGGCCGGTGTTCTTCACGCCCTCGAAAGCGGCCTGGGGCGAGCCCCTGGGCCTGAGGCGCCTGGCGGAAGCTTGCCGGGCCGTGCGGATGCCGGTCCTCGCGGTGGGGGGCGTCAACGAGCGAAACACCGCGGAATGCTTGGCCGCAGGCGCGGTGGGGATTGCGGGGATTTCGATGTTTCAATAGCGGCCGAACTGATAGGCCGCCTCCAACATGGCCTCGATGTTCGCTGGCGGCACGTCGGCCAGGATGTTGTGGACTTGCGCCCAGACGAAGCCCCCACCGGGCATGAAGACTCCCAGGCGGCGGCGCACGTCATCGCGCACTTGCTCGGGCGTTCCGTGGATCAGCACCTGCTGGGTGTCGCAGCCGCCGCCCCAGAAGGTGAGGTCCCGGCCGAACTCGCGTTTCAGCCGCTCGGGCTCCATGTTGCGTGCGCTGGTCTGCACCGGGTTGAGGATCTCCACCCCGGCCTCGATCAAGTCGGGGATCAACTGATAGAGGCCGCCGCAGGAGTGCAGGAAGATGTGCGCGCCGCTCAGCTTCCGGGCGTACTCGTAAATGCGCTTGTGGCGGGGCAGGAAGAACTCGCGGTACATCTCACGGGAAATCTGCGGCCCACTCTGCATGCCCAAGTCGTCGCCGACCACCAGGATCTGAACCCAACCGCGCAGCGGGGGCAGCAGCCGGCTCAGCTTCTCCAAGTGCAGCTCGGTGAGCCGGTCCAGGAAGCGCGCCAGCTTGCGCTTCTCGCTGCCCAGATAGAGGTAGAGGTTCTCCATGCCAAACAGGAACTGGCTCCACTCGAACAGATTGCAGCCGACCGAGAGGGAGAGAGCGTAGTCGGTGGCCTCGAAGAGGCGGCGGGCCACGCGGGCGATCTCCGCGACGCGTTCGTCGGTAAGCGGCGCATCAAAGGGCGGCGTAGGCAAAGCCCCCCAAGTGACCAGGTTCATCTTTTCGGGCAGAGGCTCGAAGTTATCCAGGGCGTCAGGGGCATCGAGCGACCAGAAGCACTGGTCGATGTAAAGCGCGCCCGGGGGCATGCGCCCGATGACGATGCCAGAAGGATCGCGAACGACGAGCCCGCCGTCCTGGCGCTCGGGGCGGAACCAGCCCGGGGCCAGGGCGGGGGAGCCGTCTGGCAGCGTCCAGGCCTGCCAGCCGCCAGGCGGGGTGAAGGCGCGGCCTATGTCGATGGCGTCCACGTGGTAGCGCTCCAGATACCAGTCGTCCGGCTGCGCCAACTGCTGGATGACATCGTAGAGCAGCGTGGTCGGCGTGCTCACGCCAAGCTGAGCCTTCAGGCGGTTGTAGGTGATGGCCATGATGCCGGTCGAGCGCATCGAACCCTGATCGATGGGCACGCGATCCGGCTCCCGGTGTTGGATGGCGGCAAGAACACGTTCGCGGGGCGTCATGGGGTTGTTTTCCGGTGGGTGGTCACGGAGGGCTTCTCTGCGCCGTAAAGCCGGCGGTAGAGGCGCGCATTGCGCAGAACCGCCAGCACGTAGTTGCGGGTTTCGGTGAAGGGGATAGTTTCGATGAACTCGGCGGGCTCCTGGAAGTTGGCCCACTTCACCCAGTTCTCGGCCCGCGTGCTGCCCGCGTTGTAGGCCGCCAGCGCCACCTCCCACTCCGAGGCGTGCTTGTCGAAGAGCGTTCGCAAGTAGTAGGCGCCCAGGCTCAGGTTGTAGTCCGGCCGGAACAACAGGTTTGTACGGAAGCGCTGGCCCAGCTTGCGCGTCAGCAGGCGTCCGGTGGCCGGCAGTATCTGCGTCAGACCGTAAGCGCGGGCGGCGGAGACGGCGCGCGGGTCGAACTCCGACTCCTGGCGGATCAAGCCTGCTAGCAAAAAAGGGTCCAGGCCGTGCAACTTGGCGAAGCGCTCCAGTTCGCTGCGAAAGGGCAGCGGGAACAGCAGGCGCCAGAAGGCGGCCGGAGCGCTCTCCAGCGGCCAATCCAAGGAGGCGGGCACCAGGCTCTTCATGAAGCGCAGCGCCTGGGCGTGGTCGCCACGGCGCGCCGTGGCCTGCGCCAGTTCCACGGCCATCAGATGCGCCTGAGAATCGGTCCGGGCGCCGAAGCGCAGCTCCTTGTCGGCCAGCCCGTCGATGCCCACCGCGTACAGCAGGCGCGCCCGCTCCAGGCGCTGGCGGGTGACCGCGGTGGGCTCGAACGTCTCCGGAGAGCGTCGCCCCGGCCAGACCACGCCCCGCAGGTACTCGGCGACCCCGCGCGAGGGCCCCACGCGGGTAAACTCCGGCTGAGCCAGCCGGTCCTGAGCCAGCATGGCGTAATAGTGGTTGGGGTAGCGTCCGGCGGCTTCGGTGTAGTAGGTTTTGGCGGCCTCGAGTTCCCGCGCTGCCTCCGACAGCCGGCCCAGGAAGTACAGCGCGGCGTCGGCCTTCTCCGAGCCTGGGTAGTTCTCCAGATGTGCGCGAAGCGCCGTGGCAGCTTCGGGACCTCGCCGCAGGTAAGCGCTCCACGCTGCCCTCCAGTGGCAGTAACCCGCCTGAGGCTCGCCAGGAAAGCTCTCGTAACAGGCGCGGTACAATCGCTCGCCGGCCTCCGCCCGGTTTTGGATCAGTTGCCGGTTGCCAGCCACCACCAGGGCCTTCAGCCGCCAGGGTGATCCGGGATACAAGTCGCCCAGGCGGTCCACCAGGCTCAGCAACTCGTCGTCCTTGTCCAGGCGACGCGCGCACTCGGCCAGGGAATACAGCCGCTCGGCCTCCGCCTCCGGGGAGAACAACTGCAAAGATCTTAGGTACGAGTACGCCACGCTGCTCCGGCCGGAGGCGCAATCCACAGCTCCCAGGCGTACCCGCGCCAGCTCTTGCTCCGGGCCGGAGACCCGGCCGAGCATGGCTTCGTACTCGGCGCGCGCGCGGCGCGGTTCGCGAGCGCGAAGCCAGCGCTCGGCGCGCAGGAACATGGCCTGAGCGGAGGGAGCGGGATAGGCGCTTCCCAGGGCGCTGCGCAGGTGCCCCAAGGAGGCGGCGGCCTGTTCAGCCTCCGGGCTGGCTGGGTGCTCGTCGAAGACGCGCTGGTAGTGCGCGGCGGCTGAGACCCGCTCGCCGGCGGCCTCCAAGGCGGCGCCTAGCAGCCCGTCGCCGGCGGGCTGAGGAAGACACGCCTGGTGCTGGCGTAAGACGCGGACCGCTTCTTGCGGAGCTTCCGCGGCCAGGTGCGCGCGGGCCGCCATGAGCGCCGCGTCGCCCGCGTGTGGGGAAGCCAGCGGCGCATTCCAAACAGGCTCCAATTCGCGGATCACCGCGGAGTAGTGACGCAACTTGAATTCCGCGGTGGCCACGAGAAACGCCAGGTGGTCCGCCAGAAAAGGCAGCTTCCCCGAGAGTGGGCGCAGCCGCCTGGCCGCCTCCGCCCAGCGTTTCCGCTCGTATTCCTGGTACGCCGCGCGCAACGCCGACGTTGCCGCGCCCCGGCCGGCTTGAGCCTCCAGCGCGGGCGGCAGGGTGATCAGCAGGAAGGCCACCAGCGCGCGCACGGCTCAAACCAACGGCCCCGGATACTCCGGTCCGAGTAGGGCGGCATCCCCCTGAGCCAGCACGCGGACCAGTTCCAGGTGCAAGTAGTCTTTCATGGAGGAGCACGTCGCCTGGTACTCCTGCCCGAAGGTTTGGCGGGCGCTGTCGATGGCGGCGTTGAGCTCGTTGTACAGGTTCCGCCGCACTCGGCCGCGGGCCACGGCTTCCGCCTGGTAAAGCCGGATCTCGGCCGCCTTGACGCGCGCGAAGCGTTGCGCTTCCAGGTGCCGCCGCTCTTCGATGGGCAGCGCAGCCCAGTCGCGATCCGGCGCACCCCGCGCGCGTTCGCGCACCGCCTCCAGCTCGGCACCCACCTGGCGCGCGATCGCTCGGAAGCGCTCCGCCAGAATCCGCTCCAGCTCTTGCTCCAGCCGGCCGGCTAGCTCGGTACGGAGACCAGTCAGCTCGCTGGCCAGTATCTCGCTCAAGCGGGAGACACTGTCACCCTCGGAATACTGCGGCATGTGGCAGCGCGATCGTCAAGCTCATTTTAGCAGACCGCCCCGATGGGGCTTCAGGGACGCTGCCACGTGAGCTGGAACGGGACGAGCGTGGCGGTGGCGCGCAGAGTCCGCCGGCCGTCGGAGAGCACCAGGTGCAGGCGCCCGTCCTCCTGGGTGGCGCCCTCACCGCGGAGGACCTCCTCGCCCAGGTCCGCCTCCAAATCGGACAGGCGCAGGTGCGGGGCGTTCCGCACGACCCTCAGTTGGAGGGCGCCGGAAACGGTTTTCACCGCGGCCTCGGGCCCCAGGCGAGCCGAGCGCCCGCTGAAGGAGCTCTCGGCGCGGAGGTTGCGCCACAGCTCCACTCCCGTCCCTTGGCTTTCAATGACCCCCTCGGCTTCCCAGTAGCCGGCGCTCCAGGCGATCCCCCGAAGCTGGGCAGCGAGGCGGAAGGAGGGTTCGGCGCGGCTCAAATCGACCTCCAACTTGCCGCGGAGCGACCCGCCGCCGAGGCGGGCTTCCAGGTCGCGGAGTTCCAGCCGGGCGCCCTCCCACCGGAGCCGCGCACGTAACTTCTCCCCGGGCAGTGCACCCAGCCAGACCGAACCGGCTTCGACGGCGCCTTCCACCTGCCGCTGCGCCAGCCAGGGCGGCACGCGCGCGCGGCCCAGCCCCAGGGTGCGGGCCAGCAAGCCCTCGGAGCGCCGCAGGGCGGGCGCGAGCACACGCTCCAGTTCCCCCGCTTCGAGCCTAGGGAGGCTGAGCTGGATCTGGTGCGGGCGGGCGGCCTTGGGCCAGTAGCGGTACTGTCCTTGAAACTCAATCCGCCCGGCACGGGCCTCAAGGCGGTCGATCACCGCGCCGCCATCGCGCAGGACGGCCCTGGCGCGCTGGATCGCGAGCGGCTCCGCTAGGTCGGGTAGCTCGACGCGCGCTTCCACAACCTCGAAGGCGCCGGTCCACTCCGCCGGCTGTCCCGGGCGGCCACGATAGTTGAGGCGCCCCCGCCAGGCGCCTTCTGTAGAATGCTCCAGTAAGGGAAGCGGCCCCAGCAGTGCACCCGCCACAGAACTGAGATCTGCGATACGCAGGGGGCCGCCTTGGAGGCTCCCTTCCAGCTCGCCAGTGGAGAGGGAGCACTCCCCCTCGAGGGTGGCCGTCCCGTTGTCCGCCATGAGCGCCGCGGCGGGAAGCAGCCGCGCGCGGTCCTGCTCGAAAATCACCTCGGCTCGCCGTAGCCGGAAACCTTTCGTCTCCGCGGTCCTCACCGCGGCCTCCGGAACGATCACTTTGCCTTGAAGTCCGCTCTCCGGCGAGTAGCTGAGGACTCCGGTGACCTCCCCCTCCGCGGCCACCGCCGGCGAGAGAGCCACCCCCATGTGCCGGGCCACCTCGACCAGGGGCGCCAGCGGCAGCTTGTTCAAGAACGCCAGCCCGCCCCAGCGTGGCTGGGAAAGGTAATCGCTGGTCCGCACCCGGAACACCAGCGGCGGAGCAGCCTCAGCCGGGGAGAAGGTCTCCAGTTCCAGGCCTTGCGCGGCCAGATCCAGGCGCCCCCGGTAGTCCAGCCGCCAGCCTTCGCCGCGGGGCGGCAGTAAGTCCCAGCGATGAATGTCCCGGATCTCGAGGCGACCGGTGATCTTTAAGGTGGGGGCCGAGCCCGAGAGCGTGGCCGTGGAGCTGACCCTCCCGTGCACGCCAACGTCGTGGCCATGCAACAGCGCGGTGAGCTCCCCCAGTGGGCTGTTTTCCAGTGCGAGCGTCAGCTCGAAGTGGCCCCCGGTGCGCGGATCAGGATGCCAGCGACCGCGTCCGGAGAAGCGGCCGAAGCCGCGCGCGGGCCGGTCGGTGCGGGCCGGCTCCCCGGAGAAGCGGATCCGCCAGTCGCCTTCCGGCGTAGCGGGTGGGGAGATGTCCACCTCGGGATCAGTGAGGTAGTAGGCCGACTTGACCTCGCCGAACTTGAAATTGATGCGCCCGCCGCGTACCTGAATGCTGGGGAAGCGCGGGCCGGCCTGCGCCGCGGCGCCCACCGTGCGGGTCAGGAGCGGCTCGAAGTTCCATGCTCCGAAGGCGGGTTTGGTCAGGTTGATGCTGGGCTCGCTCAGCCGAAGGTTTGAGAACTCCAGCCGGCCTGCCCACAAACTGCGGAAACGCACGCGCGCCTCGAGCGACGCGATGTAGGCCACCGGCTCCAGCCCGATGCGCGGGTCCTCGCGGATGACCACCCGGGTGACTGAAAAGCCCGGACCGGTGAACAGGTTCAGGCGCACTTCCCCTAGCTCGACCTCCCTCCCCAGGGCCGTTTCGAGGCTCTCGCGCACACGACGGGCCAGGCGGTTCACCGTCAGGTGCGGGGCCAGCAGGCCCGCGATGAGGATCACCAGCGCCAGGAGCGCCAGCCCGCGCCAGATGGTTCTCTTCCGCAGTTTCATGGTGATGCCAAGCCTCGCACAAGGTCTCGATACCCAGCGGGATCGTCCACATCGTGGAGGATACCAGGGTCGTCCACCTCCACGAAGTGGGCGTGATGAAGATGCCGATAGACGACGTCCCTGGCCTGCGCCTCCAGCGGCAACTCGAGCAGTTCCTCGATCAGCTCGCGCGAGCAGCCTACCGGGTGCCCGCGCCGTCCCCTCCACCGCGGTATCACCAGCCAAGGCGGCGCCTGCGCCTCCGCGGCCAGCGCCAGCCGCTCGATCGTCGAAGCCTGTACGGCGGGCAAATCCACCAGGGTGAACAACACGCCCTCCGCCTCCGCCGGCAGCGCCCGCAGGCCGCACTGCAAGGAACTCAACTGGCCGCGTGCGTAACCTGCATTTATGACGAAGGTGGCCTCAGCCGCGCGTCTGAGACCCGCGCCGACAGCCGTGGCCTGGTGCCCCAGCACCACCACCACCGGAGAGCAGTGCCACCCCAGCAAGCCGATCAGCCGGTCCAGAAACGTTTCGCCCTCCAGCTCCAGCAGCGGCTTGGGGCTTCCCATCCGGCTGGAAGCGCCTGCGGCCAGGATGAGTCCGGCGAGTTTCACTCGGTTTGCGCCTTGCCAGGCTCGCGGGCGAACACCGTTTTCGAGAGCGCGCGCCAGCCCGACGCCGCATTGCGCCGGACGGCGATCATCTCGGCCACCGTGGCCACCGCGATCTCTTCCGGGGTCACCGCGCCGATATCCAGGCCCATCGGAGCATGGATGCGCTCCAAGGCCTGGCGGGGAACGCCCTCCTCCTCCAGTTGACGCGCCAGAGCCACGACCTTGCGCTGGCTGCCGATCATGGCCACGTAACGCGCCGGGGTCCCGGCTGCCCAGCGCAGCACCCGCAGGTCGTCGCGATGCCCGCGGGTGACGATCACGATGAAGCTGGTTTCGCTGACCGGAAGCTTCGCGCAGACCTCCTCCCACTCGCCTGCCAGCACCTCTTCGGCCTCCGGAAACCGGTCGCGGCGCGCAAACGACTCGCGCTCATCCACCACCACCGGGGCGAAACCAGCCAGACCAGCCACCTTGGAGAGACTCTTCGAGATGTGGCCGGCCCCGAAAATGTAAGCGCGGGGTGGCGGGATGATAGGCTCCACGAAAATCTCCAGTTGCCCGCCGCACACGAGGCCGCTATCGTAGGCGATCTCCTGGGCGAGATCGAAAGCGAGGCGGCGCGGCTTGCCGGTGTGCAGGACTTCCCGCGCGGTGCTAAACACTTCGGCTTCGATGCAGCCGCCGCCCACGGTGCCCACCATTGTGCCGTCCTCGCGTACCAGCAGCTTGGCGCCCTCGTAACTGGGGATCGGGCCGTGCGACCCGACGATGGTCGCCAGCGCGCACCGTTGCCCCAGGTGCCGCAGGCGGACCAGCTCCTCCAGAACATCCATGCGAAGATGAATTATACCAGCCTCGGCGAAGTTGAACGGTCTTAGCTCACGCCCGCCGGTTGACTCCGGCGCCCCTCCGGGGCTAGGCTACACCATGGAGGTCTCCCATGGGGTGTGTGCTTCTACTCGTCGCCGTCCTCGCGGGCGGCAGCGTGGTCCTCGCTCAGGAAACGCGCGGCACCATCACCGGGCGCGTCACTGACCCTAGCGGCGCAGTGATCACCAGAGCCAAGATTCAGGCCATCAACGTGGCCACCAACACCGGCGGCGCCTCGGTCAGTAACGAGCAAGGGAACTACGAAATCCCCTATCTACTGCCGGGCACCTACCGGGTGAGCGCCGAACAGACGGGCTTTAAGAAGTCCGTGCGCGAGGGCATCGAACTACAGGTCAACGACCGCATGACGCTGGATTTCACGCTCCAGGTCGGCGACGTGGCTGAGTCCATCGTGGTCACAGGTGAGACGCCGCTGCTGGAGACCGCCGGCGCCGCGATCGGCATGGTCATGGACACCCGGCGGGCCACCGAGTTGCCCGTGGTCGGGGGCAACACGTTCTACCTGGCGCGGCTGGCGGCGGGAGTGTTGAGCGCGGAGGGCCGGGGCAACGGCCAAAATCCTTTCGATGCCGGCTCGGCCACCGGGACCATCATCGTCAACGGCACGCGCAGCGGGTCGAGCGAGGTGACCCTGGACGGCGCGCCCAACATGTTCGAGCGCTCCACGGCCTACTCCCCGCCCCAGGATCTGGTCCAGGAGTTCCGCATCAACACCGCCAACTACGACGCCAGCCTGGGGCATGCCGCCGGCGCCGTCACCAACGTGAGCCTGAAATCCGGGACCAACGTGTTGCACGGCTCAGGCTACTTGTTCGATTCGCGGGTGCGGGCCAGGCCCTGGTTCCTGAGCCGGTGGCTGTACGACCCCACGACCGGGCCGATTACGGACCGCAAGATCCAGGAGGCCACCCCGGGCTGGCTGCACCAGCGCTGGGGGACCACGCTAACCGGTCCGGTTTGGCTGCCACGCCTGTATAACGGGCGCAGCCGCACTTTCTGGAGCTTCGGCTATGAAGGCGTGCGGGTGCGCCGGGAAACCACTTTCACCGGCACGGTTCCCAGCGCGGAACAGCGCAAGGGCGATCTCTCGGGGCTGTTGAAGCTGGGCGCGCAGTACCAGATCTACGATCCCGCCACGATCACCCCGGCCGCCGGAGGCCGCTTCAGCCGCCAGCCGCTGGTGGGTAACCTTATCCCCGCTGCCCGGCTCAGCCCCATCGCGCAAAAGATCGTCAGTTACTGGCCGGAGCCCAACCAGGCGGGCACCGCCGACGGCCGGCAGAACTACTTTCGCATCGCCAAGGACCGGCGCCTGTGGGGGTCGCTGCTGGGGCGCGTCGATCACAACTTCTCGGAGAACCACCGGGTGTTCTTCCGCATCAACAACAACCAATGGGACCAGACGGTACAGAACATGCCCACCATCGCCGAGGGCAACGTCAACGGGCGGCCGGGCTATGGCTTGGTGGCGGACGACGTGTACGTCTTCAACCCGCAGTTGCTGCTGAACCTGCGTTACGGCCTGACGTATCAGAGACCCTGGACCACGCAGCTCAGCCAGGGCTTCGATCTGCTCTCGCTGGGCTTCCCTGAGCGGCTGCTCACGGAGATTCGCACCAAGAACAACCCCCAGGGCATCACCTTCCCGCAGATCGTTCCGACCGGCTACACAGCTCTCGGAGGCGCCGGCGGCAACTCGCGCACCGTCTATTACCAGACCTTCGCGGGGACGGTGACCAAGATCCACGGCAATCACAGCATGCGCATGGGGGCCGAGTACCGGCTGCTGCGGGAGAATGGGTACGACTACGGCAACGTCTCGCCGCGTCTGGAGTTCGGCACCACCTGGACGCGGGGGCCGCTCGACAACTCGCCCGCGGCGCCCATCGGCCAGTGCCTGGCGTCCTTGCTGTTGGGGTATCCCACCGGCGGGTATATCAACCTGAACGCTTCGCGGGCGGAGCAGTCCACGTTTACCGCTTTCTATTGGCATGACGACTGGCGGCTCACCTCGCGCCTGACCCTCAGCCTCGGGCTGCGCTACGAGTACGAAGGCCCCACCACGGAGCGCTTTAACCGGTCGATCCGTAGTTTCGACTTCCAGACGGCCAACCCTATCCAGGATCGCGCCCGGGCCAACTACGCCGCTGCGCCCATCCCCGAGGTTCCTGCGGCCAACTTCCGTACCCTGGGCGGGCTGACCTTTGCCGGGGTGGGAGGGCAGCCGCGGGGGCTCTGGACAGCAGACCGCAACAATCTGGCGCCGCGCGTCGCCCTGGCCTATTCGCTCAACCCCAAGACCGTGGTGCGCGCCGGGTACGGCATTTTCTATGACGTCACGGGCATTGACCGCCAGGACGTCAACCAAGGCGGCTTCAGCCAGCCCACCAACGTGGTTCCCAGCCTGGACAACGGCTTGACCTTCCGGGCCACGCTGGCCAACCCGTTTCCGGAGGGGCTCGAACCCGCCCCCGGCGCTTCCGGCGGCCTGCGCACCTTCCTGGGGCGCGGGGTGAGTTACTTCCATGAGCAGCCGCTGAATCCCTACATGCAGCGCTGGTCGTTCTCGGTGCAGCGTGAACTGCCGCAGCGCACGGTGATCGAAGCGGCCTACGTGGGTAACCGCGGCACTCAGCTCGGGGTCGGTCGGCAGCTTGACCCCGTCCCGCGCCAGTACCTCTCGACTTCACGCACGCGGGACCAGGCCACAATTGACTCGCTCAGCGCTCAGGTGTCAAACCCGTTTGCGGGGCTGGCGGAGTTCACGGGCACCGGCCTGGCCGGCGTGCGCACCAGCCGCGCGCAGCTTCTGCGCCCCTATCCGCATTTCACCGGCGTCAGCACCACGTTACCCGGGGGCTACTCCTACTACCACTCGCTTCAGGTCCGGGCCGAGAAGCCCATCAGCAAGGGCTTCGTCTTCCAGTCCAGTTGGACCTGGTCGAAGTTTATGGAAGCCACGGCGATGCTGAACGATACCGATCCAGCCCCTTACAAGGTGGTCTCCGACCAAGACTACACGCACCGCTTCGTGCTCAGCGCCATTTACGAGTTGCCGTTCGGGCGGGGCAAGCCGGTGCTGGGCAATGCCGGCGCCCTGGTCGAAAACCTCGTGGGAGGCTGGCAGCTCCAGGGCTGGTTCGAGGGGCAGACCGGGCAAGCCCTGGGCTTTGGCAACGCCATTTTCAACGGGAACCTGAAAGACATACCGCTGCCGGTGAGCCAGCGCAGGGCGGAGCGGTGGTTCAACACCGAGGCGGGCTTCGAGCGTGACACCCGCAGGCAACTCGAATACAACCTCCAGTCGTTCCCCTCCCGCTTCAGCGGGATCCGCAGCGACGGCATCAACAACTGGGATTTGTCACTGTTTAAGAACTTCCGGTTGCGCGAGGGCCTCAAGGCGCAGTTCCGGCTAGAGAGCTACAACGCGCTCAACCACGTGCAGCTTGGCAACCCAAACACCAGCCCCACCTCGACGGCCTTCGGCACTATCACGGGCGAGAAGGGCCACGGCCAGCGCCAGATAACGCTGGCTGTCAAAGTGATGTTCTAAACCCGGGGTGGACGGCCTCAGGAGCCTAGCGTGAGTCTGCCCAGCACGGCGGCCCGCCGCGCACCCGTCGCCGAGGGCAGGTTGCCAGCCCGGCCGCGCCAGGTCTGGTAGGCCAGCACCGCGAAGGCGATGGCTTCCTTGGCGTCGATGTCGATGCCGAAATCGGCGGAAGTCGCCACTGCCACCCCTGGCAGCAAGGCGGCGAGCTGCCCCATGATTGCGCGGTTATGAGCCCCGCCGCCGGAGACGATCAGCTCGTCCACCCGCATTCTCGGGCGCACGAAGCGCTCGAGACCCAGCGCCACGGCCGCCGCGGTCAGCGCCGTGGCCGTGGCAATGAGATCCTCAACCGGTCGCCGCGTCTCCAGCAGCCGCTCGACAAACTCCGCCCCGTACTGCTCACGTCCCGCCGTCTTGGGCGGCAGGGCCCAGTAGAACGGATCCCCCAGCAGCTTATCGAGCAAGGCGTGATGCACGCGACCGCGCCGCGCGGTCCACCCGTCGCGGTCGTAGGTGCGCCGGCCGTCCGTCATACGGGTCATGAGTTGGTCGATGACCATGTTGCCGGGGCCGGTGTCAAAAGCGATAACCTGCTCCGGGCGCGCGCCCGGCGGAGTGGCCGTAATATTAGCGATGCCGCCGATGTTGAGGGCCACGCGCCCCAGGCGGCGGTGGCGGAACAGCAAATAATCCACCAGCGGCAACAGCGGCGCCCCGCACCCGCCACAGGCTATGTCGCGCGGGCGGAAATCGTTCACCACCGGGATGCCAGTGCGCTCTGCCAGCACGGCGGCTTCGCCGATCTGGAGCGTGCTGGCCACACGCCGGCCCAGGAACTTGACAGGCTCGCCCTCGTGGAAGATGGTCTGCCCGTGGCAACCGATCAGCTTGAGCGAACCGAGCGGGATCTCGGCCCGGCGGCAGGCGGTCTTCAGGGCCTCGGCGTACAGCTCCCCCAGCAGGAAATTCAGGCGCGCCACCTGCCCGGTGTGGGTCACCCGATTGGAAACCTCCAGCAAGGCTTGGCGAACGGCCGCCGGATACGGCGTGGTGCGCACGGCGAGCGTGGTGAAGCGCCTGCCGCGGATCTCGATGATGGCCACATCTATGCCATCCAGCGACGTGCCACTCATGATGCCCGCCACTCTCACGGCCGCTTCAGCTCCTCCTGAAGCTCATTGAGCAGCTTAAGCGCCTCGATGGGCCGCAGCTCGTCGATTTTCACGTTGCGGATGCGCTCGGCGATCTCGTAGTTGACCGGCTCGAACA
>Ga0315312_1001550_pt1 | contig 17566 bp, 13 predicted proteins | sample TDP7_MG_FD_203629 | JGI IMG/M metagenome (GOLD analysis project Ga0315312, IMG submission 203629) | Freshwater sediment microbial communities from Lake Towuti, South Sulawesi, Indonesia - TDP7 | ecosystem: Environmental > Aquatic > Freshwater > Lake > Sediment | place: Indonesia: South Sulawesi... | reverse complement strand
TTATTCCATCTAATTTAAAAGATTTGCGGAGGTAAGTCGTAGAAAGATTAATGACCCAAGCCCGTAAGTCTGGGGAAGTAGGAGACCTCTTATGAAGGGAGCAGAAAGGTTCGAAACTTCAAAATCTTGCATGATCATGGAGGGCTTTGAAGGTGAATACTACATCTTCAATCAAGATAACAGAAAGTTTGTGGAAACGGACAAGGTAGGAGCCTACGCTTTAGGTCTAATCGATGGTGAAAGAAGATTCAAACAGATAGTTGAAGCTGTCTGCCAGAGATTTGCCGATACGGGTGTAAGTTATGAAGAGATTTCCAGAAAAATGACAGAAACGTTTGAGGCAGCTATGAAGATACGGGCAATAAAGAAGAAGCAGATCCCATGGTGAAGGGGTTGACGGACGCAGTCTTAGTTCACTCCCCAACAGTCATTAGGCCAAAGATCTATAAACGCGCCTTTCACGCGATGGACAAGATAGGATACGGCATGCTACACATCGCCAGTTTCCTCTCCAAAAACGGATACGATGTCCAGATATGGAATGTTCCAGAGCTTTATCGACAGGGCTATTCCGAGAAATATTTGAAGACCTGCCTAAAGAACTACGTACCGAAAGTAGTAGGCATTGAATTGAACTGGATGCACCAGAGCTGCGGAGCCATAGAAATTGCCAAATTGGTCAAGAAGACGGTCCCTGACACTCAAGTCATAATCGGCGGAACGCATGCAACCATACTAGCTAAGAATATTGTGACCCGATACCCTCACTACGTAGACGGCGTCCTGAGGGGCGAGGCTGAAGTTTCACTTCTTGATTGTGTGCAGAGAATCGAAAAAGGCAAGTCCCTCCAAGATGTTAGTGGAATTACCATGAAATCAGGTGAGAAGCTCATCGCCAACCCCATAGAAAGGATTATTAATGATATTGATGAGGTCCCACCTTACTCCCTGAAGAAAGCGACAGGAACTAGTCCGGAGATACTGGGTTACCCGGATCCTGAGAGGTACACTCCGGCCGTCAACATATGCCGAGGACCATGCCCAAGGCAGTGCCTCTACTGCATAGGTCCGAAGATCTCTGAATTCTCGGGTCGGAAAGAGTACGCCACCCATTCGCCAAATTGGGTCATAGATCAGATGAGGCTCTTAATTGAGGATGGGTATACGGAATTGTACATTCAAGATTGGACATATCTTAGCAGCAGAAAAACAGTAGAATCAATCGCTGATGCCATGGTAAAAGAGGGGTTGAACGAAGAAATAGAGCACCTTAATCTGGTTGCTGCTCCCGGTTTTCTTAAACGTGGAACTATTAGGAAACTCTTCCGAGCTGGCGTAGACACTATTGACTACGGAATGGAAACTGGTTCTCAGAAGATTCTGAACATCGTGAAAAGAGAAGTCACGCCTCAACAGATGAGGAATTCGGTTAAAGCTGCGGCGAACGAGGGGATAATCCCTCAGACGTGGTGGATGGTAGGATTCCCCGGCGAGACGTGGGAAGATGTAAAGGAAACGACCAGACTTATCAAAGATACGATAGAGCTCGGAGGCTTGCCCTTCTGGGTTACCCCCTTAATAGTCGAGCCGGGAACAGAAATATATGAAAGAGCAGACCAGTATGGTTTAAGGTTGCGTATGCGGAGCTTTGAAGACTATTTTGCGTTCTCGACGACACCATTGAGAAATCTCGCCTGGTATCCCGAACTAATAACTCATGAAACGACGCATTTCAATCTTTACGATATTCTGAAGGCATCTTTCCTACTTAGGATGTATGTCTACAGGCGGAGGGAGGAAGCAGTACGGAAAATTATGAAAGCACACGAAAGATTCAGGTCAGAAGAGGTTATTACTCACATCAAAGAAGCGTTTGAACGAATCCTTTTCACGGTCTTTTGACAAGTGAAAAATCAAGCCGACTCAATGGTCTTCGTATACTGTTCCCGCTTTGCTTCGGGTAGGCTCCTCCAAAGCAGAAGCTGTTTTCTCACGGAGTCTATAAAGTAATAGTTGGATGTGCGCCATGTTGGATATGTTCCCGTCAACCGCTTGATATAGATCGAAAAGCTGTAGCGCTTCTTGTCAGCCGACCCGACTAAACTGATCTTGACGCTCTGGGTCACGTGGGATTCTCTTGGCGCCAAAGAGGCTTTGATTTCCAGACCCCTCTCGTCATATGAGGCCTTCTGAAGATCGATCACGGAGAAATATCTCGTTTCCCTACCTTCGCCGTTGAAGTATTCGTGTAAGTACTCCAGCACGCCCTGAGCTTCCCTTCTCGACTCGAGGGCTAAAGGAACTGGAACCTCCCATTCGTCACCCTTTGGCTTTGTAGGCGGCTCCCATCTCCTTTCGAGGGATGGCGCCACCATTTTCGAGGTTGTTATGATTGGGTAAATCGAGGCTATGAAGACCACTAGGATTATGCCGGCCAATGTTAAAGCCACCGCGAACGAGGAGTAGTTTAAAACGTAGATTGATGGCAATATGCCCAGCTGATTAAGGGCAAGGTTAAGCGCGATTCCAACAACATAGCCAAAAATCACCGCGATCGTAGCGTAGATTGCGCTCTCTGCCAAGATGATGAACATGCTGCCTCTAGGATTTAGGCCAGTTAGGCTGTAAATCTCTATATTTCTGCCTCGTTCTTTACTAGCTGCCATTAGCGTTACAACTATATTAGCAGCTGTGATTACGAATAAGGATACTATGGCTTCCCATCCCAGAAGAGCCCACAAGATTAGCCGTGAGTAACTCCTGGCAGATCCTTTCCAGTTAATGTAAACTTGGGCATCCAGCATTTTTGCCAGCTCTGTCGCGATCGATTCGGCTCTTGCCCAGTCGACATCTTCTCTAAGATACACAGCGACAGATGACACGTATCCTCCCAGATCAAGGGCAAGACGGCTCGGAATGATGAGTGCGAAGTCCCAACCGATCGGTATAGGGATGCGAAGTTGTACTCGAGGGTTATACTGGGCAATTGTCTGTGGACTATTTGGAGCGACTGAGCGGTAGTCCAGATCATCCTTTAACGCCTCAGGAGATATTATACCAACGACCATCAATCGGATTCCCTGCAACTCGACAAAATCACCAGTATCGACGCCGAGCACCTTTGCTTCCGTCTCAGTCAACAAACAGGAATAATAGTCTTCTTCTAGGAAAGGTCTGCTCTTGCCTATGAATGCACCCTGATCTCGGAAGAACTTCTCAGATTCGATCTGGGTTATCCCCATTACGGCGTTGACCTCGTAAGTGCCATTGCTTCCCTTGATGAGGGCAGTAAGCGTCGGCTCACCGTATATCGATTGGGGATAAAGCGAAACTCTCACAGAGGTCGCGCCGTATTCGCCGACCACACTGTCCACTAGAGTCTTTGTGAGAGTGTCCAAAGATTGCTGGGGCGGTGCGCCATACAATTGCTTTATCAAGATCCCTTGGTAGGCTACGTCGGTGGATCTATCGCCCACCAAGACACCCAAATAAGTCGAAGCTGAGGTGAAGGAAACTATGCCTATTGTACTGGCAATTAGCGTTATCAAAGTTAAAATGGTTCGCAGCTTGTATCTCCGCATCGTCTTCACACCTATTGATGAGAAGAGCTCGATGCTTGCGAGAGTCCCCGTTACCAGTCTATGCATCCCGAGCCTCTTCTGAGCTTCTTCGCTGATTATTCTAGAGGTCTCTCTCGTGAATATGAATAGAACGAACCCCGTCAAAACGATCACAAATATTCCAGCCAAAGATAGAGCTGAATTAGACATTATGGAAAAGGCTGGATGCACAATGTAGAAAATCGCCATAGCGACTCCTCCAATAATGACGGAAAAAATAAGCCTCAACTTCCCCTCTCGAAAGAGGGTCAAGCGTTCGATGAAGAAGACGAATGGTATGAGCAGGAAGAAGAAGAGGATGGTGGTTCCAGAAAGGTCGTAGATCAGTGGCATGGTATGGATTCCGTATGCGACAAGCGCCCACGCCCACGCCTTAAGCGCGGATTGGTATGCCTTACTGTAGGTTTTGTTCTGAAGGAATTGGTCTACGAGACTAAGGTAGGTGTTTGTCTTACTCATAGCCTCATCAAGGGTTAGAGATGATACGAAGTGTGTAGATAGGGTTCTATATCGAGCCAGGGAGATCCTGTACATGTCTCTGGCGAACTTATAGGCGCTCATCCTTATCATCAACCTGTCACCAGCTTCGCGTAGTAGGTATCCTGAACCTTCGGGATTCTCGCTGCTGGTGTTAGCGAGGATGCCCACGTTCCGAGAGGTCAGGATTCCCCTCTTGTAGAGTATTAGTGTCTTCAAACCGGGTTGCACAAATGCGACGCTGACAGGCTCTGATGGGTCGCTATATAAGCCTAGGAATGTCGGCTCAGCGAAGGCTTCGAAATCATAAGGCAACACCAAGCTCTGTCCTATAAAGTAGTATAAATCGCCAACACGCGTAGGATCTGGGATTAACCCCCTTCTCCCAGTGCTCGGTTCCACTAGATCAAGAATCTCTATGCTAGCGCATTTGAAGACAACAGCCGTCACGTTCAATGGGTGCGCCATCGGATGAACCGTGGGGCTGAAAAATCTGCCGCCATAGATTCCCATATCGGGCGCGTATGTTATTCCGCCGCCTTCGCCTAAGACCCAAGCGTTTATGAAGACAGATCGTACGGAGGGCTGCAAGGGACCCGTATATCCGAGTATTTGACCTGAGGGCATACCGTATATGGTGAAATCTCCATTGGCGTCGGAGAAGGTGTAAACATCAGCGAACATGTACTGGTATCCTCCAAGTGCTTTCACATTGACGGTGACTAGAGCATGGGGAACAGGGGTATACCAACCGGTGGTTATGTTGAAGGTGAGGACTTTGCCCTTGAGTGTTATGTAGCTGGCAGATCCCCCAAAGGCGTAGAGGCGCAACCTTGTCGGTTTCGCATCTCTCCAGTTGATGCCGAACGACTCCATATTGACGAATTCATCGATTATTGCCAAGGACGAACCAAGTTGACCAACTATGTTCTCGACGTCGACTCCTTCTATCGTGTCAAAGGGAGTACCCCACCGTAGTCGTCTGGCATACGATGTCATAAGCGAAAAAGATACGGTCCCACTTAGAGCTGCTGGTTCCGAATCAAGAATGTAAGGTTCGAACTCCGTCCCCCACCAATCCAACTGTCGCAATCCTTCCCAGAAAACGGCATCTTCCGGCAACCGAGACCTTAGTCCTTTAAGGATCTCTCTAACCCATAGATATCTGGCCTGGGTCTCCTCATTGATTCCTGAAGAATAGAAACGCCCAACGTAGAGAGGTGTGATATGAGTGTTGTCGGATGAGAAATCGAGGTTTATCTGCATCCATACTTTGACTGAGTCCTGTTGGACTTCTGGCGAAAAGAGGGATTTCTCTACGAACTCTCTCGGTCCAGCGAGTCCCTGCCAGTGTCCGCTAAAAGCCACGAACCATATGGTGTTATATGGAGGAGTTGGAGCTTCGCTGTAATATCTCGCAAGCTCGAGCAGGCCCGCTATTCCTGAAGATTCATCAGACCCTGGCGCCTTCCTTGGGACCACACTCCAGTCATCATAGTGGGTCGATATTATGATGACGTTATCGGCAGACCTGCCCTCCAATATTCCGATTATGTTCTTGGCGTTTCGATTTCTGTATCGTATGTTAGAGTGGACACTGACAACGGCCCCTTCCTCTGCTAAGTTCCTTAGCGCGTAGCCATCTTCTGCGGAAACATATAACCTCGGAATGTATATCGGGTTTCTCAGTAACTTTTTCGAGAACTCATATCTGTGAGCCTCAGCCTCGATGAAGATTACAGCCTTGGCACCTAAGTTTACGCCGTCGAGCCAATTGTGACCGCTGTCGATATCCATTAGGAGTATTGAGTCTTCAATGGTTTTGTAATCGAAATCCTCGAGATCGCCTTCACCGACATAGACTAGTTTTCCGCTGATTCCCTCAGGAGGAGTCGTGCTTGCCTGAACGTAGTTTGGCCAGAAAGCGTAAGCTGAAAAGTTGTGACGAGACGGAGATAGGACCTCTAAGTACGATCCCTCGTCCACGGGAACAGCGACTGGATAACTTTGAACTACTACTTTCAAGCCTAGTGTTTTGTTGAAGTACTCTATGATGTACTTTGCCGCCTCCTCAGAACCGGGATAGCCGGAAACCCTTGAACCGAAACTTGAGAACTTTTCGATATGGCTGAAAAGAGCCTCTTGTGGAAAAGGAGCAGGGGAAAGGGGGTCGCCTGGATCGATATCTGCGCTAACTTTTGGCGGATATGAATAAGGGATGGATACCATTGCGGATGAAGAGAACACAAAAGCAAGCAACAAAAGAGCGTTCAAGCCTTTCATACCAAGGACACCATAGTCTTATAAGATAATTTTGATAATAAGTTTTTTGGTCTAGCATGACACTGGCAAAGGCAGAGTACAAACGTGGATTCACATGGCGTTCTGCAATCATTATATTTGTTTCGTCTCTGATCTGGATGCCCGTCGCGCTCTACATCCAGCTCGTTAGCGGCATCGTCTCAATTGCCACAGTATCCATAGTCATGGCTTTCATCGCGATCGAGATTACGCGTTTACTGGGTAATCCCCTTTCCCGTCAAGAACTCCTCGTCGTTTATTTGATGAGCAGCTTAGCGGCTAGTGCAACGGGTTACATATGGCAAGTTTGGAAGGGATATTTCATAACGTCGCCGCTTACATGGGCATTCAAGATCGACGGAGTGCCTGTACCTGAACTCTATCCGCCTTGGTTTGCGCCACCTTACGATTCGCCGGTATACGTTCTGCGAACCTTCTTCCATGTAGATTGGTTAGTTCCGTTACTAGTCACAAATATCCAGTCAGGTTTCTTCTTCTACTTCACGGAATTAAGTTTGACGATGATACTTTCGTATATCTTCATAGAGGTGGAAAAACTGCCTTTCCCGTTTGCCACCATAGACTCGTCGATTGTAACGACGCTTAGCGAACGTCGACCAGAGAGGATAAGGTTGTTCACCTTAGCCTTGTATCCAGGACTGGCGTGGGGGGCAATCCTGTACATCTTTCCAATAGTGACGGGTTATATGATGATACCGTTACCTTGGTACGACCTAACCCCCTTCACATCTCAATACATGCCGGGTGCATTGTTCGGGGTGATGACGGATTTGATAACTTACGTTGCCGGACTCTTCATAGGCCTCACAGTTGCGGTCTACATGCTCATTTCGTCCGTATCTATCTGGGTAGTGGGCAACTACTTGACTTTAACCGTTTTTAGAGACTTATTTCCCGAATGGGTTAATGAGTACTTCGTGGGCATGAGCTTTGGAGGAGTCTTATCTAGATCGTTCTTGAGGGTCTGGATTGCGCCGCAGACAGCCTCAGCCTTTGCTCTGATGGTCATTGCTTTGATCTTCTTCGCTAAACCAGTCGCAAAAGGTCTTGTGTCCCTAACTAAAGCTTCCCTTGTTAAGGCTGGAGGTTATCCTTCTCTGAAATGGTTAATCAGCTTCTACGTATTGGGAACGGTAGGTTCTGTTCTCTTATTTCATCTACTTGTGCCTGAATTCCCCATATGGATTGCTCTGCTGCTTTCGGTTGGCGCATCATTTCTTAACGGGATAATATCCGTTGTCTCAATCGGCGTCACTGGAGTTTCGGGAATCGCACCCGCCGAGTGGAACCTTGCAGCATATTTGAGTGGTTACAGAGGTGTCGCAGCTTGGGTTTTCACTCCAATTGTCGGAGGGCTTCCAAGCGCCGAGGGGGGATCACCCGGATGGACATACATGCTAAAAGTAGGATCACTTACCGAAACCAGACCGATAGATGTACTTAAGGCGTTGATCTTCACCATCATAATTTTCAATGCTCTAAGTTTTATCTGGATGGAGTTCTTCTGGAGAATAGCCCCTATACCATCCGCAGCCTATCCCTACGCATTGGCTACCTGGCCATCGCAGATAATAAGTGGTGCTGTTTGGATGACTGGGCAAGTCGGCATAAAACCGTGGCTCCTCTACTATTCCTTCCTAGGAGTATTAGCGATCTGCCTAGCGGGAGAGGCAGCTTCTAGATTCCTTGGGTTGCCATTCTCCTCTATCGGTTTGATAACTGGGATGGGCGTCTTGCCTCCTTCTAGCATAGCGCTATTCATAGGTTCAGCATTGAACAGATTTGCGTTTCCAAGGTTCTTTGGCGATAGAATCTGGGCTGAGAATAAGTCAGCAATGGCCGCGGGACTCGTTTCAGGCGAAGGGTTAGCTGCTGCTATAGCTATCGCAAGCTCGTTGATCACGAGAGCAACATGGATAAAACCTTGGTAAGAGACTTCAAAGTATGGAAGACATACAGTGACATCGTTATTAGAGGTTGGATGTCAAGGTCTTACACACCAGTCAACTTTGCGTTCGATAGACATCCTTTCCAAAGGAAATACTTACATCTGTAGACGAGTCGGATGTTATGGTCAAGTTTTGATCTGATGATTGACCGGTAAAGTTGTAGGGGAGAATCGTCACCATTAGCCTATAGCTATAGGCTCAAGACCTAGCCCCCTCCCCCATGTTTTCTCCCTTATGATCCCACTATGATATGAAGACCGGACAACGCATTAAAAACTTGACAACATCAGCCCTGTAACCAAAAGACTAAAATAATAAGGTCCAGTAGCATCACTCTACTGGTGGTCTCTGTGAGAACCGCTGTTCTAAAAGGCATTAAGAATTTTGCGATAGAAGATGAACCCATACCTATCACAAACCGGGATGAAGTTCTAATTCGTGTGAAGGCGTGTGGGGTCTGTACATCCGAGCTCTATTCCTGGAATGGAAAACACAAGGATGTAAGTTTTCCACAATATCCTGGCCATGAACCCAGCGGAGTAGTTGAAAAAGTAGGGAAAAATGTAGAAAGATTTGAACCGGGAGATCACGTCGCGGTCTGGTCTGATGGAAGGAGCTATGCAGAATACGTCAAGGTCCCTAAGGATTATGTGGTCAAAATTCCAGAGGACATCCCTTTTGAAATGGCGTTAGGGGAACCAATAGGTTGCGCGATCAACGGAGTCAGGAGATCATCCATCCAGCTTGGTGATATTGTCGTAATAATTGGGTGCGGTTTTATGGGTTCCTTGATAGTTCAAGGAGCTGTTCTCCGGGGCCCATCGAAAATAGTAGCGGTTGACTTGGATAATGATCGTTTACGGCTCGCAAAGAATCTGGGAGCCGACGTGATCATAAATCCGAAAGAGAACGATGCCATAAAAATGGTCATGGAACTGACGGATGGAAGAGGAGCCGATGTCGTCATTGAAGCTACGGGTGAGCAAATCCCACTGGACATGGCGAGTGAAATGACAAGAATCAGAGGCAGATTGGTCGTTTTCGGCTACCATGTAAGTGGGCCACGCACAGTCAATATGGGCATGTGGAACTGGAAAGGTTTAGATGTCATAAACGCTCATGAGAGGGCGCCCGAAGTATACGTGCAAGGCATAAAGATCGGAATGGATCTACTGAGTAGGGGCAAGATAACGATGAAACAGTTGGTTACGCACGCCTACCCCCTTGAACGAATAAATGAGGCTTTCACCGCAGCCGATACGAAACCAAAGGGATTCATGAAAGCCGTCGTCATGCCCTAAGAAGAGATGCTGCTAATCAAGCAACTCGATAGAGCAGAAAACATTTATACGAAATATGCGAGTTCCATAATCGGCAGCTGCAGAGCTATCGTTTGAACTGCGGAAGATATCTAGCATGCACTGTTAGTATATCGTCCAATATCTTCTCGGCTACATCCATACTCGGGATTAATGGATCTAACAACAGCGCTTGCAGGGCTAGATCCCTATCACCGTTTAGGGCAGCCTCAACGGTCAACTCTTGCTGCTCCGTTCTAGCTTTCAACATAGCCGCAATTGCCTTTGGGAGGCAGCCTACAGGCACACCTCTCACCTTCATCGAACCAGCTATGCCCGGCACTTCGACGATCGTCTCGTGAGGTAGACCATTCACCAGCCCCTCGTTAGGAACATTCACACCCTCGTAGAATCTCGTCTCACCTTGTAGCATAGCTTCCATGATGCTTGGAGCGAAAGAGAATTCGCCCATCCTTCCGCTCAGTAATTCGTTTAGGTTACGGCCCTCAGCCCAGTCTGAGGCCTTAGCCCACATATTGTCTCTCCATTCATCCGAGTAGATGGTGTCTCCCGGGAAAATATCTAACCCGTACTTCAGACCCCGATCAAACTCAGGTCTAAGGAAGTGAGGAAAGAATTCTGCCATGTGGCTGTCACCTGGAATTGGAAGCAAGCCAAAAACCTCAAACAACTTGAGCGATATGGGCTGCGGAGGCGAACGTCCTTCCTTCTCAGCCTTAACTTTCAACTCGATTATCTTCTCCTTCAAGGTTGAATATGCGTCTTCGCCTTTCACCAAGACCTCTTTAATCCATGTAAAATGGTTTAGGCCTGCAGCTATCAGAGTTAGATCTGCATCATCAACCTTCAGGAGATCTGATACGTGGTAGTGGGCTCCCAAAATGCAGCTACATAGGCCAACAATATTCACATCTGCAATCTTCTTGGCAACTCTACACAACGCGGTTAATGGATTTGTTTCGTTGATGACTAAAGCTCTGGGGCAGAGTCTCTCGATGTCACGGTAGATGTCAGCGATTGCTGGGACATGCCTTAAGGCTCTCGAGAAACCCCCCGGACCAACCGTGTCGGCAACAGTCTGGTATACGCCGTATTTTTCGGCCAACTTTCCGTCGAGTTGGGTGGCTCCCACCCCTCCAACACCGATCGTGACCGTTACGAAATCCGCATCCTTAAGCGCTTCCTCTCGATCTGTGGTGCCCTCTACCTTTAACTCAGCTCTCTGGGCTTCAATGATTCTTTCAGAAATCCTCATTACCTTTCCAAGCACTTCACTGTCGATATCCATCAATATTGCGGAGGAGCCTCTGAACACCGAAGAACGGGCCAGATCAGCCATCAAGTTAGGGGTAAAGGCTAGGCTACCAGCCCCGATAACGGCTATCCTACATCTCAAACTCAGACCACGCAGCGCTTATCGAGTTACCTCCATTCGGAATTTAAAGCTTTGTACGGGCTGAGAGGGGGTGATCTTTCTTCATTCCTTCAGTTGCGCCTTCGATCTTATTTTTGCCGATTGAAAACCTTATCTTGCTCAAGCTGATGAAGACCAGAGCTCTAAAAAATTTAAGATTTCGACGTGTCATTGTAAGACTTGAAGATGATGTCGAACAATAGATAATCATCCTGATGAGGCGATTAGCAAGAGGTATTGAATATGAGAACAATCGTGATTGGCGATCTAAATGTGGATGTAATCGTGACCGGGGCGCCGCATCTTCCTGTTCTGGGGCACGAGATTCACTGCGAAGATATCCGGACAGTTATGGGCGGATCTGCTTCGATCTTCGCGTGTAGGCTAGCCCAGTTGGGTGCTGAAGTTGATATTTTGGGAAAGGTGGGAAACGACGAGAACGGAAGATTAGTCTTGAAGAATCTCAGATCAAGCAATGTTGGGATAGACAAAGTAAGGGTTTTGGATGGGATCAAAACCGGGATAACCCTATCATTGACCTACCCCAAGAATAAAGCCCAGATCACATTTACAGGCACCATTGACGCTTTATCGAGTTCAGATATTAGCCCTCAGATATTCCAAGGCTACGCCCACCTTCACGTCTCATCCGTATATTTACAGCGAAAGCTATTGATCTCACTTGCCGCAATATTCGCAGAAGCAAAAAGGCAGGGATTAAAAACATCCCTCGATCCCAACCCAGACCCAACCAATAGGTACGAATACGTCGACGACATCTTGGATTATGTTGACATATTCCTGCCAAACGATAGAGAAGCCAAGGAGATAACCAGATCAACAAATCTGAAAGACGCCTTACAGAGGCTGAGCTCAAAGGTTCCGGTTGTCGCGATCAAATGTGGCGGGAAAGGGGCAATAGGAAAATGCGGCCGAAGAATCGTCAAAGCAGAGCCAATAAGGATAAATCCAGTGGACACTACCGGGGCAGGAGACTCATTCGATGCTGGATTCCTATACTACTACATACATAGAGGAAAGGATTTCGAAAGCTCGATTAGATTCGCCAACGCACTCGGTGCACTCTCGTGCCTATATATAGGAGGCGCAGAGGAAAGGATCACTGAAAACGACGTGGTTGACTTTATGAAGGAGCACCCCTAACTCATAACAGTTGGAGAAGAAAAAGATGAACTACCTCCACAAATTGGCCAATCTGCCGAAAGAGGAACGTGCCGAGAAAGGCATCGAATACACGCCTTTCGAGATAGAGTCTCAGCCGCGTTTGTGGATAGAGAATCTCCATACTGTTAGGAAGAGGGAAGACGAGGTAAGGTCCTTCATAGAGGCCAAAATATTCTCTAGGAACTCTCCACGAGTTATTCTCTCAGGGGCCGGCTCATCCGCATTCATAGGCTTGGCGGCGCAGAACCTCCTGAGATGCAAATGGCGGCTAGATGTTGACGCGAGAGCTACAACCGATATAGTGATGCATTGGAGCTCGATCTTTCTTAAACATACTGACAATACCATGATCTCCTTCTCAAGGTCGGGTAACAGCCCAGAGAGCATCGGCGCCATCATCCTAGCCAAGCAATTCTCCGAGAAGGTGAACCATATAGTTGTGACGTGTAACAAGGAAGGTAGACTGGCAACGACTGGAAGCGATCAGGATAGAACTCTCTTGCTCTTGCTATCTGAGGAGACAAATGACAAGGGTTTAGCCATGACCGCTTCATTCACTACGATGCTGATGACCGCGCAGTTTCTGGCATGCATAAACGATCCGGAAAAGTATGAACGGATAATAAGCAACCTCTCAAGAGCAACTGAGAAGCTCTTCGAAAATTACTCTGAAATTATAAAGGAGATTTCGGAGCTTAGCTTCAACAGGGCTCTCTTTCTGGGAAGCGGATGCCTCTATGGATGCGCTGTGGAATCGAGCCTGAAACTCCAAGAACTGACCGCGGGCAGGATTATCTGCAAAGCAGACACGTTCATGGGAGTTAGACACGGACCTGAAGCCATCATAGACGATAACACCATAGTGGTCTACTTCTTATCAACCGACCCCTTCGTTAGAAGATATGAGCTCGACCTCGTGAAGGAGATAGATTCGAAGGGCGTTGGAATGAAGAAAATCGTGGTATGCAACAGAGCCGATAGGAAGATTGGAAGATGCGTCGATTATACGATAGAGTTTGACAAGGATGACGTATTCAAGATTCCAGACGCTTACAGACCGGTTATGGATGTAACGGTTGGACAGATGATGGGCCTCTTCAAATCGTTGGATTTGAATTTGAAACCAGACAGCCCAAGCGAGAGAGGGATCATCACTCGAACTGTAAGGGGAGTAAGAATCTACGACCATGAAACCTTCAGAAAAGAACGAAGGTTCAAAGTCATTCTTGAGTGATCAATAATGCTAAAAGTCAATCTGACAGCGGAGGCTGAGTTTGCCAAGATAGTAGGCGTAGAGGGCTTCAGCCTTTCTCTGGGCATATGAGTTCCCGGAGAAATTGGAAACGTATTTTATGAGGGGTTTACTGTAATATTCCATTGTGGTGAGTTTATGGCAGTTTATGCGTATGTTCTTCTCACGGTAAATTCAGGGTCCGAAAGAAAGGTCTGTGAGAAAATCTCCGAGTACGATGAGGTTCTTGAGGTAAAAGAGATTTATGGGGAATATGATATCGCCATAAGAGTACGCGCGGAAGACCTATCCCAACTGGACAATCTAATAACCTATAAGATCAGATCTAACCCTAATGTACTTCTAACTCACACCATGATCATAGCCAGAGAGCACAAGGGAGTGAAAGAACTAGGGTCTATCTAAGGAAAAATGAATTTGCTCAGGAGAATGTACGCTGATCCCTACTGTTTCTAATCTTCAGTCGGCATTTCGCTGCAACCAAGAACTTTTATGACGTATTTGGCAATCTTGTCTCCCACGATTCTTTTCAAAAGTTGGAAGTCGTTTGGATCTAAGGCCTTCAGTAACTTTAACGACGAAGCATAGATGAAGGCGCCCACAAGTGCGTAGAATGGCAAAAGGAACTCGCTGTAATAAAATTGCTGCACAGTTATAACCACGACAGTCATCAACATAGATGCTGCTGAGACCTTCATTAACGCTTGGCCATCTATTTCTACCCTCAGAATTTTGGACAACGCGTACACTGATAATAGGAAACTAAGCAGCATTGAAAATCCTCTTATGATGGTGAGACCGATGAGATTTAAGATAGATAGTAAGGGCAAGAGGCAGAGACTTAAGATAACAGATACAGAACTGATCACCAGAACGATCTTTGTCTTCCCGTATATCAGGAGAAGGTTGCTGAAAGCGGAGGAGAGTCCGAAGACCAAGCCAAACAGTGAGAGTGTAGCCAAGAGAGGCCAGCCCGGTTCGTATTGTTGACCAGCAAACAAGGTTATCACGGGCTTTGAGGTTGCGAAGAGGCCCATGGTTAATGGGAAGATCGTGATCATTGCGTACTTACTTCCTCGTTTTATGCCGAGGCTAATGGCTCCGTGATCGCCCCTCCCGTAGGCCATGCCGTAATAGGGGAATAACGCTGACCCTAAGGCTGTCGCTATTGATGTGAGGACAGAGAATGCTTTCTGGCTTATGTCGTACACACCTAGATCAGCTAAGGGAAAATAGGCTAACACCAAGGCTCTATCGTACCACGTGTATATGAAAGAAATGATAGAAGCCATATAGAGTGGCGAAGAGAATCTCAATAGACTGGGCAAATATCTCCTGATTTTGAAAAATGACGTTTTGCTGAAAGTTGTCATTCTAGACACTGAGAAAAGATGAAGCAGAAAAAGGATGACGTCTCCAAATATCCAGCCTAGAACTACACCGTTAATCCTGTAATCAGAGTAAAGAAAAATCACAACAAGAAGCCATCGAACCATGGTGGAGGAGACACCGTAGAGGGCAATGTTCCCTAGTTTGCCGGATCCCCATGAAACGCTGACGAGAATGGAAGCCAGAGATAGAATAAAGGCGTTTACGGCTGAAAGTCTTATTAGGTCGGAATGAATCTCAGTGTCGAAAAGGACTATAGATATGGTTTTTGGGAAGATCAAGACTATGGAAGTAGCCACAAAAGAGGCTAGTAACCTAAAGCCTAAGGAAGAAAGAACATGAATCGAAAAATCCTCTCTTTTTCCTACCGATTCGGAAACAAACTTGGCCAGAGAAGCGTGTAATCCAAAATCCGAGAAGATCTGAACCAGAGAGGTTAGAAACGTTAAGGCGGCAATGATGCCCATCTCCTCCCGGGTAATCATTCTAGCCAAGAATGCGAAACCCAAGAGGCCGATTATGGTTGAGAGAACATGCTGCAGAGCCAGATGTATCGAACCTAGGGCCACCCTGTAGGCGTCGAACTCTTCGCTGTTATTCAAAGATAAGCCTCAAATATTCGATATTTTTAATCAGTCGGCGGATCTAGTAATTATCTTTTGCGTGAAATAACCTTACCCAAATCTATGGGAAAACTAAATATCTTGGTTTTGGCTTGAACTATTTGAGGATTAGGGCGCATGACTAACCTTGAGTTAGTTAGATTCCTCTACCTAGCCGGTTCTGCCTTGATAGTAGTTGGGATCATAATCCTAGCTATGAATATGTTTTTCCACAGGAAAGAGGCACGGAGAGGAGAGATCGGGGGTATCATACTCATCGGTCCCTTTCCAATAGTATTTGGGACAAGCCGTCGAATGATGAAGATCATGCTAATAACCGCGTTTGCCATTGTTGCGATAATCTTACTGGCATTTTTCTTACCCAACTTAACTCGAGGCATATAGAGAGAAATCCTTGGGAAGGAGCCAAGCTGAAAGATGGATAGATGCAAGATCTGCGGAGCAAGCGAAGCATATCTAGTTTGCTCACAATGCGGAAGAAGCGTTTGCTCTCATTGTTTCCGGCCAGAATCACATCTATGCGGTTTGTGCAGTACAAGACAGAAGACCGCGAAGCCTTCTCGATTGCCTAAAGGGAGCTTAGTGTCGACTTTCGGTAGGCTTTTTCCCTTGGGAGTCGCGTTTGTCTTCGTTGGAATGGTCTTGATGATGATAGCTTCGATCTTGCCCCCTCCAAGTGAAGGGGGCGGAGGCGGGGTCATAATTTTTCCCTTCTTCTTCGTGAATCTGAGCGGGACAATAGCCTTGGCAATAACCGTTGCTTTCCTGATCCTCAGCCTGATAATGGTTTTTCTGCCTTGGATACTTGGGCCTAAGAGGCTTTTGAAGGCCGCTGAAAGAATGATTGGTGTCGAGAGGGAAGATTTTCAGCCAAGAGAAGGAAAGAAGACCGACGGCGACGAGATCGAGGACTATTTTATAACGCTTAAAGTGCCTGGCTTTGAGGAAGAAGATATCGAGGTCAGAGTTTTTCATAACGATTTGACTGTAGAGGCAACTAAGAACGGAGAAGTTTTCAGAAAAACCTATCAGCTGCCGAGTGGTTTCGAACCTAAAGGGATAAGATATGACTACGAGGCCGGGTTCTTACTCATCAGGGTATCTTTAAGACGGAAGGAGGAGGCGTGATGTCTGGCTTAATATTCTCTCTTCTGCTCAGCGCGGCCGCAATTACAGCTTTGGTGAACGCCTTAAGAGATGAGGTAAGATTTGAGGAGCTTTCTGAAGGCGGCGGTTGGCGCGGTTACGTTGAAGAAGACGGATATCATGTTGAGGTCTTCGTAAAGCGTGATGGTAAACAGGTTCAATTCATACTGCCAGACTTCTCGGTTCCCGAAGAGGTATGCAAGAAAGCCGTTAAGAAGCTATGTGCAGAACTATATGCAGTGATCTCTGAGAAGGAGTTATCACCGGATAACATTACTATTGTTGGACCTTCCTACTCTTTCTGTCACTACTGCCTAGAAGCCCTAGGTCAGCTTCTCTTCAGATGTAGACGATGTGGTGGGATTTACTGCAGTAGACATCGCTTCCCAGAGGAGCATGACTGTCCTGGAGAAGAAGCCCCGAGAATCAGAGTTAAGCAGCCAAAAAAAGAGAAGAAGGAGAAAGCGGAACCCAGGAGGGTCCTATTGAAAGAGGCACCTTGCGGTTAGTGAGGACGGACCTAAAGGCTCTCATCTTGTTGAGAAGCCGCTAGATTAGCTCCATCTGATTGCTGTAGCCCCGCTTGGATATGCGTATGAGGTGCTCCTTTTTTATAGGAGGGGAGGAAGGATTTTTCAATCTAGCTGGTATGAATAGCGGAACCTCGTGCTGTCGATGTTATCGCTCATGTAATTTCGCTTCCATGAATCTGTGGTATTGTTCGTAATCGTCTTTGGGGAAGGGGTTGGCTACAATTATCTCCTTGACTTTAGAGAGTTCTTGGTCGAGCGAGTATACTACATTCGTTCCTAAGCCCCTGGCAAGTGAGATGAGGTATCCGTCCCAAGACTCGATGTCGTACGCTGCTGC
>Ga0315312_1001549_pt1 | contig 17594 bp, 16 predicted proteins | sample TDP7_MG_FD_203629 | JGI IMG/M metagenome (GOLD analysis project Ga0315312, IMG submission 203629) | Freshwater sediment microbial communities from Lake Towuti, South Sulawesi, Indonesia - TDP7 | ecosystem: Environmental > Aquatic > Freshwater > Lake > Sediment | place: Indonesia: South Sulawesi... | reverse complement strand
GATCGTGGGCTTCTTTCCGGTGAACCCTGTGACTCTTTTTGATCCTCTCGCCATTACCTATACTCCTATAATTTCCGTGGCGTTGCGGCAGATAGAGAGAGATTTGCTTCCGAAAGAGGTTGTGCTTATTGCTGGAAGCGTAATGGATACAGCTGGGATCTATTTGATGATGACAGCCCTTATGGGAGTGATCGTTTCTACGCCGATAATAGCCTACGAGTTATACAGGTTCATCAATCCGGCTTTGTTGGAGACTGAAAGAAGATACATGGGGCGGTTCATAGGGTCCTTCGTAGGCCTCTTCATCGCTGGAGCGTTCTTCTCGTACAAGATCATAGTGCCGATAACGCTCAGAGTAATGTTGTGGTTTGTCTTTAGTTCGGGCGCGGCTATGTTTATACCAATTGCGGATTTTTTCACTCAGGTCATAGTACTCGTAGGCGTTGTGGGACTATTCTTCACTTTCCCAGTATTCTTCGTTTTGCTGGTCCGGCTCCGTATATTGAATCCGGATTATCTTTCCTCAAATAGAAAGGGCGTTTATGTAGGGTTCTTTATTCTAGCTATTGTCTTGACAGCTGACCCGACACCGATAACTGATGTGATTCTTCTCGTCCCTTTCATAGCTCTCTTTGAAAGCACCATCTTGATCTCACGTTACATTGAAAGAAGATAGGGGGAAGATACGCCACTCAAGCATCGATTGAGGCTTGGCAGCCTAGGCTTTCTTTTCCAATCGCTTCTTTACGTGGGACCTTTCCTGTTCTATCTCGCTGAAGTAGCGTCACGGATATGCTAGTAGCTTGTCGTCGTACTCGACTTTTGAAAGAAACTCGTGTCCTGTATCCGTAACTAGTACAATGTCTTCTAGGCGGACACCACCGATCTCTGGATGGAATATTCCCGGTTCAACGCAGACAATCATGTTCTTCTCGAAAAGTTTCTCCTTAAGAATTACTGCTGCTGGGTGAGTTCCTATTGTCGGCAGTTCGTAGAGACTCGTTCCTATTCCGTGTCCTGTCTCATGTTCATGCTGATACTTGCCGTAGCCAGCTTCCTCAATTATTCTCCGAGCCTTCCTGTCGATATCGTTTGGATGCACAGCCGGTTTGATCATTTCGATGGCTTTCATATGTGATTCATAGACCGTTCGATAGATTTCCTTCTGCTTCTCATTCGGCCTGCCAATTATCTTCGTTCTCGTGTATTCCGCGCAGTATCCATAGTAGATGCATCCTAGATCGACTAAGAAAAGGTCTCCTTGTCTAATCATGCGTTCCGATGAGTACCTTTGGAGTAGGGCTGTATTCTCGCCGGACACGCACAAAGGCGCGAATGTGTACCATTCCGCACCATTCATCCCCATCGCATGTACACCGGCAGCGCCGGCTTGGAATTCTCTTACTCCAGGCTTTGCGGCCTCAAGGGCAGCTTGGACCCCTGTATCCGCGATCGCTGTTGCCTCTCTCATTATTTTCACTTCATCATCACTCTTGACAGCTTTGGCTGAGAGTATGGGTTCAGTTGCATCGACGAAAGCTGCTTTAGAGCACTCCTTCTTCAACTGCTCATAGCCGTGAACTGAGTGAGGTGTATCCAGCCCTATTCTCCCGTCTGTGGCCTTGTAGTCGTTTAGGACTTGTTCGACAGCTTTCGCCCATTCCGTTCCAGCGAAGGGTACGGCTCTAATATCTTTGATCCAAGGCATGCTTCTCTTAGCCTTGGCTAAGTCAGCGTGCCCGACCATCAGAACTGGCTCATCTCCTCTAGTAAGCACTGTTGCGAATCTTGTCACGAAGAACATGCTGGCCAAGTATCTGCAGTCAGTCGTGTATCTCACATTCTCGTTACGGACCATAACGAGTGTGTCCAAATCATATTCTTTCATTTCATGTCTTAGTCTTTCAACTCTCCATTTACGGAGGTTAGCCCAGTCGACGCCTTGCCTTCCAGAGGGGCAGAGGGGTGTAGCCAAGCTTTCACTTCCATTACTAAGTTCCTTTTTCTCAATCCATAAATGCTTCCTTACTGAATGTTCTTAACCTGCTGTTCACATGATTCTCAATTGAACGCCATGCAGCTGTACATCGGAACTTCAGGTTGGAGTTACGATTGGAACCCCGACGGCTTCGATTGGTATATTAAGAATTCCAATCTGAATTCCGCTGAACTCAACGCTAGCTTCTACCGCTTTCCATTTCCGAACGTGATCTCATCATGGAACCGTAAAAGCCCCGATGGTTTCCGCTGGGCGATCAAAGTCAACCGTGCGGTGACTCATCTATCCCGATTCGGCGAGAGAGCGGTCGAGTATTGGTTCCCGTTCAAAAAGCTCTTCGAGACGATGAATGAAAAAATTGACTTCTTTCTCTTTCAACTACCACCCAGTTCTACGCCAACGCCTTCTTTGGTCGATAGACTTGAGACGTTCATCGCTCAAGTTGAACTTGGACAGAGATTTGCTCTAGAGTATCGGAACCTCACATGGTTCGATGATGACTGGTATCATTGGGCCGAAAGCCAGAACATAACGTTGGTCTCGATGGATAGCCCCGACTTTCCGAACAGGATTCTCAACGTGGACGGTTTAGTCTATTTGAGGATGCACGGTAGAACCTCTTGGTACAGCCATCGCTATACTGATGAAGAATTGAAGGAGGTAGCGTCCAGAATAAGGGATACCGATCCTAAGAAAGTCTACATATTCTTCAACAACAACCATGACATGCTGGACAATGCACGAAGCATGAAAGAGATCTTTGAGCTAGCCTGACTATTCATCCTTGCTGGTAAGCCTCATCCATCTCAACTCGATTATTATTAGCCCCATCAGCATAAGCGTGTTCGATGTCCAGAAGGCAAGCTCCAAAGGCTCCATCCCATTTCACTCCCTAGTCACAATAAAGGTAAGCCTAGAGAGCCGAATGATGTCAGATAGAGCTTTCTATCAATGAACTTGTCAAGACCCTATCCGGAACTCTCAGACTCATTTGTATGCGCTTGTCTGTAGTAGTATTACCGTCAGAGATAGCCCTCGATTGCCTTAAGCGCAATCATTCGCGTTATGAGAAAACTTCTTTATATCAATCCTCAAACACCGCACTATGGTTCACGTTGGCGGATTGGGACAAATACTCTTGACCGGGCAGATTTTGCATTTGGGCGAATAAGTTTTGCAGAATCGTTCTCCATGAAGATACACCAAGGTCTGAACCCAACCACTGGTTTTGAGAAGGTACATCAAACGGCTCCTCAAGCATGTGCCATTTGCTGACCAACTGCATAATGGAACCTTGAACTGGGTAGACGTCTTCTGGTCACAGACGTACTTCGAGCATAAGATCTTTGAAGGCATCTTGGTCCCCTCCATATCCGCCAACCTCAGCCTTTCTGCCACTGTTCTCAAGTGTGTATCACAAGGGATGAAGTGGGAGGCTTTGAACGTCGACAATACTATTGAGTCAGCAACCTTCGCCCCAATGCCCCAGCAACCTCGAATCAGAGTCATTCGCGCCAGCTCCGGTGTAAGCCAAAGAAGAAACTCTTCAGCTGGAACATACGGTTCACCAATCAAGTCAAGAACCTCCTTAGGCAGCCGTTCAGGATGACTAGGTAACTCGCCGAAACTTCGCAAAGTCTTCTGAAGCTGAAAAATCTGGTAACTCTTTCCGATTGATTGAAGATCCCTCTTCTTCGCTTGAGCAATTAAATCGATACGGCCGTTGTACTTCGACCAAATCTTTTGACACCATTGCAAAACGAATTTACTGTAGCCAGTTCTCTTCGACAAAACGACCGAGGTAAGCATGTAGCGAAAATCCAAAGGGACTATAGGCAGCCTAACACCTGGATAAGCCTCTGCTAAGCCTCGAATCTGAGGTTGAACAGTCCTTGGAAGACTCCCTATCCTCTCCTCGTAAGGACCTCTCCAGAGTCCCGTCTCAATAGTTGCTCTTCTCTGAAGAGCCTTTTGAGTTAGCCCCGCGCTGCAATTCACTTCTAAAGTATCAGGCTTGAGTTGCTCGAACTCAAGTTGGTTACCGAGATGTCCAGCCACCTTAATCCAGTTATTCGGCCTGACCTTCCGGTAAAGCGTTGAGACAAATGAGGGCTCAAAAGTAAGATTGAGATTGAAGTTCTCGACGTCAATTACGATCTTCACGGGTAACCGCCGTAAACGAACCATTTTGCGCGTCCGTTTAACATTAATTTCATCTCTAAATCAGCTGTGGAGGAACATTGTCCGGTTGATGAGAGTTTTGATACCGCAAACCATATTTCCTCAGCCTCCCAGCCACATGCCCATAAAGGATTAACTCCTCGATCTCAACCTCTTGAGCTAGAGAAGAGTCGATCCCTCCAAGCTTCTCAATCAGACGGCTATAACTCTCCTCTGTAGAAAAGGATCTCATTACAGCTGGATGGCATATCACTCCGGCTTCTATCATATTCTGTAAGGCCTCGAGTTGAAGACTGAAGCCCTCAGGTCTCGCACCTGTCAATCTCACGAATTCATCTTCATTACATCCTTTAAGTGACACTCGAACATGAAGGAATCGATATCGAGACAGATCCTCAGCATACGAAGAATCGCCGCCGATCAAGATGCCGTTGGTTTCAAGGATGAACTTGTAGCCTCTACTCAGCTCCAGTTCATCGAGCAGTTGAAGAAGATGCCTCCTCCCTATCGTCGGCTCCCCTCCACTAACGCGGAGTTGGTTGAAGCTCTTCCTTTCAGCTATACTTAATAGCTGATGAGCAACATCGCTTGGAGAATAGAAAGTTCCGACCTCTGAAGGCTTGTGTAGGACCCTGTCTGATACCCAGCAGAATCTGCAGAGCAGCCCGCAGCCGACTGCATCGGCCGTAGCTATGCCGCCATACCATCTGTCCGACCTGAACCTGTAGTATTTCTTCAATTGCTTGTTATCCAAGTCCTTCGTAACAAGCTTCTCGAGTGCCCGATGTCTTTCTGCTGGATCATATTCCAAAGCGAGAGCGGCCCCTCTCCTTGCACCGAATCCACATTCAAAGATCTTTCAAAAGGTCAGGTCTGTTCGTTACGATTCCATCAACGCCAATCCTTGCATAATGCTCGATTTCTTCTCGCGTATCCACTGTCCATACATTGATTGTAAGATGGTTACTGTGGGCATCGTCGATCATCCGTGTCGTCACATATTTGTGGTACGGAAATAACGCATTGGCATTAGCGTCGAGCGCAAGCTGTGACGGTTTAATAGGCGCGGATCTAAAGATCACCCCTGTCTTAAGTTGAGGATTCAGTTCCTTAATGGTCTTCACCGCGGAATGTATGAACGATGTTACTAGAGTTTGGTCCACGAAATTGTTTTTAGCAAGAATCTCGGCAACTTTGTCTGTTGTTCTAGGGTCTTTCAATTCAACTATAAGTCCGACTCTACCCTTAACCAGATCAATAACTTCTTGCAGCGTCGGTATTCTTTCTCCTTTGCCAGCGTTAAGCTTTCTAAGCTCACTGAAACTCGTTTGATGAACATGGCCTCTCCCGTTTGTAGTTCTTTCGAGAGTTTCATCATGAATCACTACAATTTGCCCATCCTTAGTCTCTCTAACATCAACCTCAACCATGTCCACAGCGTATTCTAATGCTCGCTTGAGCGCTCTCAGAGTATTTTCAGGCTCGTAAGCGTTGGCACCCCTATGCGATATCTTTAGAATATCGGCCATGCGTTCTCTATGCTCTCCCAATCCAGATGCATCTGGATCGTCGCATCAAACCTCGATAACACTTGGCTTCGTCTCGACTTTCCTAGCTATTCCCCTGCGGACATAAGATTCGTCAAGAGCTCTTGTTGCATACAAGTTCACTAGAGTGTTCGTACTGGCTTCACCCGTCAGTTTCCCGAGGCTACCCTTCACTTGCCTCCATTTCAGTTTGGTTCGACCGCTCTTGGAGTTATATATTACCCCGAGCACGTTAGAGACACGCGTGAATTGGATATCCCTTACCTTCTGCACACTCTCCTTATCCTCAGCCTCAACATACATGGTTCCCTGCTCAGCAGGCCTCTCTGGAAAGACCTTCTCATCTTCCAGTAGTTCTTCGGGGATGAAGGATTGACAGGTGCTCAAAATCATGAACCTCCTGAAATTCTCAACCGGGCAGACTGCATCTACCTTCATCTCTCAGCCCTCCGTAACTGTGAACACGATTACCTGAGTAGTTGTGCGCTAGATTATTCTCAAGCAGATGGAAGGAAAAGAATATTTTGGAACTACGCAACGTATGTCGGAACAGCCCCATGTCTAGCTGCTTCGCTCAGATCGATGCTCACAGTTATGAATCGAAGAGGTTCCACGCCAGACTGGATAAGTGTATGGATCTTCCTCGGAGGAATATATATCAGATCGCCAGCTGCCACCTTTTTCTCTTCATCGCCTATCATCATCCTTCCAGCGCCTTCGATTACATAGTAAACTTCCTCAGAATTCTCGTGAAGATGAGAAGTAATTGCTGCTCCATTCCCCAGAGTGGTATCCCATATTCCTACAAAACGAACCGTGCCGTCTTCAAGACTGAGATTTTCCTGAATTCTTTTCACAATCATGGACGAAACGCCAATTACGTCTGAGCGCCCCGCTGCCCAAAAACTTGCCTACATAATCCGATAAGTCAAAACAGTATTCTGATCGGGTATTGGAAGAACAAGAAGAATGCAGCTGCCATAATCACTATGCTTTCCGCAACTCTTCGGTCATTCTGGAAGAAGATAGTATCAAGGACGCATACCGACGGGATCGTAGCCAGTACATAGAATGAAAATAGCGGACGAGAAAAGATGAAGTAGAGTGGAAACCAGACGAGATACGTTGTCGAGAACCAGATGAGAGCGAACAAAGAGAGCCGATCCTTCGTCCTCTTGACATTATATATTCCGTAGGGGACTGAGGCTAGCGACAAACCTGTAACAAATGGGTTAAAGACTTCTAAGAATGGCACTCGCGCCAAAGACAGATTTCCGTAATAGTAGTTTCTAGGAGAGTAAATCCAAGTCCATGGACCAGGTTCATCGCTCTTAGGCCAGTACTTTGAACCGTGAATTTCCAGCATGTATTTCAGGTGGTTAACAGGATTTGACAGCACCTCCAAGTCCGGTCCGGTGTAGACCCTATCGAAAAGGTATAAGAAGATTAAGAACGAGGCCAAGAAAACGCTTACCCAAATCACTATCTTCGTCCATCTGATAGATTTTACCCAAGTTTTAGCTGATAGAGAAAAATGATCGAAAATGTGATAAAGAATCAGGATCGGGGCTGTAAGAACAGCATTGAGTTTGCATACCGCCCCAACCCCAGCCATTGAGGCGGATCGAGCCCAACCATCTTTGAAGAAGAAGAGGAAACTCAAGATCATGAAGAAGACAAAGAATATGTCTAGTAGAGCGAGTGAACTGAAGGTGAAGAACATCTTCTCAAAAGAGAGTAAGGCAGCCGAGGTAAACGCCGCCCATTCTTTTTTACAGATATCCTTCACCAGAAGATACAACGCGAGAATGGATAGAACGCCGAAGATCACACTGAAGATACGCCATCCTAGCGGGTTATCTCCGAATACAGCTATTCCCGTCGCCATGAGAACTTGAGCCAATGGAGGATGTTCAGGTCTCAGATTAACGCCGTCTTGAATTATCCTCTTCGCTGACGGTATATACCAGTACTCGTCGAAAACATAGTCCCTAGGAAGACCAATAATCAATAAATGAAGACCTAGATAGATGAGCAGCAGGAAAGCTATCTTCTTCATTCTAAAGGCCTTCAGTCTTCTCCCGTATGGCTATGATATCCCTTGAAGAAAAGCTTGAATCTTCGCATGAAGCTTGTGAATTAAGCTGGGTGCTGACCTTATGGTCGACTTGGATTCGGTCTCAAAGGAAATGGTTCAATTCGCTAGATGCAGGACGATTCCTGAAAGACTTGTGGTCTAAAGGTCAGAAGTACGATGCACTAGAGATTGCTCACACGCTTGGGTATGAAGGGTTGGATCCTAGTTTGCTAGTGAGAGAGATTGAACAGCGCTTCTGTTAGACCGCTCTTCAAGATTATCACTGGCTAAGCGGACTAAGTTTCTCTTTTGCGTCCTTATCAGCAAGCACTGAAAGTATTTCTCCAATGTACAGAGTATGGTAGTCTTTTGAGGGATAGTACTTTGATACGATTTCTTTCGGCAGGTGGCCTATCTTAACTTTCGTCTTGTAGATAACCTTGCATTCATAATGTACGACGCATTCAGAGATCATTGGAGATTTCGCCCGCCTTCCTGGTAGCGGCGTGAGGTTCATCTCTCTGAATTTGTCGTGATCTCTACCTGATACGTTTCCACAATATTCGATAATCTTCTCCATGCCTCCACCTGGAACGTTAACTGTGAATTCATTAGACTCTTCCAGCAGCCTGTATGTGTACCTTGTCGGTCTTACGGCCACCGCGAACGTAGGTTTATACCAAATTATCCCGACCAGACCCCAGCCGATCGTCATAACGTTGAGTTTTTCATTCTTCCCAGATGCCGATAGAAGAAGCCCTCCACGGTCAAGCATCGCGTATGTTTCCGTTACATAGTCGGTCGGCATCGCTTTGACTTTCTTCACAAGGACCACCGCTCCTGAGTCTATGTTTCCAAGTTTAAAGGTTTTTCAACCATCCTAATACGCGTTTTCACAAAATTCATAAAGGGAAAAGGAGAGTTTCATAGGGCTCTTCGGAGTTACTAGTGCGCGTTTCGGTTGGTGACAGTCGTGGGATCTGTACTTGACATATGCGCGCGCGTATGTAGGGCGGGTCAAGCCCGGTATGATCGTGAGAAGAAGCTGATAATGAGTATAGATCCCGGAAGCTTGCAGTTAGCGCTATGGACAGCTTTCATCACGCTCTTCATCTTGAACCTCCTTGACATTGCAAGTACAATCTATGGATTGAAGACTATCCCATTTGTATACGAGACGAATAGGATCTTCGCTCCCCTCCTCCACAGCATGAATGGAGTTGGACCCGCCGCAGCTGTATTCATGAAGCTTATCATACTCGTTATTCCTTTCATGGCTGTACATTATCCAGTCGGCAAGAATAGATACGAGTTGATTCTTAGAATCGTTAAGCTTGGTCTACTTCTGGGAATAGTATCAATTGTTCCATTGTACACCTTTATTGTAGCAAAGAATTTCTGGATTATCTGCGTCTTCCCACGCTAGATTCCCAGCCGATTCATATTCCCATTAAGAAGCCCTGTGCCAACGCTGAACCAATTGTTCCCCTGACACTTGTAGGGAATATCTCCAATTCTCCGAGACAAGACTCTCGGAGTACTTTAGCGATTGAATACTCGTCCAGATTCTTCTCTCGGAGTTCGTCCACAAAACGTTTCCAATCCTCAGCGACCTCTAGACCTTTCCTCAGCACGGCTTTTGCGCCACTTCCAATCACTGCGCCGAAGTGAGGAAAGGCCAAGATGTTGATGTCGTATGTCAACATTTTCCTGATCGAAGCAGTATAGTTGTCATACTTGAAGCTTGGAGGAAAACTCGTTGGTGTAATCGTTTTGGAAACAGGCCCGAAAGTTCCGACAGCGTCACCACAGAACAGTAAGCCAGTCTTCTTTTCGTAAAAGGCGAAATGATCCGACGTGTGTCCTGGAGCATATACTATTTCAAGCTCGTAATTGTCGCCAGCTTGGAAGATCTGATTCTCCTTAAGGATCAAGATCTTTCCCCGGTCTTTTATAGGCTCCATAGGCACTGCTAATCTTCCGAATACCTCCCTTGCCCCCTCATTAACCTTTGAAGGATCCACCAAATGTTTCTTCGCGAATTCGTGCACTCCAACCTGAGCTTTTGGGAAATGCTTGAGTAATATCGCTGCTCCTCCTGCGTGATCATGATGACGATGGCTTACCATTATGTACCGAACCGAGCTGAAGTCGATGTCTAAAGAACTCATGGCGGCCGTAAGCGCGTCTGTAGAGTCGGCAGTCCCTGAATCCAGCACTACTGTCTTCTCACCCTTTAGAACGTAGAGTGAAATCATTCCTCTTATTCCGTAGCCGTAAACGTCGACTAGATAGATGCTGTCAGCGATCTGGCTTGTGTTTGTGACAACCCTCTCCTCCACTTTCTCCACCCTTCGCTGAGTCCGTAAACCACATTGAATGTTAAACCTTGCGTTCCCTCCCACCTGATATAGGTTCTTAATTTAGCCCTATAACTACAAGCGAGGCTGAGCGCAGAACTATCAACGCTGTTGTTGATTTTTCCCGTCAACATGTTACATGAATTATTGCTGAAACTCGCTTGCCTTGTTTCATGGCTTCGTTGAAAATCCTGACCGCCTGTTGTGTTCGAGCCTTCACGACCTCTATGTCCTGCTCCTTCGCCAACTTCTCAGATTCAAGTGGTACGCGAACTATTCCGAACTGCCCGGTGCCAATTATTATGATTTCTGGTTTTTCCTGACGATGTGTTCCATTGTCTTGTTGGAACTGTGTGATCTCCAACTCCTCGCTCGACCGTCCCATACAAATCTTTCTAAACCGTATTCAAACAATTCCAAATCACATCCGAACAATTTATCCAAGCCCGCAACCACTGGCCCGCCCGAAAGGAACCAGCGTAATCCTCCTCAGTACGCCAAATCATTCGGCCGATGGACGTTTGTATAAGAGTGCGTCAATCAGGATTCCAGCCTATGACGGAAGTGACGTGTATCTGTCAATAAGACGGTCAGACCGTCAGTCTGTTGAAACGCATCGGGATCCCTTTGCACGCGAGCTGGACGAAGGAGGTGCAGTTGTTTGCCTAGTCTTCATAGAAATCTTGATGTCAACAGAGCCCTGAAAGAAGGGACAAGCGCTTTTTGGGGCAAGTCTCAACTGCATGCTTCCAAGGCTGACCCTTCATTTTCTCTCAAAACTTGCAACGCTTCCCACTTGCAATGAGACGAGCAAAGTAAACCGTATCCAGTTAGCTTCAATTGCACGCGGTCCACCGCACCAGAACCTTTTTATCATCAATCCGTGGCGATATGTAGGATTCTACGGTGAGACTGTTGCTCATCTCAAACTGGTTGAAAAGACTTCGTCGATTGTCAAGTGCGGCATCAATTTTAACTCCAGTCAATCGAAATTGCTGCCGACCGGGGTTTCCTCTTTCAAATTTGCCTTCCGCAAATAAGTTTGGAAACGCGTCAGTACAACATTTTATATGAAACTGTCTAAAAATCTTAATACGCATCTTAGGTCGTACTCTACTTTCACTCCATCAGGAGCTTGACTCTCACTTGAATTCACTCGCAGAGGCCCTCGTCGTCTGTAGCTCAGACGATGCTTCACCGTTTGGCAAGGAGGAGAACTGATGTCGTCAACATCAAGAGTCATTGCAAAAATTCGAAAACGAGACGGAAGGATTGTTGACTTCGATCAGGAAAAAATCACGAACGCTATTTTCAAGGCAGCTGTAGCTGTAGGCGGTAAGGATAGAAAGTTAGCTGAGGAATTGTCCAGCAAAGTTGTTGCAATTTTAGAGGAACGGTTTGACGGGCACACCATTCCAAGCGTTGAAGAAGTCCAGGACGCCGTGGAGAAAGTTCTTATAGAGAACGGACATGCAAGAACCGCCAAGGCATACATTCTCTACCGCCAGAAACGCAAGGAGATCCGCGAAGCTAAGACTGTTTTGATGGACACTGAGTTTGATGCACGACTGTCTCCCAACGCCATAGCTGTCTTGGAGAGACGATACCTCAGGAGAGATGAGAACGGGAGGATCATCGAGACGCCCACAGCCATGTTTCGCAGAGTCGCTCAGGCCATCGCGCTCGCAGATTTGACGTATGACGCTGATGCTGACATCAAGAAGACAGAAGAAGAATTCTACAAGATCATGACGAACTTCGAGTTCCTTCCAAACTCTCCGACGCTAATGAATGCTGGCACAGAGTTGGGCCAATTGTCCGCTTGCTTCGTTCTTCCCGTCGAAGATTCGATGCAAAGCATTTTTGAGGCCGTGAAGAATACAGCACTAATACACAAGTCCGGTGGTGGAACAGGTTTTTCATTTTCAAAGTTGCGACCGAAGAATGATGTTGTCAAGTCAACTGGAGGAATCGCCTCTGGCCCTGTCTCCTTCATGAAGGTCTTCGATTCTGCAACTGAGGTCATAAAGCAAGGGGGGAGACGGCGTGGCGCGAATATGGCGATTCTTCGAGACGAACACCCCGATATTCGCGAGTTCATTCTTGCAAAAGAGGACAATACTGAACTCACCAACTTCAATATTTCCGTTGGGCTGACTGAGGATTTCATGCAAGCTGTTGACAACGATCTTGAGTATCCACTGGTGAACCCGCGTACTCAAACTATTGTCAGCAAAGTTCGCGCTAGAGAGATCTTTGATCTGATAGTGAAGCAAGCTTGGAAGAACGGTGAGCCGGGAATTATCTTCCTAGATAGATTGAATCGCGACAACCCTACGCCCAAGCTGGGTGAGATAGAGAGTACAAATCCATGCGGGGAGCAGCCTCTCCTCCCATACGAATCGTGTAATTTAGGCTCGATTAATCTTTCCCGGATTGTGGGAGACGGCAAGATAGACTATGAAAAGCTGAGACGAATCGTTCACATCGCAGTTCGTTTCCTTGACAATGTAATTGATGTCAACAAGTATCCTCTCAAAGCGATTGAAGAGATGACCAAGGCGAATAGGAAGATTGGATTGGGTGTCATGGGATTCGCAGATATGCTTGTTCAGATAGGGGTACCATATAACTCCGAGAAAGCGATTCAAATAGCCGAGGAAGTCATGTCGTTCATATGGCATGAATCCAAGAAGGCGTCAGTTGAACTGGCTAAGGAGCGCGGTCCATTTCCCAACTTCAACGAGAGTAAATATTCTTCCAATGGTGGACCTGAGCTACGCAATGCTACTACGACGACTGTGGCTCCGACAGGTACCCTGAGCATAATAGCCAATTGCTCTAGTGGCATAGAGCCTTTATTCGCCATATGTTATGTTCGAAATGTTATGGACAATACTGAGCTTTTGGAGGTTAATCCGCTCTTTGAGAAGATAGCGTATGAAAGGGGATTCCATAGCGAGGACCTTATGAGGCAGATAGCGGAGAGGGGCACCGTTCAGGGTATGAGGGGGGTTCCTGAGGACGTTCAAAGGATGTTCATCACGGCGCATGACGTATCCCCGGAGTGGCATGTGAGGATTCAGGCGGCATTCCAGAAGTACACTGATAACGCCGTTTCTAAAACGGTTAACTTCCCAAAGGATGCTATGCTTGAAGATGTTAGGAAGGTGTACATGCTCGCTTACAAGCTTGGCTGCAAAGGAGTCACGATCTATCGCGACGGCAGCCGAGAATCGCAGGTTCTGAACATAGGCTCTGTCAATAAGACTCCAGCAGCCATATCTGTGCCTATAGAGTATAACGGATGCAAGACCTGTTCAATCTAATGGATCTGGCCCCGGATAGGATTATCTTAATTTTTCTCACTCACTGAGGGCTCTCTGGATATCTTAAGCAGACAGCATCTTGATTGAGACTAACACAGCTAACAATGCGATTGCTGAGCCTAGAAGATATACTGTCGAGAGGTTGTTCGTGATCTGCGCAAGTTGCCCGCCGATGTATGACTGCGCAGCTCCTCCGATGAAGGTTATGCTTATCACAAATCCGTAAGATCTGCCTCGGCCCCCAAAACTTGCAACTTCAGCTATCATGCTATAGAGAATCGGATAGGTTGCGTAAAGGACGTAGCCACTTATCAAAAGGATCATCATCAGTAACGGAATGCTCCGCATGAACTCCATCGGAAATAGAAACATGCCAGTCGACGCTATTGCGAACTCTAATGTTATCGCTTGTTTCAGTCCAACGCGCTTGGCGACATAGAAGCTTGAGAGCGATCCTATCGCGCCAGCTAGAACGAACAGGGAAAATATAGAGTCTGATGCAGCGGTAGAGATTTTCACAATGTCTGTCAAGAATAGTGTTGTGAAGTTGATGAATGTGCGGTAGCCCGCTCCCATGCAAATACAGATCAGAATTATCGTGAATATTGGCTTCTTGCTGGAACCTTCATGTTTCGGTTGAGCCGCGTCCGATCTCAACTCCATGTTATTGTACAGAACGAAGAACGATGCTCTTCTCAATGAGCGAATGAACATAAGATAGATGCATACGCCAGATAGTGCGAATAGCCCCCAAACAAGGAACGGCGCTCTCCAACCGAGATACGAAGCAACTATACCTGTTGAGAGAAAAGCTATGAAGTTTCCGAAATCTCCGCTCGCTCCAGAAACTCCCATAGTTTTAGTTCGATATCTGGCGTCGTAAGTCAACCTAGACAGAACGGCGTAGGAGGCGGGGTGGAAGATGCTGAAGCCGATCGCGTAAATTAGATTGAAGATGAAGATCTGTAGATATGATTCAGCAAGGAACATGAGTATGAACGGCAGGAAGATCAGAAAGCCTCCGATTGCGAGGAGGTCGAGCTCATTAAATTTGTCAGCCAAATCTCCCATCAGAGGTTGGAGAAGAACTGTCACTGTCAAAATTGCCGCGTATAAGACCCCAACATCCGAATAGGTCAGAGAGAAATCTGTCACTAGAAGCGGAAGAACAGCAGGAACTATTGCAAACGAAGCATCATTAATCGCGTGGAATAATGCGCAAGCAGCAAGAGCGCTCTTTGGATACTGCGATGCCACGACCCCCTGACATGAATGCGGTAAAGACACAAATGAACCATTTAAAACGTTTTGCTACCTATTGAATGGCCTTCTAGATCTGTTGACGTTAATATTAAAGCAAAAGCAGCTGCATAGACCCTTCTGGAGGCAATGCGTTGAACCCTAAACTCAGAGGTGTAGTTGACAAGATAAAAGAAAGATCTCTTCGAGAGAAGGTCGCTGATTTTCTTGACAACCCAACTATCAAGATAGGAAATAAGAGTTACAGCGGGCTTCCCTTAGACAAGTCTCCAGCAAGCATTTCACGGCACCATAACTACCTTGGAGGTTTGCTCGAGCATATACTTGCAAGCTCTCAGGTCGCCCTTGATCTGTGCGCTGTTGTTAGAAAAGTGTATTGTGGAAAGATTGACTCGGATCTAGTTTTATGCGGAACAATTCTACACGATTTGTTCAAGCCTTTAACGTATATAGAGAAGGCCGATGGAAGTTACAAGACTTCACCTTTAGCAGAGAAGATCGACCATCTGACCTTGATTGTTTCCGAACTGATTCGGAGAGGATTCCCGATGAGTGTTATTCACGTAGTTTGCGCGCACCATGGGCGCGAGGCTGGCCCGGTTGGGCCTCACACTGTTGAGGCTCTCGTCTGCCATTTAGCTGATCTTATAGATTCCAAATTGAATGGCGATGTTCTCGGCGCTGCGAGATACTTGACGAAGGAAGCCACTGGAGAAGAATTAGAGCGTATTTCATCCAAAGAGGCTTTTGAAATAGTTTACAGGAAAGCAACTGAGGGTTCGGAAGGAGTGCGAAGAACAGTCGAAGAGATAAGGAGAAGATAGGAAGCTGCTAGGATACTAGGCTTATATATATATCTTGAGGTAAGTTCAGGTTTGAAATTGTTCCGGACGAAGGTGAACTGATGAAAATTACTTGTAACATTGATGCTTTTCGTCATCTCGATAAACCATTCGAGTATGCTGTTAAGACACTTAGTGAACTTGGTTATCAAGGGGTGGAACCGCAAGCTCTTGATGGCAGATGTATCCTTGAGATCTATCATTACTGTCCCATGATAAGCTTGGACGACGATCCGATTGAGATAAGGAAGATGATTTCTGGCTATGGACTTGAGGTCTCTTGTTTGAGTGCTCATACTTCTCTACTGGAGACCGAGTTTGGAGTCAAGTATTTGAGAAAAGCGATCAAATTTGCGAAGAATCTTGGTGCGCCGATTGTGAATACAGCGGAGGGCCCGAAGCCTAGAGGGATGAGTGATGAAGAAGCTTTCGCTGTAATGAAACAGAATCTTACCGCTGTTATGAGGACTGCTGAGAACTACGATGTCTTCTTGACCATCGAGCCTCACGGAGAGTATACCACAAATGCGGCTGGATTGAAAAAGATCATGGGTCTTTCGAAGTCGAAGAGGCTTGGGATAAACCTTGATACGGGAAACGTGTTCCTGGCTGGGAATGATTCGGTTGCAACATTGAAGGCTGTTGTTGACCGCGTTATGTATATGCATGTTAAAGACATAGGCGGAGTATTACTTGAAGGGAGGGGCAAGGTCACGGGCGCTCCCGTAGGAGTAGCTGTCGGCAAAGGCCAAGTCGATATCAAAGGCTGCATTGATGTCCTCAAGAAAGCAAAGTATGATGGTTGGCTATCTGTTGAGGCGAAAGCAGAAGACTTGAAGGACAGCTTGACATATTTGAAATCAATCATCTAGCAACTGAATCCTTCTTGTAGTACATTTGATAGCGAGGTTTCTTTCTGACCGGAAGCCATCTTGATTGAGTCAAGGAGGCTAGATGGGGGAAAATGTGGGAAAATTCCTATGACTGAAGAGAAGCTCTCTAGGTTCACCTAGCCTCCTTGAACCGCACAATTAGGTCGAGATTGAATATATAACCGTTACTCCAAGTTCTCAACGTTTGCAGGTTTCATCTTGGCTAGTTGACAAGCTTCGTTCTCGCGCTTTTGAACGCCTTTTCTGCGAGGTCAAGACTTCGAGCCTCTTCGCTTTCTCTCCAATAGCTTTTAAGTCGTCTCGCTGACCTACGTCTACCGTCACCGTAACAACTTGAGTGTCATACTTCTGCTGAAAGTACTTGATAATGACAGATGTATCAAGACCGCCCGAGCAGGCTAGAACAGCCTTGCCCACCAAATCGATAGTCTCCTAAGCTATGCGTTTTCGATAAGTTGTCCTAGGAAAACTTTAAATGGGTTTTGGTCGAACTTCATCAGTTTAGGTCTAAGAGTGATTGTTTTTGGCCAAAAGCATCTCGAAAACCGTTCAAGAGTTGATAGACGGGAACCTCTCTCTTCAAGAGGCACTTCAATATCGCTACGGGAACTATAGCGCTATAGCCAGAATGTTAAAACCGAAAGTTGAGGTTGCGTTGGGAAAAAGAGTCAAGCTCGAAAGTGTAATTACCTCAGTTAAAAGAGCCAGCGTCTCCTATAGAGCCCAAGAAGGGAATCTCCTCAAAGTCATCGCAGGAAGCACGATAAACCTTCGAACAGATGTTGCGAAGATCTCTGTTGAGAAAACACGTAGGACGTTAGAGATCATCAGAAGGTTCCTGGCAAACTTCACAAGTGAGTTTCTTCAAGTCCTCGAGGGCACCTCTGCTGTGACTTTGATCGCCGACCAGAAACTGTTCCATAAGATAGTTTCGATGTTCTCGAAAGATGACATACTAGATGAAAGAAGGGGCTTAGCGGCCATAATCGTTCATAGCCCTAAAGAGATCATTAAAACACCTGGGTGCGCGATAGCCTTCTACAGCCCAGTTTCTAGAAGACAGTTGAATATAGAGGAGACTATGAGTTGTTTCACAGATACGATAA
>Ga0315312_1001548_pt1 | contig 17599 bp, 20 predicted proteins | sample TDP7_MG_FD_203629 | JGI IMG/M metagenome (GOLD analysis project Ga0315312, IMG submission 203629) | Freshwater sediment microbial communities from Lake Towuti, South Sulawesi, Indonesia - TDP7 | ecosystem: Environmental > Aquatic > Freshwater > Lake > Sediment | place: Indonesia: South Sulawesi... | reverse complement strand
AAAACCTAAAGGCTGAAGATAAGATCAGAATCGAAAACGCCTACGTAAAAAGGGGCCTATCAGGTCAGTTGGAACTAACCTCAAGCATCCTAACAAAGGTAAAGCCTCCGCTCTCCAAATCGGAAGAATAGCCCTTAGCACCGATACATCCATCAGATCAAGGATTTGTTGCATTCGAAGCATTTGTATGTCCTTGAACACACCGTCTTGGTTTTACATTAGGGCACACCAAAGATTTAGACATATATAGGCATCCTTCACATTTTGCCATCACTGGTATAGGACACCAAGCCGCCCTCTTCACAGCCAAAAAGACGCCTCCTGAGCAACACAACTTTACAGAGATTATTTATAAAGTTTGTGAAAAATATAACCCTTGAGGCGTGCATTAGCTTAGATTCTATGGAGAAACAATTCTCCAAGGACGCTTCAATCAGCTTCTAAACCCCTGAACTTCAAGGTCAACGTGTTTTCAGCCATACGCATCACTGAAACTTATAGTGATTTAATAGCACTCAAACGTATTCCTACAAAAATGAGCTAAAAGTTCCACCAGTTAGAGGCGGGCTTTGGATACATGGCCTACTACGAAAACTAGAAGTTATGGTTTTGTGATGTGTAAATGGCAAGTAAAACTTACACCTTTGTTTTCCGACATATTTATAAATGTAAGAAATTTATTATAATGTAAGGTGAAGGCTTTGGTGGAGACCGTTACCGTGAGCTCCAAGGGGCAAGTCACCATTCCCGCAGATCTAAGGAAGGACCTAGAGATAGAGGAAGGCGAAAAGTTAATCGTGGTTAAGGAGGGAAGGGTGATCAAGATGATTCCCGTGCCCAGGCTTTCCAAGCTGGCTGGCGTGGATAAGGAGGTGTTTAGAGGTAGAGAACCTTCCAAAGAGATTGAAGACGAGAGACGAAGGGAGGATAAGGAGTTTGAAAAGCGCCTTAGGAAAACTTAAGGTGCTTCTGGACACAAAGCCCCTCATCAAGCTCTTCGCCCAGGAGGAAGGCTGGGAAAGCGTCAGAGAAATCCTAGCAAAGGTTGAGGGCGACAAGCTGGAGGCGGGAATAAGCGTAGTTACATTAACCGAAATCTACTACAAATACGCACAGGAGGGGCGGCCAGACCTAGCCATGGCCAGAACGGAACAGATCAGATACGCCACATATCTTAAAAAGTTCGTAATAGATGAGGATGTCGCAGTTAAGGCTGGAGAGTTCAAGGCCAAATACCGTGTGCCCATCGCCGACGCCTTCATAGCCGCCTCCGCCCACTTAGAGGGCACAATTCTCATCAGCGACGACCCAGACTTCAAAAAAATACGGGAAATCGAGACTTTAACAGAAACAGAACTCCACCATAAACTATGAAGCCTCAATGGAGCTTAAGTCCTCCACCAACTTCTCTGGAGAAACGCCTCTCCTAGGATGTTTCTCAACTCTGCCCCAGAGTTCCCTCCTACTTAGCAGTCTTATGTCTACGGCGCACTTCACCAGGGCCGCCCTTATGGCCTCAGACTTGGAGTTAAACAGACCTAGACGAACCATCTTATTCAGGAGATCAGCCTCCAAACCCCTGAACTTCAATGTCAACGTAGTTTCAACCATAGGTACCACCCAAACTCATAGTGAGTTAATAGCATTTAAACATATTTCTCTATGTTGGTAGTTCCAAAGGCGCTTTTTCTTACCTCCTCAAGCTAAACGCTATGCTGCGTATTTACAATACTTTTAAGCCTTACTTGGACGATTATTCTTAGGGGCAAAGATGAGTTTAAAGATCGTTTGCACGGCGGATCTTCACCTAGGTCTCGCAGAGCCTCCTCAGGCTCCGGCCGAAGTTCAGCGAATAAGGGTTGATGATGGCCTTGTCCAGTTTGAAAGGGTGGCTGACTATGCTAGACATGGTGGGGCTGACTTTCTGGTGATAGGCGGTGATGTGTTTAATACTTTAAGACCGAGCGGATATATCTTCAAACGCTTCTGCCGGACAATCGGCTCGCTAGGCGCCGAAGGCGTACAAGTCCTTGTGGTAGCGGGCAACCATGATAAGCCGAGAGTGACCGAAGCTGAGCCTTACCTCTCAGCCTTGGAGGAGGTTCGGGCACCAGGATACCGCTTCTTCAAAAACTCCGGGATCGTCATTCTCGAAGGAAGAAGAAGCGGACGGAGAGTCCGCTTCCTTGTTTTACCTTATGTGTACCCAATGGAGCTTGGAGAGGAAACTTTTATAAAGTACATACGGGACACATTAGCACACCTTCTGTCAGACAGGCAAGGAAGATTTGACTACACGGTGTTAGTAACCCACCTAGTGGCTGAGGGTAGCCGTCTTGGGGTCCTTAAAGAGATCGTTCCCTTCAGTGAGCCCTTGGTGCCTAAGATTATATTGCTTCAAGAAGGCGTAGACTTCATACTGCTTGGTCATCTCCACAACTATCAAGAGATAGCAGAAGGCATGGTCTATCCGGGGTCCATCGAACGAATCAGTTTCTCTGAAGAGAAAGAATCCAAAGGTTTCATTGAAGTCTACGAAATGGAAGGAAAACTTCGACATCGATTCATTCAACTGCTTGCAAGGCCACTCGTCACATACCCATCTGAGGGGGAATTAAACCTATGCCAGTTTCCAAATCCGACTGAATCTCTCATTGAAAGGCTGGGAGAGGAACGAATACCGAATGGTGCTCTACTTAGAGTGAGATTCAGGCTGGGCCCTCGTCAGCACCTGGCTTGGGACAAGGTTGTAGGTTTTCTCATGGAGATGGGAGTGCTATATGCTCTCCCTGACCAAGTTAGGGAGAAGCCCGCCCTAGCCTCAGAGTTGGCGGGAGTAGTTCCTAACATAGAGATTCTGTTGAAGAAGTTCGTCGACCAGACTCTTGCTAAAAAGTTACCTCCTAAAATTGTGCGACAGGTTAAGTTGGAGGGGGTGAAAATCATTCGGGAGGTGACCGAGGAGCGTTGATAGTGGATAGAATCCGCGTTGAAGACTTCGCCTCTTACGAAAGGGCCGACGTTTCGCTCCGTGATCTTGGGAAAACCGTTTCAATCTACGGAAGTACGGGTGCTGGTAAAACCACACTTTTTATAGATGCCATAACCTGTGCTCTATATGGCCGTGCTTACGGAGAGAGAACTGAGTCATCTCGAAAATGGGTGATCCCTCGTGGTAAGGAATCCGCAAAGGTACTTGTTGACTTCACATGGAGTGATCGCAGATACAGAATTCGACGGTTAATTCGACCATACAGAGATGAGGCTAGGCTCTATACGCTTGAGAAGGATACTGAGGTACCGTTAGCGGATGGGAGTAGAGCAGTTGAGCAGAAAGTCGAAGAGATAATAGGCTTCGATTACACCACCTTCCTTAACACAATAGTGGTTCGTCAAGGAGAGGTTGCCTTGCTACTTGACGCTAAACCCCAAGAAAGGCGGAACGTCTTCCTTGGTGCCTTCGCAATCGACTTTACGAAATATCAAAAAAAGGCAGACGAGAAGCGAGAGAAATCTCAGCTGAACATAACTAAGCTAGTAGAGGGAGAAAGATTACTATTGGAGAATCTCGCGGGGGAAGGTAAAATAAGGGAAACCCTAAAGCAGAACCAGGAAAAGGATCGCATTACGAACTCTCAAAAGAGTGAAGTTGATAAATCGCTCCGACAGGTCCGGTCAGAAGCTAGAGTGCGCCAAAGAGAACTCTTAAGAATAGGAAAGCGACTCGCCCTGGCGACGAAGGAAGAGCAACACTTAGAAGAGCAACGGCGAGCATCCCGAAAACTTGAACAAGAAATTGAAAGATTGCAGAAGGATCAGCAAGAGCTCCGCCAAATTGAAGTTAAAATTAGAAAGTTTGAGTCCGCTTTAAGTAGGATCACTAATGTGAAACCGAAGCTAGTAGAGATCCAACAATCTGATTACTTGATTAAAGAACTATCAAATCAGCTTAGGGAACTCATGCCTCGGGCTCGAAAAGTAGATTTGCTTGAGAGGCATTTAGTTAGAGCGCTCGACGCTCAACGGAAACTCCCTAAGGTGGCTGAAGTACTTAAAAAAACGGAGAATGAACATATCGCAATTCGCTCTGAACTCTCCAGAATCCAAGGACAACTAGACGTGACCAAAAAGGCTCTGGATACTCTCAAGACCGCAAGGAAAGTCGGGAAAGAAGCGTTCTGCCCCATTTGTAAAACACCGCTGACGGACAAAAAAGTGGCCGATGCCAAACGGCATCTCATCAAAGAGGTCAATAGCTTGAAGCCAAAGATTAAACAGCTAATTCTGCGTAAGCAAGAGTTACATAAGCAGGTAACTGCCTTTGAGAGGGAGCACCAAAGCCTTTTGAAGGTCGCTGCTCGATCGGATCTGCTTAAAGTACAGTTGGCAGACACGCAACAAGCTCGCAAACAGGTTGGCGAGCTGAGGAAAAGAATCGAGGAAGAGCGGGGAAGGTTAGTACAGATGAGAGAGGATGTAAAGATAGTGCTTGGGAGAATTCTCGTGCCTGAGGAAGCTGAACAAGAGGGGGATCATTTAAGGCAACAATTGGAAGCGGTTAAGCTAAAAACAGAGGAATTTAGGGCAGTGCCAGGTAAGCTAGTCAGTGCTAAGCAACAAAGGCAACAAATTGGCCGAAAAATCCGATCTCTTGAATTAAAGGTAAGGAAGGCAGAACCTCTAAAGGCGCGGGAAAAAGAGTTAACTGGCGTAATAACACGACTGGAAGAGCGTGAAGGACAAGTTACTAAGCAGGCCGAAGGACTTGAAAGGCAGTTAGGTGAGTTGGAGAGTGAGAGACGGATATTGCGACAACAATTGGAAGATATCCGAAGGGATAAGCAACATCTAAAGGAATTGCAGAAATCGCTGGAACAGCAGAGGTTTCTCTCGACCGTTTATGAGTACCTATACAGCGTCGTCTTCCACGAAAAAGGTCTTCCTCTTGTGCTCATTCGAGGTCTGCTCGAGCATGTAGAGGCGCGGGCTAAAGACTATCTACAAAGACTTCTCCCTATGTTCGATTTATCGATCACTATTGATGACGAAGGAAGAGTAAATATCGAGATTTTCGATGGCGGACAGTTTCGTCGCTTAGAAACCTACTCAGGCGGTGAGAAGACATTGATAGGCTTTGTCATTAGACTAGCAATCGCTAGAGCTATGGCCTTCCGGGTGGGTGCGCAACCACCCAAATGCCTAATTATCGATGAAGGCTTCGGTCCGTTAAGCGCTGAATTTAGGCAGGAAGTATTTAAAGCCTTGGCCGAGCTTGTTAAGGAGTACGAGCAAATCGTCGTCATATCCCATATGGAGGAGATAAGGGAGCACCCAGCCTTCACCAATCACGTTAGAGTATTCAAGGATGAGCACCAGGTTAGCCATTTGGAACTTCATACTTTACCTCAAAATTATTAAAAAACAAGTTATCATATTCTATCAATAAACTAATTTGAAGTTTTTAATGCAAAAAAGAACCTCATTTAGGAGGCTTATCCTATCCAGCTTGGCTAGGAAGATTAGCGGCGACGCATTTATCGTCGCCCTCATAGGTAGGCCTCAATCATTTCCCTCAGGTCTTCCTCTGAGGTTTTAAAGCCTATTCCCCTCTCCTTCAGTATGTCGATAAAGCGCCAAAGGGGAACGTTGGCTAACTCAGCAGCCTTCCAAGCCGAAACTAGACCCTGCCTATAAACCTCCAGGGCATGCTGAAGCAGAAGCTCCTTCAGGCCTATCTCCACCGCCCTTCTAAGAACCGTGCTCCTGTCCACCCCTTCCAGCCTAGCCAACTCACCCGCCCTTTCTAATGTCTCCTTATCAAATCTAACCGTTGTAACCTGCTCCACACCAAACACCTCTCTAGAATACCAAAAAATACAATAGCATATATAAACACTACGCATCCTAAGCAAGAGCGGCAGTGACTTAGTCATCCTCTCAGACTTGCTTTAATCCATTGGCACATCTTAGCTCTACCTCGACCTTTTGGGGACGGGTCAGCTAAGCTAAGAAACCCTGAACTTCAATGTCAATGTGTTTTCAATCATAAGCATTACCGAGACTAACAGTGATTTAATGGCACTTAAACATCTTTATCTACGTTCAGAAGCATTTTTATTTTAAGCGGTTCAAAGTTGTCCAAGGTGAGTGAGTAATGAAATTCATAGGGAGTAATGCCGAGCTTAGGCAACTTCATTCTGCTGGCGAGGGACTTATCTTCAATGACTTTTCAGGCAAGGGTCCTGGAGGCAAGGATTACAATGTCTTACACGCCGCGTCTTGTAATTGGGTAGCCAGGTCAAATGTTAATGTACACAAGTATTTCTTTAGCAACCTCGATGAGGCAATCAAATGGCTCCAGAAAAATCGCGGAGAAGAGGGAGAGAGTTGGAAACGCTGTGGTACATGCCAGGCAAGCGCTCTCGTACAGCCAAGGGCAGGACCAGTCACGGAAGAAATCGTAAAAAAGATTCTCATTCAGTACTTAAAAGATAGGGGCTACAAGGTTCGCCAGCAAGTCCTAGTTGCTGGTGGTAAAGTCGATGTTTCCGCTGAGGGCCAAGGCGGCCACTGGCTAATTGAAGTCAAAGGAGAAGACAAAGGCGGATATACTTCAGCTGAAATGAACTTTCAAATTGGTATTGGACAGATTGTGTCTCGGATGACTGATCCAGACAGTAACTATGCTCTTGCCTTTCCTATGACCCATGACTTCAAGAGGGTGTTGAGGAAGTACAAGGGGTCATTGGGATTTGAACGCTTAAACCTTCAGTTTTTTGTAATTCATCAGGATGGCAAGGTGGATGAGCATGATGCGACAGCCATGAAAACCCTTATAGGCAATTTACAGCGCTGGCGAGGAGCCTTTCCACGGTTTTTCTGTACACTTCGATGCTGGTCAAGTATTCCTTTATTTGGATGTATTCGTTGGAGGTGTGGCTTAAGCGGGAGTTGCCAGGCCCGTAGGTAGCGACTGGGACTTTTATCTTCTCAGCGAAGAGGTTCATGTCCCCCGTTCCAGTTTTCCTCAAGAGTTTCACTGGTTCCCCAACGGTTTCTTCAATGGCTTTCCTCAGGGCCTTTACTAGGGCGGAGTCCTTATCGGCCACGAAGGGTTCCACCCTGTCCTCAACCGCCAATTTTATTCTAATCCCTGGATTTTCTTGTCCATATTGCCGAACAAGGGCATCGATTTGATCCATGGTTTTCTGGCAGTTGGTGCTTGGGGGCAGCCTTACGTCCATGAGTAACGTGCACCTGCGGGGAGTTACGTTGGAAACTCCGCCGCCGCGGATACCCGTCAAGGAGACCGTTATGGAATAATAGGGTGAAGGCCCCTTATTCTCCTCCGTCCAAGCCCCTATTTTTTCCCACAGTCCATAGGCTTTTTCGATGGCGTTGCGGAAGGTGTTGGGGATGCTGACATGGCCCGGCTCAGTTTCACAAAGGGCCCTAACGCATAGCCTTCCCTTATAACCTATGGTTATGTTGGCAACTCCGCTTGGCTCCCCAAAGAGGGCGTAATCTGCGTCTATTCCATCTTGCAGGATTTGGCGAATGCCCCTCCCCCTCCCTTCTTCATCTACAACACCGGCGACTACAAGGCGCCCCTCCATCGCCTGGCCCATTAACTCTGAAGCGGCCATTATCATTGCCGCCAAAGAAGCCTTGGCGTCCACGGCTCCCCTGCCAAAGATCCTGCCCTCCTTTATTTTCACAGGTAATCTTCCAGGGATGGTGTCCATGTGGCCACACAGCAAGACGGTTGGAGGACCGTTACCCAGTTCTCCTAGAAGGTTGCCCGCGCTGTCCAGCCTGAGGCTTTTGAAGCCTAGTTCTGTGAGCTGGTCCTTCAGAAGCTTGGCTAGGTTTCCCTCCTTTCCGCTGGGGCTGTAGGTTTCCAGCATCTGCTTAAGTAGTTTTGTGGGTTCAATTTTTTCCATGTCTGGCACCATTTTATGAGCCTAGCCTATGCCTTGGAAAGCCTCTCTTGCTCTTCTTCCCTTAAGAGGCCCTCTAGGATGTCTGCGACCTTGTCCAGCTGTGGCCTTTCAATGACTAGGGGTGGGAGGAAACGGAGGATGTTTTTCTTGGAGTAGAGCAGGACGACGCCTTTGGCCAGGGCCCTCATGAGCAGATTGTAAACGTCAAAGCGGGACTCCAATCCGATCATCAGCCCCAAACCGCGGACCTCCCTGACGATCCTCATTTTCCTCTGGATTTCTAATAATCTATCTTTGAAGCGCTCCCCCAGGGTTTTAGCCCTTTCCGGCAGGCTCTCCTCTATTATTAGGTCTAGGGTTGCGCAGGCCGCGGCGCAGGCCAGCGGGTTGCCCCCGAAGGTGCTGGAATGCTCCCCCGTTTCCAGGGTATCCATGACTTCTCCCTTGGCTAGGGTTGCGCCCATGGGAACTCCCCCTGCCATGGCCTTGGCTATGCACAGGATGTCCGGTGTCACGTTCCAGTGCTGGGAGGCCCACATCCTTCCTGTCCGCCCGAGGCCCGTCTGCACCTCGTCAAGGATGAGGAGGGCTCCCGTCTCTTCGCAGATTTTCCTGAGGCTTTGGAGGAAACCGTCTGGCGCCACATAGATTCCGCTTTCGCCTTGAATGGGTTCAGCGATGACGGCCGCCGTTTCCTCCGACACCACTTCCTTAACCTTTTCCGCGTTGCCGAAGGGGGCAAACTTGAAGCTTGGGATCAGCAGCGTTTGGAAGGCTTCCCTGTATTTTGGTCCCCAGGTTGCCGATAGGGCTCCTAGGGTTTTTCCGTGGAAACTGCCAGTCATGGCAACGATTTCCCTTTTTCCTGTGTTTTTCACGGCGAGCTTTAGGGCGCACTCCACAGCCTCCGCTCCACTATTGCATAAGAATACCTTATCCAGTCCCGTGGGGGCTATCTTCACAAGTTTCTCCAGTAATTCCGCCCGCTTATCGTTGTACAGAGACCCGTGGCAGGTAATCAGCTTTTCAGCCTGTTCTCGGATGGCCTCAACCACCTTGGGGTGGCAGTGGCCCACGAGGCTTACCCCATACCCGCCCATGCAGTCAATGTACTCGCGGCCGTTCATGTCCCAGAGGACGGCGCCCCTTCCCCTCACAACGGTCACAGGGAATTTTTGGTAAACGTCGGCGAACAGGCGGTTTTCGGTATCCATGACTTCTCCTTCATTCATGGGTGATCACGGTGCCTGTTTCGTGGCTTATGGCCTTGGTTATGGGGTTTTCCACAAAGCCTGGGGCGATTGCGGCTTCCTTAACGCCCATTTGGATGGCTTCTAGGGAAGCCAAAACCTTCTTGTCCATGCCGCGTCCCATTTTTGGGCGTAACTTCTCCGCCTCGGCCGTGGAAAGTTTTCCAACAGGTTTTCCGTCTATAAGGACGCTTTGAACATCGGTTAGGAAAATGATTTTATCCGCCTTGAGGGCTCCGGCTATCTGGGCGGCGGCCCTGTCGCTGTCCACGTTTAGGAGTTCGTAATCTTCTCCTAGGGCCACGGCGGACACCACGGGAACATAACCATTATCCATGAGAAGCTGAATCACCCCTTTATTTATCTGAGTGATTTTTCCTGTGAAGCCGCCTTCTATGATCTTCTTTCTCTTTCTTTCGTCGATTATGATGAGGCGTTTCTTGCGGGTCGCCCTCATTAGGGCGGCGTCGATTCCAGACAGTCCAAGGGCGGGGATGCCGTGGCTCAGGAGGAGGGCCACCATCTCCTTGTTCATTTTTCCAGCCATAACCATGGTGTATATCTTAACGGTCTCCTCGTCCGTGTACCTGCTCCTGATTCCGCTGGGAGACGAAATGAATTTTTGGGGCTTCCCCAACCTTTCCGCGGTCCTTGTCACCTCGTCTCCGCCGCCGTGAACGATGGCTAGCCTATCCTTCTCTAGGATTTTCTTAATGTCTGTCAGTAGGGTGGGGGCCAGTCCTTTCGTGAGGAGTTTTCCCCCAATCTTTACTACGATCATGGTCTACACCGGATGAAGTCCTGGCTGTTCCAAGCCCGTCTGCTCATCTAGGCCCAGCATGAGGTTCATGCACTGAACCGCCGTTCCCGCGGCTCCCTTGACGAGGTTGTCTATGGCGGACATGACGACGAGCCGGTTGGCGTGGTCGTCGATTTCAAAGCCTATGTCGCAGTAGTTGGAGCCGACAACAGTCTTCGGGTCGGGGAACCTGAAAACCCCCTTGGAGTCTCGAACGAACCGGATGAAGGGCTCTTCGCCATAGAAGCCTCGGTAGCAACGCCACACATCCTTTATCGTCCAGGGTGATGTTAAAAAGGCGTGGCATGTCGCTAGGATTCCCCGGACCATGTTCACTGCGTGGGTTGACATGGAAATCTTGATCCCATCGCCTGCTAGGGCGCTTAATTCCTGCTCTATTTCTGCTGTGTGTCGATGTCCCGCTGGCTTGTAGGGTCTGACAACGCCGTAGCGCTCCGCGTGATGAGTTGACAAGGAAGGCTTCGCCCCAGAGCCCGATGAGCCCACCTTCGTGTCCACAACAATCTTGTCCTTTTCAACCTTTCCCTCCTTAACAACGGGGGCGAGGGCAAGGATGGCGCTTATGGCCATGCATCCGGGACAAGCCACGAAGCTGGCCTTCCTAATCTCTTTTCGGTGGAGTTCAGGAAGTCCATAAACCGCCTTTTCCAGCAGCTCATGGCACGGGTGGGTTAAGTTATACCATTTCTCATAATCGTCCGGGTTGTGAAGCCTAAAGTCGGCGCTGGTATCGACTATTTTCAGCCCGGTTTCTAGGAATTGGGGCACAATTTTTGCCGATGTGCCGTGGGGTGTGGCGGTGAAAAGGAAATCGCAGGCGTCAATGATTTCTTGCGGCTTAGGGTTTGTGAACTTTAGTTTTGTCATACCTCGGAGGTTGGGGTGAACCCGATGGAGGAAATCGCCGCTGAGGCTGCGGGATGTGGCCACGGTCACCTCCACCTGAGGATGAATCAAAAGGAGGCGTAGGAGTTCCCCGCCCACATACCCTGAGGCGCCGATTATTCCAACCCTCATTTTTTCACCAGCCCGACCGCGTAATCCAAGATTCTTTCGGCTATGTTTACCTCGGTGGTGGAGGATATCCCCCTGAACTCAATAGTGCTGTTCACCTCATTTATCAGAAAACCCTCGGGGCCCTCCATGCAGTCCACGGCCAAGACTCCGCCTCCAACCGCCTCTGTTGCCTTCAGGGCCAGTTCCTGGAGTTCAGGTGTTATGGGGCAGGGCTTACTGGTTCCCCCACGGGCCACGTTGGTCCTCCATTCGCCGGGTGGAGCATAACGGTAGGAGGCCGCGACGGTTTCGCCCCCGATGACGATTATTCGGATGTCCCTGGGCGGTCTCTTAACCAACTCCTGGATGTAATAAACGTGGAGGAGGGCGTTCCTTATCTCCTCGCGGGCTTCAATTAGGGCCTGGGCTGATTCTCGGTCTCGGACGAGGGCCACCAGCCTCCCCCAACTTCCCACCGTAGGTTTTAAAACCGCGGGATAACCCGTAATGTCTAAGACCTTTAACGCCGTTTCTGGGGCAAAGGCCGCGGTGGTCTTTGGGCTTGGAAGCCCGGCTTTAGTTAAAGCTAAGGTGGTGAAGAGCTTGTTTCCGCAGATGAGGGACGTCTGGAAAGGGTTGATGACGGGCAAACCCGCGTTTTCCAGAACAGCCGTTATGTGCAAACCCCGAAAATAGCTGATGCATCTCTGGATAACGAGGCTCCCAAAGGTTTTTTTCAGGGCCTTGGCGTTCTCTGGAATGTTAAAGTAAAGTTCCTTGGCGTCAATGGGAGTAAGGGATAAGCCCGCCTTCTTGGAGGCCTTAATCAGGGCCTTCTCTTCCCAACGGATTCGGTCATAAACTAATCCCATTCTGGTCATGGAACCTATTCGCCCCAGTCTTCCCCTTCAATTTCAGCAGGCCTAAGGTCGATTTCGCCGTCGTCGTTTATAACCACCTCAAAGTCTGTCCCGCAATCTGGGCAACTTACGATTTCGCCGTTAATCACGTCCTCGGGTATATCGAGGTCCGCGTCACATTCAGGACATTTAGCCTCCAACACCCTTCACCTCCAAATCCCTAGCCATTTCATGCAACCGACTATGAGCCTCCTTTAAGGAGGAGAGGCGCCTTTGACACCAACCTTCGGCCAAGCTTATTTCCTTAACCCTTTCCTTCCTCATCCGCCGAACCTCCTTGGGAGAAGGCCCACCGATTCTGTTCTTGATCTTAACGCTTTCCAGCGGGTCCAAAGCCTTAAGGAATTTTTCCTTGTCTATTTGAATCTCTGCCCCAGTGGTCTCTGAGACGGCGGCACTTAACATCTCCGGGGTCAGATCTTTCCTTTCCTTTCCTTCAGAAAGCATTCTATAAACTAGCTTTCCGACGATGGCGTGGGCCGTTCTAAAGGCTAAATCGTATTCCCGCACCAGCATATCTGCCAGCTCAGTGGCGGTGGAAAAGTCCCTTGAAACCAGCTCAAACCAACGTTGGCTATCAAACTTAAGGCCCTTAAGGAGCCCCACAGCCATCTTCAGAGACGACAAAGTAACTTCGCAGGCGCTCCAGAGGTGAGGCGTTACTTCCTGAAGATCCAAATTATAACTTAGGGGCAGGGCCTTCAGGATGGTTAAAACCGCCACTAAATCGCCGTAAACGTTGGCTGTCTTAGCCCTAATCAACTCTGCAACCACGGGGTTCCTCTTCTGGGGCATGATGCTGCTTGTGGAAACGTATTCGTCTGGGAGTTCAACCCCTGAAAACTCGGAGGTGCTCCACAAAACAATTTCTTCGCTAAGTCTGCTTAAGTCTGTCATGATTAAGGCAAGGTCCGCTAAAACTTCCACGACAAAGTCGCGGGCGCTGACGGCATCCACTGAGTTTTCCAGCAGACCATCGAAGCCCAATAGTTCGGCGACGAGTTTGCGGTCTATTTTAAAGCTGGTGGTGGCGAGGGCGCCTGCTCCCATGGGGCTCAGATTCACGCGGGAGTAAGCATCCATCAACCTTTCCGTGTCCCGTTTAAAGGCATCATGATACGCAAGGAGATAATGGGCGATGGTGGTTGGTTGGGCATGCTGCAAATGGGTGTAACCCGGCATAAGGGCCTCAAAATACTCATCGCACCTGGTGAGGAAGGTTTTTCGAAGCCCAACTAGGATTTGGATCACTTCCAATAGTCGCGTCCTTAAGGCCATGCGAATGGCCGTGGCCACCTGATCATTGCGGCTCTTAGCCACATGGAGCTTGCCTCCCACCGCCTCCCCCAACCTTTCAATCACGTAGGCTTCCACCTGCATGTGAACATCCTCCATCCTAGGGTCTAGGCTCATGTCTGGGGGAAGCTCGTCTAGGACCTTAAGGATGGACGACGCGTCCTCTAGGCTTAGGATTTCCTGCTTTGTGAGCATTACGATGTGCGCCTTGTTTACTTCAATCACCGGCTCCACAAGGTGGGCATCACTTTTAATGGAAGAAGTATACTCGGTTACCTCAGGCGGAACGGGGGAAAGTTTTTCCCGTCTTAAGATATCAGCGGTCTTCATTTTTCATCCTTTTTGATTTTCGTCTTTAGGGATCGGGCCAGGACGGTTGGGAGGCCCCAGAGTTCTATGAAGCCCTTGGAGGCCCTCTGATCGAAGGTGGTGCCTATATCGTAGGTAGCCAAATTCAAATCGTAGAGGGAGAAGGGGGATGAGCGTCCAACCACCCTTACGCTGCCCTTGTGGAGCTTCAACTTAACCTCGCCTGAAACCCTCTCCTGGGTCTTGTTGATGAAGCCCTCAAGGTCCTCCCGCAGGGGGTCCACCCATAGGCCGGCGTAGGCAAGGAAGGCCCACTGCATGTCAACTTGTTGCTTAAACGTGTTCTCGTGTCTTGTGAGCACCGTCTTTTCGAGGTCCTTGTGGGCCTCTAAGACGATGGTTGCCGCTGGGCACTCGTAGACCTCCCGCGATTTTATTCCAATCAAACGATCCTCCATGTGATCGACGCGCCCAACGCCGTGGCTCCCACCTATCTTGTTTAACTCTTGAATAAGGGGAACTGGGCCCATTTTTTCTCCGTTTACTCCCACGGGGACACCATCGGCAAACTCCAGGGTTAGATATTGAGGTTCGTCGGGGGTTTTCTCGATGGGGGCAGTCCACTCGAAGACCTCTTCAGGGGGCTCCTGATCTGGATGTTCCAGGATGCCGCACTCAATGGATCGCCCCCAAAGGTTTTGGTCAATGCTGTAGGGTGAACTTGAACTGGTGGATACGGAAATCCTATGACTCTGTGCGTATTCAATCTCCTTGTCCCTGGTCATGTTCCATTCGCGCACAGGGGCTATGATCTTGAGGTCGGGTGCCAAGGCCCTGATGGTCACGTCGAATCTAACCTGGTCATTTCCTTTACCTGTGCAGCCGTGGGCTGCAGCAGTGGCGCCTTCCTTCCTCGCAACTTCCACCACTTTCGATGCGATTAGGGGTCTGGAGAGGGCGCTGCTTACTGGGTACTTTCCCTGGTAAAGGGCATTTGCCTTGATGGCTGGAAATACATATTCCCTTGCAAACTCTCCCTTGGCGTCGATCGAATAGTGCTTTAGGACTCCGAGGTTCTTCGCCTTTTCCGATATTACGTCAAAGTCCTTACCTTGCCCCACGTCCAGTGTTAAAGTAATCACTTGGCAATCATATTTTTCCTGAAGCCACTTAACGCAGACGGAGGTGTCGAGGCCGCCCGAATACGCAAGCACAACCTTTTCCAATTTACGAGTTCTCCCCCGATCGGATTTTATTGGGAGTGGTTATTTTTCGCAAAATCCTTTATAAAGCTTTCGATTTTTTAAGGTTTTTGTTAGAAATAGATTTATATACTAAGTTTTCTTTAACTAAATATCCAAAAACTGAAGGGTCCTTAATGGCGTTTAAAATGGACGAAATTGATAAAAGGATCTTAGAAAAACTGCAAGACGACGCGCGAGTGGCCTTCAGAAAAATCGCCAAAGAACTGGAGGTAAGCGAGTCAACCGTTTTTGTGCGTGTTAAAAAGCTTCAAGAGAGGGGTGTTATAAAACGTTTTACGGTGGAGATCTCGCCTGAACTGGTCGGTAAGGGTTTAACCGCCTTCATCCTCATTAAGGCTGATCCCCAGAGGTATCCCGTGGTACTGGAAACATTAAAGAAGATTCCAGATGTCTATGAGATTTATGATGTTACAGGAAACTATTATGTCATTGCAAAGGTACGTACAGATGATCGAGGGGACCTCGCAAAAATAATAGATCAAATCGGCCTAATTGAAGGGGTAACAAGTACAGAGACCGCCATCGTTTTAAGGAACATAAAGGAAGAAACTAGAATTAACCTATGACAGGAAATATAAATCCGTGAATAATTAGATTGTAGGATCATGCAGGGGTGTCCCCATTGAGGATAGGCTTCTTTGTTTGGGAGTATCCGCCGAAGCTTGTGGGCGGCCTAGGAACCTACGCCGAGTACATAACCCGTGAGTTCGTTGAGTTGGGCCACGATGTCACAGTTTTCACCCTTAACCCAGGGGACTTGAGGACAAGGGAGATCATAAGGGGGGTGGAGATCCACCGCCCCCTCATTGCCAATGCCAGCAACGTTTTTCCCATGTTCGTCACGGACGACCTGAAAAGGTGGGGAACCAACATCCGCTTCTTCAACGACATCTTCATCTATAACATCCTCAGCTCAACCAAGTTCATCAACGATTTAGTCAGGAAGGAGGGCTATCATTTCGACGTTGCCTGCGTTCACGATTGGCTGAGCAGCATCGTTGGGATCATCATCAAAAATGAGACGAAGATACCTCTGGTCTTTCATGTCCACAGCACCGAATTTGGCCGAAGCGGCGGCCAAGGATCGGAGGTGGTGTCTTACCTTGAGACCTCTACCGCCCAGATGGCGGACCGCGTAGTCACCGTGAGCCACGCCATGAGGGAGGACCTCATCCGCCACGGTTGGCCCGAGCCAAAGATAAGCGTGGTCTGGAACGGAGTGGACCCTGAACGATATAATCCTAACCTATGCGAGAAGGAAGACGTGGAGAAACTTCGTCAGAGGTACGGTATCCAGCAGGATGAAAGCATGCTCCTCTTCTTGGGGCGCCTAACCTGGGTCAAGAGCATAAGAAATCTAATCCAAGCCATGCCACTGATTTTGAGGGATTATCCCAAAACGAAGCTGGTGATTCTGGGCAAGGGGGAGGAGCAGGTGGACGTTAAAGAAACGGCGAGCAGACTCGGAATAGGAAATAATGTCAATTGCCTTTTCGAGTTTGTTCCCGAGAAGGAAAGGATTTTGCATTATGCCGCGGCAGACGCCTGCGTTTTCCCATCAGTTTATGAGCCTTTCGGCATCGTCAGCCTAGAGGCCATGGCCATGGAAAAGCCCGTGGTGGTGGGCGCCAGAGGCGTTGTTGGCTTCCGTGAGCAGGTCATATCATCGGGTCCAGAACAGAACGGAGTTCATGTCAACGGCGAAGACGCGGCGGACATCGCCTGGGGCGTGAAGGAAGTACTGAAGGACCCTGAGAGGGCGAAAGGATGGGGAAAGAACGGGCGAAAGAGGGTCTTAGAATATTTTACTTGGACCAAGGCGGCGGAACAAACCCTCCAAATATACGAGACCCTTCTAACGGGCTAAACAAGGCGATTTTCAATTTTAATGTCTCCAATTTCCCCAAACATATTTGATAGGTCGCGAACAAATCTAGTTCGTTTACTTGCTATATTTAGGATGGCAACGCTTTAACTGAAGTTGAAGATTAACTCAATCCTTTGGTGCTCAAATCAGAACAGTTATATATACAAACTGTATGTTCTAACGCTGATGCATATGGCACAACAGGTGACCACCAAGATTCCTAAGGTCGAGTATGAGAAAATTCGCCAACTCGTCAATGTAGGTTTTTACATTAACATCAGTGACTTTGTAAGGGAGGCTATAAGGGCTAGGCTAGCGGAACTTGAGTTAGGCAGTAAGCTAGACCCACCTGAAACAATGAAAGCCCGGGTTTATGAGTATTTTAAGGAACGGGGCGGAGTGGCTTGGCCTGATGAAGCCGCCAAAGAGCTCGGGTATTCGGTCATCGACGTATTGAACGCGCTTCAAAAGCTTAAGGCAGAGGGAAAAGCCGAGGAAGTTGAGGCAACCGAGATCGTTGAGAAGGCCTAGCTATGCAGGAGATCATCGGGGAGAAGATCGTCTGCTATTGTAGAAAGAAAGTTTCGGAGAGGCTTATAGCCTATGGGAGACATAGGGCCCTTGAAATAGTAATCGAAGGCAGAGGAATGACGCCGGCCAGATGTGTCGTCCTTAGGCCCTGGAGAATCCGGTGAGACAAACCGGCTTATCTCCTTCATCGTTAGTTCCAAACAGAATTTCGTTGGATATCCATATAAACCCATTCCCTAGAACATCACTCTTATCAAATATTTCAGTTCGTACAACCTTAAATCTGCGCATTTTCCTTTAGGAATTAGTATTTATGCGCGCCTACATTACGGCCCGACGTGGCCTCTCACAGTTTGGGCTAATACTGTTTTTAGGCCCGTTTCAATTAGGATCTCCCGGGCT
>Ga0315312_1001547_pt1 | contig 17599 bp, 14 predicted proteins | sample TDP7_MG_FD_203629 | JGI IMG/M metagenome (GOLD analysis project Ga0315312, IMG submission 203629) | Freshwater sediment microbial communities from Lake Towuti, South Sulawesi, Indonesia - TDP7 | ecosystem: Environmental > Aquatic > Freshwater > Lake > Sediment | place: Indonesia: South Sulawesi... | reverse complement strand
ACGGTAGGTCTAGGATCCGCACCATCATGGGGCATGCCTCCACGCAGTCGCGACACCCAACCTTTGCGCATTTCACCAGATCTCTTTTCAAGCCAAGGAAGCTGAACCGGCTTATTAGAGCTGAGAAGGCTCCTTGGGGGCACAGGTATCGACACCAGCCTCTCGGAATGTACGTCGCTAGGGCCATGATCAGTATCATTATGGCGAGGCGAACCCAAAGGAGTGTTGGAACCGACCAGATTCCAGCGACTGCTGCCTCGTAAGTCTCCCAGGTGAATATGGCGTAGCGGATGTCAAACACGATTCTCGGTAAGATGGCGAAAAGAGTGTCGGCTGGGCTTAAGGCGTTAAAGGGTGCTTTAGCAAAATCGCCCAACGCTTCCCTGTAGCTCGTGCCCATTCCCATGGCAAAGGATGCGGCTAGGGTTCCGCTAACGAAGAGAGCAATCGCCAAAACCCCATACTTAACCTTAATCATCCACTTATGAGTGCCTAAAGAAACCTGCGTATGTTTCCTTTTAACATATCCCAACAAGTCTTGAGCAAAGCCGAAGGGGCAAGCCCAGCCGCAAAGGGCCCTACCCAAGAAAACCGCTGTCAAAAAAATCGAGGCTAAGGCTAGCAGCGCTGCTAAAGAGAGCTCATAAAGCGTGAGCTGGAGGGCTCCAAAGGCTTCGCCCACAGTTTTTGAAGGGGTTCCCAAGCTTCCGAGAACTGGGAGTAGGATGGGCCACGGTCCCAAGCCAAAAACAACAGCGTTGAACAACAAGAAACAACAAAACTGGGTGATTTTCCTCGCCGTTTCTATCCTGAAAACAGCCTTTCTGGCACGAGCCGCCGTTTCCCCGGTTTCTTCTTTCATGCCTTCACAGTTCCTCCATCCGTCATAAGTTGTGACAGCTAGTTTTTATTTTTTCTCGTTCACGCCTCCATAATCTTCTCAAATCTCGGCGCCTATCGAATCAGAAAGGAATACTATACGGTAAAGCGAGCTAAGAAACTATGCGTGTGTCAGATTTTGTAAGGACGGTTTTGTGGAAGCAATAGAAACGGGGAAAGGGTGGGACCTTGAGATTCGAGGCATTCTTATTAATGATAAAGATAATTGTATGTCCTTGAGCACGATGGTGATTCGACTTTGCCGTCTCTGGTTTCCAACGAGATCCTTCGGGTGCTGAGAAACCAGAAGTATCACTTGGTGGGGAGTCACTCTGCTGTGAAGCGTTGCAGGTGGCTTTATGAGGCCCTCGTTCACGATCGGGTGTGTTACAAGCAAAGGTTTTACGGAATAAGGAGCCATCAGTGCATCCAAATGACCCCCACGGTTCTTAACTGCACCATGCGCTGTCGTTTTTGTTGGCGCATTCAAAGTGGAGACCTCGGGCTGAGATGGGATGAAATGGAACTGCCTTCATGGAACGATCCAGAAGAGATCGTAGACGGCTGCATCAAGGTACAGCTCAAGATTCTGAGTGGATACAAGGGGAATCCAAAGGCTAACCCAGAGAAATACAGGGGGGCCCTAACGCCTAGGCACGCGGCCATCAGCCTCACAGGCGAGCCTACCCTCTACTCACCTTTAGGCGGCTTGATCGAGGGCTTTCATAGGCGTGGCTTCACCACTTTTCTTGTTTCCAATGGGACAGTTCCCGAAGCCTTATCTCGATTGAGTGAGGAGCCAACTCAACTCTATGTGTCGGTTTCCGCCTTCGACAAGAAGACGTTCTTGGAAACGTGTCGCCCACAAATCTCGGCAGCTTGGGAAAACCTTAACGAAACGCTCTCTTTACTGCCTAGTTTCAAGTGTCCCACCGTGATCCGAATCACGCTAGTGCGAAATATGAATCTGAAACATCCCGAGCTATACGCTCGGTTAATAGAAAAAGCTAGCCCTACCTTTGTGGAGCCTAAAGCCTACATGCACGTAGGCTTTTCGCGACTGCGCCTAGGCTTCGAAAACATGTCCTCACACAGGGAGATTCGAGACTTTGGAGTTCAGCTAGCCGAGGAAATGGGCTACAACCTCCTTGACGAAGCCCCGGAAAGTCGGGTGGTTTTGTTGAGTCGTTTGGAAAAGCCTATTAGGCTCGCTTAAAGCATGATTTTGGAAAGTGTTCGTGGTGGTGAGGGGTACGTCGCTAAGGTTGTTCTGAGAAATAAAGCCTAAAATGGGGTTCTTTTTATTTTGTATGATGGTAGGATTAATTTGTGTATCTGTTTGTGTATCTTTGTGTATCAGTCTCTTGTACTCCTCTGGTAGCTTCTCGTACTTGCCTAGGTAACACCACCTGATCTTATCACCGATATGATGTTCCACATACCAGTATTCGTAGGTTATACCCTTAGACCTGGTTTGTTTCTTTGTTAAGCTGCCTTCTCTGTGACATTTGATGCATTGTACTTTGACCATCTTCCCTATCTCCCATCTGTTTGTGTATCATAATCTATCGAGTCTAGTTAATAAAGTTTGTGTATCAAGAAGAGTCATGATGGATATTTTTACATTAAACAGCCTAAACGCTTTATTCCCTGTATTCACCTCTAAAATCAGTAACAAAAACTCTCTAAAAAACCCAGATTACAGCCAAACCATATAGGATCGTATGCGTCTTATTGTCTATTTCTCTTAAAGTTAGGCATTAGTCACGTCGTGTCTGATAATTGCTAGAATCGTTTCCAGAGATATCAAAAACTAAAATAGAAATGGAACCTTCCAGAATTGAATCTGATATTTAACAAGTCAAGCTTAAAGTATTACTCACAATAATCTCCCTATTCTTTTAGAGTTAGGAATAGGCATTGCACACACATATACACGCATACACGCTCACCCACACACCAATAGACAGAGCTGTTAGCAGAACTTCTAATATGCTAGAATAAAATTCACAAAGGGAAAAAGAAAAGAAAATGAACAAGCTCTGAGGTCTGCTAATATCGAAAAAAGATATTCCTGCTCTTTAGGGATTGGTAGCCCTTCTTTGTTCTTCGTCTATTAGATGTTTTATGGCATATTCGAGTGCATGGGAACGATTTGCAAAGACTAATTCCTCAACTTTCTTATCGATCCATTCAAGGAACCTTTTGTCTACGGTTACTGAAACTCTAATCTTAGGCACTTGATACCCTTCAATACACTCACCGCTTACAACTGAAACGACTTATATTCATAATCCACAAATATGAACAGTTATATGTAATAATCATATAATCTTATTTGAACACGCATGTTAGAGGAAACCCACAGAAGAATTGCTAGAGAAATTGCCAAAGAATTAAACTTAGCAAAGCGAGAAGCGGGCTTATTGGAAGCTGGTTCAATTAATCCTGATAGTTGGGCAAACTTTCCACATCATCACGGGAAAGAAGGGGAAATAGTCAAAAACATTCTAGAAGCCAGAAAACTCTTCTTGCAAGACGACGATGAATGTTATCATAGATTAGGGATAGCTCTACATTACATTCAAGACAAATGGACGTTACGTCCCAGAACCTGTGACAAGCACACTGCGTGGGAAGTAGCAATAAATTCCACCCAAATTCTGGACAATTCTAAGCTCAAAGAAACAATAAAGAACATACTTCTTCCAACAAAAGCCGAACAAGCATATCTTGATTTTCTCGAAAAACTCGATCAAGGATTGTTTAACATTGCAGATGAAGATTGCAAAGATATTGAACTATTTGAAATGTTTGAAACATCAAATGGAGGATTAATCGTTTTTAAAAGTGTAAAGGGTATAGGGGAATTAAAGGAAGAGGAGAAATTATACTATTTGCTTATTAAGTCTCCTACCTATGCACCTAGTTACAAACAAGTTTTTGTAAAGCGATTTGGCAAAAAAGTAATTCATTATGCGCTTCAAGATCGTCCAACAACTTGGGGCAATCCGATTCTTGACCTCAATTTCGCTTATAGGGTTTGCCTGGAAATAGCCCGTAACGTTTTTTCCCGTAAACTTGACGAAGAAAATTGGTATGATAGAGAACATATTTCCAAGCTATTAAACCAAACAATGAAAAAGTCTAAAGAGGCGGAAAAGAAGGCTCGTGAAGAGGGAATCCAGAAATTGGTTTGGAAACCATTGCCGCCACCACATCCTTCACGTATAGAACGTAAAGAAGGAGTGCAAAGAAAAAAGACACTCTTAGGCATTCTCTTCATAGGATTTCTAATTATATTTCTTCCTCTTTCATTGTTATCCTTTTCCATTGGTGGGCTTGGTTTAGGCCTACTTTTCGTAGTCCTTGCTAGCTGTCTCATAAGTGTTTTTATCGCATATTTAATAGGGATATAAATAATGTTCGAAGGAACTGAATTTTGAGGAAAAGCATGAATGTGAACTATGTGGAAACCTCTGCAAGCTATGATAGCCTTCATGGCAACAACAGTTAACTTCGCAAGCAGAAAACCCAAAGTTAAGCCATAATTAAGTAACAGTAATGGGACTACCCCTTAGGGGCATACTGCTGATCTTGTCTTTATTCAGATGGACTTCTCGAAGGGAAGTCCTTAAATATTCCAGTGACATCATTAAAATCAAAAAAAGATGGGTGCGGTTTGGGGATATTTCAGGGATCTGGAACTATTTCAATAGTATTTTTTTAAAAGAATAATTTTTAATTGTTCCTTAAAAGAAAGAATCTTACAAAATTCTTCTTTCCACGTTTCTATTTTATAGATATATTAAATTTTTTTCTTTTCACAATTATTTCATACAGAGATCTATTATTATGTCTGAAACATAAATAAAGATTAAGAACTACAGTTCGTTTTAAATGTTAATCTATCCGTTTTGTTTTATCCATTGCATGGTTATTGGTGATTATTGTGATTATAGAAGACAATTTAGATCCATTCCAAAAAATGAGGAGAGAACGCATTAAATCAATTGAAGAAATACTAAAAGAGAAAAAAGAAGTGGGCAGGAAAAGTTTCCTAGCTTCTATTTCTATAAAATACGGGATTCATCCAAGAACCCTCAAGCAATATTTAGAAGATTTAGCTACGTTAGGAAAAATAGAAATTAAAAATGAACAAATTAAATGGTTGGAAAACGAATAATAAAGTTGCATTATTTTGTATTATAAGAAAGTCTTTGCATGAAAGTAGCATCTATCAAAAATTCCTTCAAAGGGAGGTGTTTATTAATCTATTCAATAGACAGTCTTCTTTGGTTTAGAGAAAGAAAGTTAAGGAAGAGCAATACAACATTTATAAACAGAGAAATTCTATAGTTTCAACATTTCAAAATTACCATTCTCTTGTTTTCTTGTGATTTCCTACTGGATTCTCTCTTCCTCACTTTCCTCTAAGCAATAAGGAGGAATGTAAATGAAAAAGAATCTTAGAAATGAAAAAATAAAAAAAGAAATTATAAAAAATAAGAAAAGAGAGATATTTCAAAGAAGACTTGAACTTCTTAGAAAAACACGGAATTCTAATAAAAACAGGGCTCTACCGCCAAAGAAAGGGTCTTCTGTTAATGAAGAGCCTGATAGAAGAATGCTGGGTGAAGCAAGATCTCTAGACTACGTAAACCTTCAAAAACTTCTTACATTAACTGGTTGTTCTGGAAGAGACCTTGATAAGTTCATCTTAAAAGAGTTGGTGGACAATGGCTTAGATGCGTGTAAAAAGTGTCAACTGGGCTATCCAGCAGTAAAGGTTATAATTAATAGAGATCGCATCGAAGTAAGAGACTATGGCAGGGGCATGACAGAAGAGGACATTAGAAAGATCACTGATTTGACTAAGTCCTACAGTATGAAAACCCTTTATAAAACTCCATCTAGGGGAGTCTTGGGGAATGCTCTCAAATGTATCTTGGGAATTCCATATGCTCTTTCAAGGGAATTTGATGTTGAATGCCCAGATTATCCAATACAAATAATCTCCAAAAGGAAAGAGTACAGAATCAAGCTTCAAATACAAGACTTAGAGGAGAAGGTTACTGCAAACATATCAACTGTAGATATACCCCCAATGGAAGATCAGTCAGAAACTGCAGTTTCATTGAAACTGCCACTTGAAATGTTTACAGAGGAAGATGAATACCTGGATATCATAAGAGGGTTTGCTCTATTTAATCCCGATGCATATTTCGGTATCTTAACAGCAAGAAATGCTGAAGGTTATGAGCCGATTGATGGGGGTCATAAAAGATTCACTGGTGCTCCATCCGTTCTTTGGTATACTGAATCTGACTTTAAGAGGTTAGTAGAGGCAACAATCAGAGATATTAGAAGTGGTGGAAAGGATGAAACTTTAAGACATTTCATCAAGCAATTCAGAGGCTTATCATCGGATAAAATAGTTAGAAAAATCATAGGAGAGATGCAAGCAGAAGAAAAGGATATACCACATGTATTAGATTTAGCAAGTAAAGACGACTTAATCGCTCAGCTTTATGAACTATGCAAGAAATACAGCAAAGAGCCTAGCCTCAATGTCCTTGGAGAGATTGGTGAAGAGCAGCTACGTACACGTATTAAACAGATTTACGGAGAACTTGAGAAATTCAGATATAAAAAGGCTAAAGGGATATCAACATGGGGAATTATCCCTGTTCATTACTTCCTAGAAGTTGCAGTGGCTGTAGTTCCAAATATCGAGGAGACCAAGGTTCTTGTAGGCATCAATCATTCGCCATGCCTCCATAATCCATTTGATAGGTGGTACCTTGAATGGACAGACAAGAAAGGTAATGAACATAAAGAGGCTGGTATGCATGGGCTTTTAGAGAAATATGGTATAGATTTAAAACAGCCAGTTGTTGTAGTTGCTCATCTAATTAGTCCCGACATAAATTATACTAACTATGGGAAGGATGGAATTGATGTTACACCATTTCTTTATAGTTTAGCAGAAAACCTCTACAAAGCCTGTAGCTTCTATTATGGCTACAAGAGAGGTAGACGCTCAGTTTTTGGAAGGACAAGCGAAGCTAGAGGGCTCTTGAAGGAAGAGCTTCAGAGAAGAAAAGATCTACTTGAAGAGTACGGAGAAGTTCCTGAGAGTGAGAGAACTACCCAGCAAGGAATTTACTATAAGATACGTTCTGAGATGGGTGGAGAGATTGACATGAAGAGAGACTCCTTTATTGCAGCCCTTAGAGATGAATGTATCCTTATGGGTGGAGACCTCTCCTATAGAGAGAAATTAGGAATCACAGCAGCAGAAAGGGCGCAGTTGTTCTTTAGAGGCGAAACATATCCCATAAGTTGGGAGAGAATTGAAGAATTAGCAACAAAAGGATGCGATGTTATTCTTGTTGAGAAAGAAGGAGTTTGTGAAGTCATTGACCCCTATGCTAGCCGAAGAGGCATAGCCCTCTTGAACTCTAGAGGTTTTGCTACAGATTATGCTCAGCAACTTTTAAAGCTGTCAAAGATTTTACAAGGCAATCTTTTCCTCTTTACTGATTATGATGTTTCAGGCTTACTTATTGCTCAAAAACTACTAACTATTCCTCGTCTTGGTGTTGATCCACAGATGATTTCTAGACTTAGTCTCTCCAGAAGATATTTAGAAGAAAAGTACGATACAAAGGATGGAATGGCTCCGAAAAAACATTTGAAAGCCCTTCCACTTCATCTCCAAGAGGAAGTTAGAGAGAAGAGGATAGAGATAGATGCTGTACTAGCTGCTGTTGGTCCAGAGAGGCTCTGGAATTACCTTGAAGAGAAAATGTTAGGGTTAGCTCCACAAAGAGACTTGACTAGGTCGATAGATCTCGCAATTCCACTTCCTCCAGATATCTCAACTCCACTTGCTAAAATCACAAAATATGTTGGATCAGTCGGTGCTCCAAAGCGAGAAGAAATCAAAGAAGAGCTCAAACGGTGGAAAGAGGGCTTCGTTGATGTTGAGGAAGTTGAAGAAAGGGTTCAATCCGATGTCATTGAAGAGATTAGGAAAAATGAGCAAGTACAAGAATTGGCAAAACAGCTAAATGAGCTAGCAGATAGCATAGTCAAAAATTCTCAAAAAATGATTCAAAATAACCATGGTTAAATTCGATTAAAAATTGCTAATTTTTGGAAATTGGAATATTTCACGTGGAACAATTCTTGCACGACAACACCTGGTTCGGTATAATAAAGAGTGGACTTTCTAAAACATCAAACTATATAAGCACGAATGTCTGCACTTACAGTCTCTTCTCCAATATTTTTAACCACCAAAAACCACTTTCCATCTTTTGGAGCTTCAAAGTCTATCGTCGTTCTTGTTACTTCTTCATCTCCATGCTCATACCAAAATTCCTCATCCTTTTCAAACTTAGTCAGGTTTCGTTTAGTTAGAAGGAAAACATTAATTGGTCCATCAGCTTTGACTTCTCCCTTAAGGTTTTCGCCTTCTTCAAGCTCTATCTCATAAATAACATGTTCGTCTTCATTTATTACGGGAGCTTGATCTATGATAGGCTCAACTTCTAGTTCTAAGGGCTTTTCTGGCTTTGGAACCATAAATATGGTTTCTTTCTCTCTTATGATCGGTTTCTCACGTATGACAACTTCTGGCTTCTCTTTTTTCTTGGATATATAGCCAAAAAGCAGACTTGCTGCTCCAATAGAAGCGGTTGCAAGAACACCAGCTATAGTCCAAGGTAACAAATTAAAGACCCCTAGCAATATAAACAAAAAGGACCCACCTAATCCTAGGATTAAGACCGTTTTTTGGGTCACCAGCAACTCATTTCACTTTAACATAACTTAAGTAGCCCTCTCAGATTTGTTTTTCGCACTTTAGTTACAACTGTGAATTGGATGCATGTCTCTTTTAATGAGCACTCTTATAGCTTCTATATTCATTAAAACCAATTCTTTGATAATCAAGAACTGCAATCCCATTAAAACAATGTTGAATTTTGGCGTTATTCTTTCTTAAACATATCCCTTTTCAGAAGAAAAGCTTATACGCTTTCTTAACTCAAATTTAACAAAGAACTTGTTCTTTGAATAAAGGTGAAGGTAAATGCCCCGTGCAACAGTATTCCTTGGAGCGGGGGCTTCTAGAGTATTCGATTATCCGACTACCGAAGAGTTTGTCCGAAATCTGTCACTTTCTCAAAATGGAAAACGCATTCTGAACTCAATAACAAGAGCACCTGAAATTAAGGACAGTGAACATATTCTGCAAACAATCGATGCAATTATTACATTCAATTCTAATACCTACGTTCAGGCTATGTTTAAACAATCACAGCCATCTATCCCCCTTGTTGATGGTTCAGTGGTTCGATGGAATGAATTTGTTGATCTGTGCAGTAGCCTCAAAGAAACTATGATAATCGAGTTACATAGGCAATATCAATTTGACCAAAGAAAGTTGCAGAAAGTTATTGATACATACCATCCACTGATCGAACAGCTATCAAAAGTTAACGAGTCTCAGCTCCTTGACTTGTTCACAACAAACTACGACAGTGTCATAGAGAACTACTGCGAAGAGAGTGATAAAGAAGTCCAATTTACATGTGGCTTCTCCATAGGTACCCGAGGTAGAAGAGAGTTTTGGAATCCAGAACAGCTTGGAAGATGGAAGGGAGAGTTTGGCAAGGGTCTAGGTATCAAGCTGTACAAATTACATGGTTCACTGGATTGGCGTGAGACAGACGATGGTAGGATTGAGCGTATACGAACAGAGGAAAAAGTTTCACCAGAAATACGAAGATACAAAAGAAATATTCTCATCTACCCAGCACAGAAGGACTACCTAACGGAAGAACCTTTCGGACGTTTAATGAAGTACTTTGAAGAGGTCTTAAACCAGCACAACTCATGTTTGGTGATCGGGTTTTCTTTTAGAGACCCCTTCATTAACAGAACTTTTCTTGATTTCCTCAGAGCTGAACGTAAGAGAGGGCTGATTGTGGTTTCCCTTAATGCCTCAGCTGATGTAAAAAATAACCTACTCAAAAACGAAAAGAAACTTGAAAAACAAGTTACTTGCTTTGACAAACCTTTTGGTGAACCAGAGACTTTTAACTTGATTGTTCAGGCACTGGAAGGTAAGCCAATATCTCCAGAGTGGGTTGGAGGGGTAAGGGAGGAAGTAACGATAGAAAGACGATCTGAATGAAACAGTCTTATCATAATTTTACATATCTAAAGAAGCCAGATTTTGTCCACATTGTGGTAAACCTTTGGAGATGTAAAGTTAAGGACATAATTTATGACAAATACTATGAGATAGAATAAAAACAAGGAAGTACGAAATATTCTATTTAATTGGGCTTTGACGTTTTCTGGTTGCAAAGTAGATTATGGTAATTGCTAGGATAACTATCGTCATTATGAGAGCGTATTGTAATTCTCTTGGAACGAAGGAAGCTTTTTGTAATGACTCATAATCTTTTTTCAAAGCGTCATAAGAACGCTCTAACTCTTTATAGTCACGTTCCAAACTATCAAACTTCATCTGTAAATCCTTAAGTTGAGAGGACAATTCCGCATTTATAGTTTTCAGCTGGTCAAGTTCATTCTTGAGTTTATTTATTCCAACTTGAGAAAGCGATGGAACAGAGATTATTACATTATGATTACCGGCGAATTCTTGTCCATCCTCAGATTGGTAAGAACATAAGAACAGTATGCTTAATGTAGGCTCTTCTAGTTTAACCTCGAATGTTTCAAGTATTTTTTCTCCTTTTTCTGAGAGAATATACTCTTTATCAAAGTCTATTAAGTCAATCCAGCCACGAAGGACTATACAAGAAATCCGAAACTTCAAATGAAGATAGAGAACTAGAGGACCTTCAGATTGAAATTCATAGACTACTGGTATAACATCTCCTAATCCATATTCTTCCGGTATCTTTATGGCATAAGAAACATAGGGTCCTATATTTCCTTCGGCGATATTGGGATAGAGTCTAGCTGTTTCAGCCTCAGTCACATGTATTGAAACTAATAGGAAAATCATCATTGCAAATGCTATGAAGACGTTCTTTTTCATTTTCATATTTATCACTTCTCATAAGGTTTATTTCAAGTTTCGATGACTTCTAAGGTCATTCCGTTCTTCTGTTTCAACACAACTCTCTGTAAAACAGCACTCTTTTATTGAACCTTTCTTAACTTCTTGTTCTTCCAACTCTTTACCTCCTTTTACTAGGCATGCTCTCTCTCAATTTCTCCTTCTTAGCGTACTGTTAATCTCTTGGTTTTGGTTGACGTTTCATAGTGTTCGTCGCCTGAGTAGGTGACTCTGATCGTGTACTTCCCTATTTCCTCCGGCTCCCAGATGTAGCTCGTCTCTACCGTCAGCTCAGGCTCGATGGTGATGGTGTCTAACACTGTCCAGTCTCCGCTCCCAATGCGATACTCGATCAGGAAATGCCCAGTAATGTCTGTGGGTGGAGACCTCGCCTTGAGAGTTATAGTCATGTTCACTGACTGGCCAAGCTCAATTCTAGTAGCGTTAAACTTGAGGGTAAGCATTGTCTTTATCTTCTTGACTTCGAGGGCTACAGCCTTAGCTGTGGACGGCTGATAGTTGTCGTCGCCGGTGTACTGGGCCGTTAAGGTCCATCTGCCACACAGCTCGGGGGTCCAAGTAAACTGCGAAGTCAACCTTCCCATTGCACCTGATACATCGAAGACTCGTATGGCCGTGCCATTGGCGTAGACAATGACTTGTCCTGTCATAGACGTGCGGTATCTAGACGTAAGCGTGACCGTTATCTTCACCCCCTTGCCCCAGTATGTGGAACGAGGCGAAGCACTCAACTTAAGGAGGGTGCTTGCTTTTTCCACAGTCAGGTGAACTGAGTCGCTCTCACAAGCAGAGTATGTTTCATCACCGCTGTACCTTGATCTGAGCATGTAGTCTCCGGCTTCTGTAGGCGTCCAGCTGTGACTAAAGCGGTATTGTCTGGTAGACTTCACCTCGAACTCTTTGATTACTTGCCAGTCCAAGCCTTCTTTGCTTGCCTCTAACACCAATGTTCCCGTTATCTTCTTCGGATACTCATCGGCCGTTAAGGTACCAGAAATCCTCACTCTCTTGCCCAGCTCGACGGTATCCTTACTTAGCTTAAGAGTGAGCGATGAAGGAATCGTAGGAGGCATGAGCGGGTATCTATCCTTGTTGTATTCATCAATGATATACGGTGTATCCCCTATTCCATCGCTACCTAACTGATCTTGGTTTGGACCATGATACAAGTCTACGCCAGTATAATCACTCCAATAGTTTCCACCTGAAGGATAACCGTTGTCCCATGTATTAACAAACGGCCCGTTTCCGTAATATATAGAAACCTGACGTGAGTTGTGAATGAAGTTGTTGTGGTGAATAAAGTTGTTTTGAGAGTATCTGTGGATGTATATACCACAATCGTTTGAAGCTATTGTGTTGCCAGTAATCTGGTTGTCGCTGGAATCATGCAAGGAGATGCCGTTATACGCTTGATTTGAAATTAAATTATCAATTATGATGTTGCCGTTAGAATGGTCACCTAAGAAGATGCCAGATCCTTCGTTGCTAGATATTATGTTTCCACTAATTGTGTTGCCTCCAGAATACGAGGAAAGGCCGATCCCTGCACCATTTAAAGTTATTACACTGTCCTTGATGGTATTGTAACTGGAACGTTCTAGGCTGATACCGACTCCGTTATTTGAAATCGTCACATTTTCTATAGTAGAATCAGTTGCATATGCAAAAAGCAAACCTTGGTTATTAGGAGTAGTAAGTTTTAGGTCTTTTACAATAATATTTGTTGAATCGACAACGGCTACGTATCCTGCGTCCTCTGGAACCTGTCTGTAATGCTGGTTTACCCAATAGTAGACAGGTTTTCCATCGACCACATTCGAGGTGTCGATATCTTGAATGAAATGCGAGAGTAACCATCCAAAGACGCCAAAGTTGAAACCGTTTCCACTCATGTCATTATGTTTGAGAATATTATTGCCAGCACCTGTAATCCATATGCCGGTGTGACGATTGCTCGTTACCGTATTGCTAATAACATTGTTGTTTTCAGAACCATAATGTAAATGAATTCCGACTTCATTGTTCGAGGCTATGTTGTTATCGATGATATTGTTGGAGGAATACATTACCTCCATTCCATAGTAGTTATTAAATGCTATATTTCCAGTGATATCGTTCCCGTTTGATTCTAATAATTCGATACCAGCCCAATAGTTTGAAGTCATTATGTTGTCAACAATCGTGCTTCCGCTGGAATGGTCTAGTAGAACGCCTACATCGAAATTCTTCATTGTAAACCCGCTTATGTAGACGCCATCTGCAGTAACACTCATACCACCGTCAACAATCGTGATGTCTCTGTTCTCCCCAATAATCGTCAAAGACTTGTACACAGTCACATGCTCGTAGTATGTTCCAGCATCTACTTGAATAGTGTGTCCGTCTAGAGTGTCTGTGTCATCAATCGCAGCCTGAATGGTTGCGAAGGTTTCTCCAGTGTTGACATTTGTCACAGTATTGGTGGCTAAAACCGGAACTGCGATCACCAATATGCTCGCCAGAAACAGGGTTATCATTATGGTTGTAATCAATTTTGTTTTCATTCTCATTCCTCCTTTTGTTTTATCATGAAGAAAATTCCCATCAAAATATGTCATTTAGGAATATCCGTAGGTATTATGTATCTAAAATAAGCATTTAAAATTTGCCTAGACTAATCTTCTATATCATACTTCTAGGTCTAGAAGACAACGATTCTAAGAATTGATTGAAATGGTAGAATCTATCGGATGTAAACACTTAATGAAAGCATATTCTGGATACCTCTAAAAAAGAAGAAAAGATAAACTTACAATTAAGGAAAGAATTTCGTTAATATCCAAAAGAATAAGCTTCCTAAGATACCTCCACATATTGTCGCTATTATCATAAGCATTGCCAATTTTCTAGTTGAAAAATACCGTTGAGTTTCTATCTCTTCACCCACATGAGCTTTCAAGTCTTGCCTTATTTTTTCTAAGCTTTCCTTTAGATGTCTAATTTCTGTCATACATTCAACAATTTTAGCCCACTCATTTTTTGTAGCAGGCACATCATTTCCCCCAAGCCTGCTTTTGAACATCATCGACAAATTTTCTTAATTCATCTATTCGTCTAATATCGGCGGCGAGACCATATCCTATACTATCTAAATGAAAAGTGACAATAACCTTTTTTTCTTCTTCTTTTGTTTCCTCAGTAATACTGGTAATACTCCTTGCTCTATATAAACTGTATATTTTCTCCTTCTTCCTAACATCAAAGCCATGTATAAATTTTGATGTAAGAATAACCATATCCATTATGCTGGAAGGAGACTCTGGATGCGGTTCAAGGGTAATAAAATATGACAACATTTTCGGTTCTTTTAATTTTTTAACTACCCAATTTTCAATCTCACCATAATCGATTTCAGCCTTTTCACAATTTTCTTTGAGTTCTGCAAGAAAAGGTTTCCAAATCACACTGACCATTTAATCACCATCAATCATAGTAATTGATTGATAGTTGCTCTTAATAAATTATTTCCGACTAATGTCTCCAAGGGATATGTAACGAAATTCAAAGAAGAAGATGTCAGGTTTAAGGGACACAATTTATGACAAAATACTATGAGATAGATCCACATAAAAGTGGAAAAGGAATTACTTCAACCAAAAACCTGAGATTTTCAGAGGTTTTTCTGAGAGTAATAATCTGAGGCTTTGAGATTCTTTATTTCTTTTGGCAATTCAATCCCTAGAAACGCCTCGACCAAAGAACATTCTAGGTCATGGATTTCTTGTTCGTACTTCTGTGGAAATCCTATGTGAAGAATTTCATGTATGTATGTGTGAACAAGGTTTATTATGAAACTAAGGTAACCAAATTTTAACAAATCAATAAAGAACTCCAAATCAATATACAATCGCTTTTGAAACCTGTTGCCAACTACAAAAGCATGGACTGGGGCTTTAGCGACTTCTTTTGATATTGCTTTTTTGCTTTCTCTTTGCTCCTCTCGCTTGAATTGTTCATGGGCTGGGATGAGTTTTAACGTGATTGTTGGAAGATAGACAATATCCGTATTCTGTTTTAAAAATTCTAAACATTCTACGAAAGTATTGTTAAGAAAAGAAAGAATCTCAGCTTTACTCCCATTCATGATTTTTGGTAGTTTTTTAACATATTCTTCTAACCGACTTCCTTCAGGAATCTTATCTAATTTGAACACAAGTTTGTCCATTACAATCATCTCCTCCTCATTCAATTTTACTGCTTCCTTCAGTATCCTGATCAATTCTTTAGGCTCTGCTATAACTTTTCTGCACTTCTCACATTTAGAAATTTGCAGAGGTTGATACATAGGAATATAAGCCTTGACTTTAGGCTCTGGAGTGTTCTGTTCAATGAAAATCTTGTTGACTGGAACCCTATTCCAATGTACCTGTTTCTTTTCCAGAACAACCTTAGTAAAAACTACCACTAATTTTTAGAGAGAGGGCACAATCCACAAGGTTTAAGAATATTCTAAAAGCTAGAAGAATTGATGAGACTTGTCAACTGAAATGGAAAAGAACCAAGACGCAATATTACAATTCCTTTATAAAAAGGCTTCAGCAGATGTAGAAGAATACGTCGATGGAGATACTCTACGCAAAGCAACCAACTTGAGTCCAGTTCAGATCAACGATGCAATTGAGCTTCTTTTCAATTCTGGTCTGGTTGAGCGTTATCAAACACTTGGAACTACGCCATATAAATTCTGGGGAGTCAAGATCACCCCAAGTGGTAAGTTTGAGGTTGAGCGTAAAAAGGCTCTAAAAAGAGCTAAAGTTACTGAAAAAGAGGAGAGAGTTTTTATCGTTCACGGACATGATGAGTTGCCAAAGGAACAACTTGCTCGGATACTAACAGAAATAGGGTTTCAGCCTATTATTTTGCATGAACAACCAGATCGAGGTAGGACAATAATTGAGAAATTCGAAGAAGAATGCAAAGACGTAGGTTTTGCCTTCGTAATTATTACACCAGATGATGTGGGGATGGACAGAGAGTCATACGAAAAAATGAAGGTAGGTAAGTATGAGAATGGTTTATGCTATCGTGCACGTCAAAACGTTATCTTTGAACTGGGCTTTTTCTATGGTAAGTTAGGTCGAGATAGAGTCTGTTGTCTATATAAAGGAAACGTAGAGATACTCTCCGACATTTCTGGGGTTTTGTATATAGAGTTTAAAGAGAAAATTAGAGAAAAATATACAGATATAATTAGGGAACTAAGAGCAGCAGGCTACGAGCCCAAGGTTTAGGCGGTATCCATTTACCACAACTTTTCTGATTAAAAAAGGGAAAATAGAGGCGCTAGCTGAGTACTCGTAGCCCAGCTTTGTCGTAGATTCGCTTGCTGAAGCGAATAGATAATAATGTTATTTACTGTTGTAGATTTGGGAGTTTAAAGGCTGAGATCAATTTCTATCTCAAATAAACCCGCCAAAACTAGCAGTGAAATTTCAACTATGGTTATCTTCTACTCAGAAAGATGTGAAACATACACACCCACACATATACATAAACATCAATACATTCACCAATACTATAAACAAAATAAAAAGAAAGAGGGAATTTAGGAGAGTACTTTTAGATTAGCTCTATCGTATATTCGTTTTAATCTCTCTGGACTATAGTCAGTGTAGTGTCTAGCAAGTACTGATTTAGGAACTCTACCACAGAAAGCATCGATATAACGATCTGGTACACCTAGTTCACCCATCTCACTACAGAACCATTCTCGTAACACCGTCGGTGAAATGTGTATACTGGTTTGTTTCGATATTTGTGACCATCTCCAAGCTAATGTACTTGATGGTATTTCAAACAACCCTTGATCGTTGTATTCTAATCCATCCAATAATTCAGCAGTTTCATCATTGTAGAAAGTAACCCAATCACGCTTAGTTTTAGATCCCCTCTTGTTTCTGCCTACCCGTGGTATAACCATGTATCTCTTAAAATCAAGGTCATTGACCGTTAATGTTAGGGCCTCGTTCCTTCTTAATCCACTTGACGCATATAATAAGAACAGCGTACGTTCTTGTTGTGTTTTTAGAGCATCATAGAACCTTCGTAGTTGTTGTTTGGTTGGCACCACTATTGGTTCATAATCGACGTGTGGAAACTTGAAACTCTCTACAAGATCACTCATTTGCATGAAATCTCTGAAGAATCTTTTGAGAGCCTTAAGATTATTTGCATACGTATATGGATTCAAATCGTTTAGAGTTTTAAGATAACTCCGAATATTACTGACCGTTAAGCACTGCTTATCTGGCACATATCGAATGGAATCAAGAAATCTTCTAACATAGCGTTTGTGCACTCTTACGGTGCCTTTCGTTAGTTGCAAATCAACTAAGCAATAGTCTTCAAATTCCTTTAATAGACTATTAACATAAAGCCTATTAGGCTCGCTTAAAGCATGATTTTGGAAAGTATTCGTGGTGGTAAGGGGTACGTCGCTAAAATCGGTTCTTGATAGAATTCAAGAGGAACTGAGGAGGAAGGAGGAGGCTCGGGAGGAGGTTCAAAGGGACATGCGCAGAGCAACCCGCCTTTCAAAGCAGGCAATTCTTT
>Ga0315312_1001546_pt1 | contig 17606 bp, 17 predicted proteins | sample TDP7_MG_FD_203629 | JGI IMG/M metagenome (GOLD analysis project Ga0315312, IMG submission 203629) | Freshwater sediment microbial communities from Lake Towuti, South Sulawesi, Indonesia - TDP7 | ecosystem: Environmental > Aquatic > Freshwater > Lake > Sediment | place: Indonesia: South Sulawesi... | reverse complement strand
TCTTCCCTCTGCAGATGTGGTAAATATTCTTCGGGTGCAACTTGAACGGCAACAACAGAGTTACTTTTTCCCTTCCTTGCATGAATACACTTTACTTTACGGAATAACTAAAGAGCGACTTGCTTTAGCAAAAAAAGATGTTTTAGTAATGCATCCCGGACCGTTAAACCGCGGAATAGAAATATCTTCTGAAGTTGCCAATGGCTCAAGTTCAGTAATTGAAGAACAGGTAACTAATGGTATTGCCGTAAGGATGGCAGTACTTTATCTTTTAGGTGGAGGTTCATCTTGAAAATGGTTCACCTTGAAAGGAAGTTAATGAAACTGCTCATCAAGGGTGGACGAGTAATTGACCCAGCAAGTAAGACGGATAAAATTGCTGATGTCTTAATTGAAGATAGCAAAATTGTTTCTATCGGCAAACCATCAGCCGTTAGCCATCAGCCATCAGCCATAAAAGTTATTGATGCAAAAGGCAAAATTGTCATCCCCGGACTTATTGACCTGCATACGCATCTGCGTGAACCGGGACACGAAGAAGAAGAAACCATTGCTACTGGCACCCGTGCCGCCGCTAAAGGTGGTATTACTACGGTCTGTTGTATGCCCAACACTCATCCGGTAATTGATGACCAGACAACGGTTGAATTTATTCTTCTTAAAGCAAAAAATGAAGGTGTAGTAACTGTCTTACCGATAGGTGCAATTACTAAGGGTTCTTTAGGTGAAGAATTATCCGAAATTGGTGAATTGAAAAAAGCCGGAATCGTCGCAATTTCTGATGACGGGGAAGCGGTGATGAACAGTCTGATTATGCGTCGGGCATTAGAATATGCAAAGATGTTTAACTTGCCAGTAATTTCGCACTGTGAGGATAAGAATCTATCCAGAGATGGCGTAATGAATGAAGGATATTATTCAACAATTTTAGGTTTACGTGGGATACCAAAGGAAGCAGAAGAAGTAATGGTAGCCAGAGATATAATTTTAGCCCAACTTACCGGTGGACATCTACATATTGCTCATGTTTCAACTGCTGGTTCAGTAGAATTAATTCGTCAAGCAAAAAAGAAAGGTGTAAAAGTAACCTGCGAAACTGCGCCACAGTATTTTACCTTAACTGAAGAAACGGTTTCTAAGTTTGATACAAATACCAAGGTTAATCCGCCACTAAGAACAGAAGTTGATGTTGAGGCAATTAAAGAAGGTTTGAAAGACGGAACAATTGACTGTATCGCTACTGACCATGCACCGCATACTGAAGAAGAAAAAAATAAAGAGTATGATTTAGCACCATTCGGTATTATTGGTTTGGAAACATTGGTACCACTGGTTATCACTGAGTTGGTTAATAAGAAAATACTTACCCTGACGGAGGCGATAGCAAAAGTTACGGTTAACCCCGCACAAATATTGAAACTGAATACTGGGCAGTTGAAAACCGGTTCTCCTGCGGATATTACGATTATTGACTTAGATAAAAAGGAAACAATTACTTCTTTTCTTTCTAAAAGCAAGAATTCACCTTACCTCGGGATGAAACTTCAGGGGTTAGTCTTTGCTACTATCGTTAATGGCAAGATTGTCTTTGAAAACGGCAAAATTGTACCCACTTAAATCACCAATCATTTCACAAAAAGAAGTCTTACCGAAATACTTCAGGTTAAGTTTTTTCTCACCAAAGATTGTACGAGTTGCCCAGCCTGGACAATTTGTGCATATCCATTGTGGAGGAGGCACTTATCTCCGTCGTCCTTTCAGTATCGCGGGAGTTAAAAGAAATCAGATTGAAATTGTTTACAAAGTTGTCGGCAAAGGGACAGAACTTTTATCTCATAGGAAAAAAGGTGAAACTTTAGATGTTATCGGTCCTTTAGGGAGTGGTTTTTCCCTGCAACCTGTAACTTGTAACTTACAACCGCTCCTTATCGCTGGTGGTACCGGTATCGCTTCTCTTCTCTTCCTCGCCCATAAACTCGTCCCTCATCCCTCGTCCCTTGTTACTGTATTGGTTGGTGCAAAAACAAAAAACGACCTTCTCTCTGTTAATGATTTCAAGAAACTTGGTTGTCAGGTCAAACTCGCTACCGAAGATGGTTCCCTTGGTTTCAGAGGTCTCGTTTCTGATTTATTTAAAAGTTACCTCGTGCCTCGTGCCTACTCCCTCACCCCTGTAGTATTCGCTTGCGGTCCCTATCAGATGTTAAAGAAAATAGCCGAAATTTGTAGGGGAAAACAGATAAAATGTCAAGTTTCTCTTGAAAACATAATGGCTTGTGGTATTGGTGCTTGCAGAGGTTGTGTCGTTAAAACGCGGATAACCGCGGATAAAGGACAAACGCGGATTGCCGCGGATAAATTCATATATAAAACAGTCTGCAAAGATGGACCAGTCTTTAATGTAAACGAAATAATCTGGGAATAATATGGTTAAAGATGTAGTTTGTGGAATGATAATTGACGAAAATACTGCAGCAGGAAGTTATGAGTATAAAGGACAAAAATACTACTTCTGTAGTCCTTTATGCTTGGAAAAATTTAAGAAAGACCTGGAGAAATATATTGCCAGGAAAGAACCCGAAGAAATACCTTTAAAAATTGAATCAACCCGCCGAAGTCTTGGCGCAGGTGGGGGTGAGAAAGTAATCTTGCCAATTAGCGGGATGACCTGTAATTCGTGTGCCCTTACTATTGAAAAAGCGCTAACAAAGACACCAGGTGTAATTTCTGCCAATGTTAACTTTGCTAACGAGGAAGCTTATGTTGAATACAATAAAAAACTGGTAGATAAAGAAAAACTTAAAGAAGTAGTGCGTTCCACTGGTTATGATGTTGCGGAAGAAATAGTTGACAGAGATTTAGAAAAAGTTAGGCAAGCAAAAGCGAGACTAATCTGGGCGTGGATTCTTACCTTACCTTTAATCTCGGTAATGTTTCTGCATATGGTTTTCAAAATTCATTTACCTTATATTGGGTGGATAAGTTTATTCCTGGCTACACCGGTAGTTTTCTGGACTGGTTGGCAGACCCATAAGAATGCGTTTCTTGCTTTGATTCATCTTTCAGCAAATATGGATTTACTTATTTCCTTAGGCACATTTGCTGCTTATGTAACTGGAATTGTTTCTCTTTTCTTCGCTTTAGAAAGTTATGCACCGGTATCTGCAATGATTATGTCCTTTCATCTTTTAGGTAAATATCTGGAAAATCTTGCTAAAGGTAAAGCATCGCAGGCGATTAGGAAACTAATTAAGTTAGGTGCAAAGACTGCACGGGTAATTGTCAATGGATTCGCCTTCAGCGAAGAAAAAGAAATTCCATTGGAAAAGGTAAAAGTTGGAGACATAATGCTTGTTCGCCCCGGAGAAAAAATACCCACCGATGGTGTAGTAGTAGAAGGTGAAAGCGCAGTTGATGAATCAATGGCTACCGGTGAGTCTATGCCCGTAGAAAGAAACAAAGGTGATGAAGTTATCGGAGCGACGGTGAATAAGGAAGGTGTATTGAAGATTAAAGCAACAAAAGTTGGCAAGGATACATTCCTTTCTCAAATAACTAAACTTGTTGCCGAATGTCAAGGTTCAAAAGTACCAATACAAGCATTTGCTGATAAGGTAACCTCCTATTTTGTTCCAACGGTGTTAGTTATTGCTCAACTTACTTTCTTTTTCTGGCTAATTATTCCGTGTTCACCGAATTTTTCTTCAGCACTTCTTGCAGGAGTTGCTGTGCTGGTGATTGCTTGTCCTTGCGCGCTCGGCTTGGCTACACCTACTGCTCTTATGGTTGGTAGCGGCCTTGGTGCTGAAAATGGTATCCTTATTCGTAATGGTGAAGCAATTCAAACCACCAGAGAATTAAATAGTATTGTTTTTGATAAAACCGGCACAATTACTGAAGGCAGACCGACAGTGACTGATATTATCTCACTCAATACAGTGATGAACGATGTTACATTGTTAGAATACGCAGCTAGTGTGGAAAGTAATTCTGAACATCCGTTAGCCAAGGCAATCGTCAGCGAAGCAAAAATAAGAGACGTAAAATTATTGCCGACGGAAAAATTCAAGAATTCTCCCGGTAAGGGTGTTGAGGGAGTAATTGCTGGAAAAAAAGTACTGGTTGGTCGTAAACAATTCTTTGAGGAAAAGAATATCCTGTATGGAAATTCAAATGACAAACTTAGCGAGTTAGAAAAGGAAGGAAAAACAGCAGTTCTTATTGCTCAACAAGAAAAAATTATTGGCATAATTGCTCTCGCCGACAAGATAAAAGAGAGTTCGCCTAAAGCAGTTAAGGAGTTAAAAGATATGGGTTTAAATACTATAATCTTGAGTGGTGACAGTTATCATACAGTGCAAGCAGTAGCTAAGAGCGTTGGGGTGAGCAACTTTGTTGCTGAGATGTTACCGGAAGAAAAAACGAAGAAGATAAAAGAACTACAAGATATAGGTAAAAAAATAGCAATGGTTGGCGATGGAATAAATGATGCTCCCGCATTAGTTCAAGCCAATGTCGGTATTGCTCTCGGTAGCGGTACAGATGTTGCCATTGAATCTGCGGATATCACTTTGGTAAGTAGTAACCTTTCCGCGGTAGTGAAAGCGATAAAACTTTCGCGGGCAACTTTTAAGAAAATTAAACAGAATCTTTTCTGGGCTTTTTTCTATAATGTATTAGCGATCCCAGTTGCTGCCTTTGGCTTACTGCATCCGGTGATTGCTGAAATCTGTATGTTTCTTTCTTCACTCAATGTAATTGGTAATTCCTTACGTTTGAGAAGATTGGAACTTTAGGACCGTTGAAAAAAGTTATCAACGGTCTGATTCCAGCGATGTCAACTGCCGATTACAGCGATATAATCCTTGTGCCTTATCGCCGGCATCGTTGAAATTATCGCCGTAATCTTCATATTAGGAATAGGAATGGTTAATTTATCAACGGAAATTGTGGGTATCAGACTAAAAAATCCGCTCATCGTTGCCAGTGGAATAATTGGTTTTGGTGAGGAATATAGTAGGTTAACCAATCTGAACATTTTCGGAGCAATAACTACAAAGACGGTTACTCTCAAACCGCGTGCTGGTAATCCACCACCACGAATTGTTGAGACATCGGCAGGTATGGTCAATTCCATAGGTTTAGAAAATCCGGGATTAGATGTCTTTCTGAAGGAAAAGTTGCCTTTCTTAAGGAAAAAGCTCAAAATACCGATAATTGTTAGTGTTACTGCAGAGAACGTAGAAGAGTTCGCTGAGATTTGTCGTAAATTAAATAAAGAAAAAGGTATTGCGGCGATTGAATTGAACCTTTCCTGTCCTAACGTTCGTAGTAGAGAGCCAAGAGCGAAGAGCGAAGAGTTGTTAATTAGTCAAGATTCGGATTTAACTTATCAAGTGGTGAGGAAGGTGAAAAGGGTAACTGGTTTGCCGGTATTTGCTAAACTTACACCTAATATTACTGATATAACTGTAATCGCTAAAGCCGCTGAGTCTGCTGGTGCTGATGCTCTATCTTTAGTTAATACTTTCTCCGCCCTTGCTTTTCCCCACTCACCACTCACCGCTTCCCACTCACCAGTCTTTGGTGGCTTATCCGGTCCAGCAATCAAGCCAATTGTTTTAAGAATGATTTATGAAACTTACCAGAAAGTTAAGATACCAATCATCGGTATGGGTGGGATAAACAGTCCTCAAGATGCAATAGAATTTTTCCTTGTCGGTGCAAAGGCAATCGCTTTAGGAAGCGCACTTTTCCGTGACCCATTTTTACCACAGAAAATACTTATCGGTCTGAGACAATATCTCAAAACCCAAAATCTCACTTTGAAACAACTGGTTTGTAAACTACGAAAGACACAAACCGTGTGATTTCAGCGATTATTAAAGCCGATTACAGCGATTTACTGATAGAAGCTTATCACCGTAATCGTCGCCTTTATCGCTGCAATCGTTGTGTATGATAAGGTTAAGAGGACATCATCTCATCTGTTTACATTTCTTTAGAGGTGAAGGGTATAGCAAAAGGTTTGTGGTTAACCTCGGTGGAATTATCAAGAGTTTAGAAAAAGGTGTAAAGACGAAAGTTATAGAAGGTGCCGATGCAGTTTGTGACTACTGTCCTCACCTGAAAAGGAAAATCTGTGTTTACGAGCCCGGCGCAGAAGAAGAAATAAAGTCTCTTGATAAAATGGCATTGAAGTTGCTTAATGCAAAAAAAGGAGACGCTCTTCTTTGGGGAGGAATAAAAAGGAAGTTACCCAAAATTTTGCCTAAGTGGCGTGAATTTGCCTGTCTGGGTTGTAACTGGAAAGAAGTTTGTTTTATGAAGTAACCCTTGCAAAATTGACTTGCAGACTGAAAGGAGGTCTTTAAATGGCAGAATTGATTGTTGCTTTAGATGTTGATGAGAAAAGGGCAGGTGATTTGGTAGATATTCTTGCTGAAGAGGTAGAAATTTTTAAAATTGGTTTTCCTTTATTTTCTACCTGTAGTCCAGAATTTATCCGTAAATTCCAGCAAAAAGGTAAGAAGGTTTTTTTTGATTTTAAGTTCCATGATATACCAACTACAGTAGGTAAAGCAATAAAAGCGCTTGAGAAATATAACCCTTTTGCAATGACTTTGCATATCACTGGTGGTGAACAAATGCTTAAAGAAGCAGTCAGAACCGTAAGGGCAATGTCCGGGGTCACCCAACCTTTACTTCTGGGAGTTACAGTGTTAACCAGTTTGGAAGAGGAAGATATGTCAGCGTTAGGGATAAGACATAAATTGAGTGACCAAGTAGCAAGACTTGCTTCATTAGCAAAGAAAGCAGGGTTAGACGGGATAGTCGCTTCCGGTAGAGAAATTGAATTAGTACGTAAAGCTTGTGGTGAAGATTTTGTAATTGTTGTCCCGGGGATAAGATTAAAAGGCGAAGAAATGCACGACCAGATAAGGACGATTACGCCGTCTCTGGCGGTAGGCAAAGGTGCTGACTACATTGTAGTCGGTAGACCGGTTAGCGATGCCGATGACCCTTTAGCTGTGGTCAAAAAAATCAAGCGGGAGATGAAATGACTGAAAAAGAAATATTGAGAATTTTTGAAACTAAAAAAGCATTGCTTAATGGACATTTTCTTCTTTCCAGTGGTTTACATTCGGATACTTATCTGCAGTGTGCGTTAATCCTGCAATATCCGGATTTAGCCGAAAAACTTGCTCGTCTTTTGGTAAAAAAGTTTCTATCAACCTATCAACCTATCAACTTATCAACTCTTGTTACCGTAATATCACCAGCATTGGGAGGAATTGTAATTGGACAGGAGGTAGCGAGAGCCCTCAAGTGCCGGGCAATCTTTACTGAACGAGAAAACGGTAGAATGGCTTTGCGACGAGGTTTTCAAATTAACAAAGGTGAAAAAGTTTTGGTGGTTGAAGATGTGATTACTACCGGCGGTTCAACCCAGGAAGTGATTGATGTGGTAAGAAATGCTGATGGACAAGTTGTTGGAATAGCCGCGTTGGTTGACCGTAGTGGGGGAAAGATCCGCCTTCGTCTAGACTTCGGCGGGCAGGCAAAATTTAAGTTTCCGTTGGTCTCTTTAGTTAAATTGGGAATTGAAAATTACAAACCACAGGAATGTCCTTTATGTAAGAAGAATATACCTTTGGTTAAACCCGGCAGTCGTGTAAACGTAGGGTCGCTACACTCGCAGGAAACGCAGTATCAATCCGACACGGTCGCATTTCGTAGTAAACGCTTTAGGCAAACAAAGTGATCCTGCAAGTGAAACGATACTGCGAGCATTAGCGATGCCCCGAGTTCCGAGGATAATCGGAACGATACTGCAGTAACTAATAGTATGGAAATAAAACTTAAGTATGGCGAACAGACAAAAAGTTTGCAATTGGCTGAAAAAAACGTTCTGAAAATCTTAGAATTGCCGCCTACAACTAAAATATCTAATGTGCGTCAAGCGGTTAAGGATGCTTTCTCTCATCCTTACGGCTGCAACAGTTTAATTGAACTTGTCCATAAGAAAGAGCCCAAAAATGTCATAATTATTGTTGAAGATATTACTCGTCCCAATCCTGATTATCAGGAAATTCTTCATCCGTTAATTGAAGAACTTAAGACTGCCGGGGTAACGGTTGAGAAAATAAAGTTTGTGATTGCCTATGGTACACACAGGTACCATCGTGAAGGAGAAAATAAGAAACTTTACGGAGAAACGTTAACAAATAGGTTTCAGTTTATTGACCATAATCCTGACGCTGATGACCTTGTTTCTTTGGGTAAATTATCTACAGGAAATGAATTGTGGGTGAATAAATATGTTGCTAATGCTGATTTCTTGATTGCTACTGGTAATATTGAACCACATTCTTTTGCTGGTTACGGTGGTGGAAGGAAAGCAATCCTTCCCGGGATAAGCAGTAGAAAAACAATTACAAGAAACCATGCAAAAGTTGTCCGTCCGGGAGTAGAAATTGGTAAACTTGAAGGTAATCCAGTACATGAAGAAATGCTTGAAGCAGCACGACGAGTAGCAAGTAACAGACCTTTTTTTATCCTCAATGTTATCCGCAATGACAAAAAAGAAATTGTTGCTATAGTCTCTGGTGATTTTGAGAAAGCCTTCTTTAAAGGAATTAAAATTGCTGAACGTATATATACGGTGCCTGTTCCTGAACGAGCAGAAGCGGTGATTAGCAGTTGCGGTGGTTATCCTAAGGATATTAATCTTTACCAAGCACAGAAAACTCTCACGGCAAGTGCTGAAGTGACGAAAGACGGTGGGACGATTCTTCTTCTTGCCGAATGTCGTGACGGGGTTGGACAGCCAGTATTTGAAAAATGGTTACGAAAACATCATCTTGATGAAATACTGCATAAGAACGAAGAAGATATTGAAGTTGAAGGACATCGTGCGTATCTGACTGCAAAGATATTAAAAAGATGCGAAGTAATAGTAGTTTCGTCTCTACCTGAGAGATTAGTTGAAGAAATGCATTTCACCTGGAAGAAAGACCTAACCGATGCGATGAGTTATTTAGAAACAAAATATAGGAAAAATTTCAAAACATACATCATCCCTAACGGTGCAGCAATTTTGCCTGTGTTACAGGTTGATACCGGCGATTAAAAAATAAGATTACAGCGATAAATTTGTTAAGCTGTGTACCGCTGTAATCGCTTTCCAAAATTGTTGATTCTAAATCACTGTAATCGTTTGTCAAAATCGTTGCAATCAGAGGAGGAAGAATGACGACTTACAAGCAGGCAGGTGTGGACATTAATAAAGGCAACATCTTGGTGCAAAAGATTAAAAAACTTGTTCCCGAAATAGGTGGATTTAGCGGGTTATATCCTCTGGATAAGAGGTATTACCTTTCCGCTTCAACTGATGGGGTAGGTACAAAACTCAAACTTGCCTTCTTGTTAAATAAACATGATACCGTGGGGATAGATTTAGTAGCGATGAATGTTAACGATGTAATTTGTTGTGGTGCAAAACCTTTATTCTTTCTTGACTACTACGCTTGCAGTAAATTGGATTTAAGAATTGCTGAACAGGTAATTAAAGGGATAAACGAAGGATGCAAACAGGCGGGTTGTATCCTTCTTGGTGGTGAAACTGCCGAGATGCCCGGGTTGTATCAGGAAGGTGAATACGATTTAGCTGGCTTCGCGGTTGGCATCGTAGAAAAGGATAAGGTTATTGATGGTAGAAAGATTAAACCTGGCGATTTAATTATTGGTCTGCCGTCATCGGGATTACACTCTAACGGTTTCTCTTTAGTCCGCAAAATCTTCACCGAAAACGAACTACTCAAATATGGCAGAGAACTCCTCACCCCAACAAAAATCTATGTTAGAGAAGTAATGTCTCTGTTACACGTTACACGTTACACGTTACACGGAATCTGTCACATCACCGGCGGTGGCTTTTTTGACAATATTCCCCGCATCTTGCCGAAAAATTGCCAGGCAGTCGTTCACAAAAATTCCTGGCAAGTGCCAGAGATATTTCGTCTAATTCAAAGGAAAGGTAAAATTCCAGAAAAAGAAATGTTCCGTGTCTTCAATATGGGAATTGGTATGGTTTTAGTAGTGTCCCCCACCTTTGTCCGGGGGCTCCACTCCCACTCGTGGGGGAAGGTAAGGAGAGGGGGGCAAGAACCAAAAATTATTGGTGAAATAATTCGTGGGGAACAGGCGATTAAAATAATTGAATAAGGAAAGGGGTGATAAAGTATGGCTGCTTTAAGAAAAAGGAGTGTGAAAGGATCTGAGAAGAAAGAAAACTATGTAATCGTAGATTATCCGAAAGAAAACGAAACAATTACCACTCCGAATTACACAATTAGAATTGGTGCAAGTGAAGGTAGCGCTGTTGAAGTTTCTATTGATGCTGGAAATTGGGAAAGTTGTCGTCCAGCAGAAGGCTATTGGTGGTATGATTGGGCAGATTATGCTCCGGGATTTCATCTAATTAGAGCACGAATTCGTGATAACAAAGGTAAGATAGTAAAAACATCGTCATCAAGAGGTTGTCGGTATCAACCTTAAGAAATGATACTGTTGCCGAAGTCAACACTGTCTTAAGACGAGATTCTTCCCCCGACATTACATCGGGGTCAGAATGACAAAAAGGGATACACCTTGTGAAAAAGGATGTAATTGGTTTTGGTGCACTTAATTTGGATTTAATCTATAAAGTAGAAGATGAAGAATTGATTAAGCAATTTCAAACTGGGGAGAGTTTTATTAGCGAAGAGAGGTTTAACCGTCTAAAAAAAATACTTGCTGAAAGAGGAAAATTAGAGATAAAAAGTGGTGGTGGCTCAGCCGCAAATACAGTTTATGCTTTAGCAAGGATGGGATTTCAAACTGGATACATTGGCAAACTCGGTAAAGACGAAGAAGGTGAGTTTCTCTTACAAAGTTTGAATCCTGTAGATACGAGCCGTGTAGTTTTTGGTGAACGTAGTGGAACCTGTATTATTTTAGTCCACAGAGGAGACCGTTTAATACTTGTCCTTCCTAATAGTAACAACACGTTAACCTACGATGAAATAGATTTGCATTATGCGCAAGAGACAAAGTTTTTACATCTAACATCTTTTGTTGGTGATTTACCTTTTGAGGCACAGAAAAAGTTAGTGAAAGAGATGCCCAGCGGTGCTTACCGCCTAAGTTTTGATCCGGGACGGTGTTATGCAAAAAAAGGGCTAAAATCACTTTTACCAATAATTGAGAAAAGTTATATAATGTTTGTTAACGAAGATGAAGTTAAACTGCTCACTGGTAAGGATTACAAAGAAGGTTCACACGAACTATTGACCTACGGACCAAAAATTATTGCTTGTAAACGTGCTAAGAAAGGTTCATATGTGGCTACTAAAGATGAAGAATACCTAATTCCTGCTGATGAAACAGTTAAAGTAGTAGACCCAACTGGTGCAGGTGATGTTTATGCGGCTGGTTTTTTAGCTGGATTATTGTTAAATTTGCCAATAGCGAAGTGTGCTTCATTAGCAAATACATTAGCGGAGATAAGTATCACTGGCTACGGACGCGAAAAATATCCGAACAAAGCAATTTTAGAAGAGACGATTACGGCGATAAAGGCATAAGATTACACTTAAATTCCTTTTAAGGGGTGACAGTGAGCCCATCTTTGACGAACGAAGTGGCAAAGTGGGCGAACGTCAGCAGGGGATATCCCCTATGATGAAATTAGGTTGGTTTTCTACGGGGAGAGACAAAGCGGCAAGAGACCTACTGAAAACAGTAGTAAAACGGATCAAGGAAAACGAAATACGGAAAACAGAGATAAGTTTTATTTTTTCTAATCGTGAGAAAGGTGAAAATGAGGAAAGTGATAAATTTTTTGTTCTTGTTAAAAAATACGGGATTCCATTAGTTACTTTTTCTTCAGCAAAATTTAAACCTGACTTGCGGAAAGAAAATTTACCTGCCTTCGCTAAAGCTTCGGCGGGCAGGGAAAAATGGCGTGAAGAATATCATCAGCAAGTAATCAAACTTATTGAGAAGTACACAGTTGACTTAATTGTTCTTGCAGGTTATATGTTAATTGTAAACGCAGAAATATGTGGTAAATACAAAATGATTAACCTACATCCAGCAAAACCTGGTGGACCCAAAGGCACCTGGCAGGAAGTAGTCTGGCAACTAATCAAGAATAGGGAAAAGGAATCGGGAGTAATAATCCACTTGGTTACACCAGAACTTGATGCCGGTCCTCCAATAAGTTATTGCACTTATCCGATTCTAGGCAGAAAATTTGATAAACTGTGGCAGAAATTTAATGCAAAATTAAAAATTAAAAATTTAAAAATGGTTATTGAAAAAGAAGGTGAAAATGAACCATTATTCAAAAAAATACGTGAGGAGGGTTTGAAACGCGAATTTCCTTTAATTGTTTATACACTAAAAAACCTTGCTTCCGGACAGATAAAAATTGAAAATGGTCACATTTTTTCTGGCGGGCAAATGTTAACCCAAGGATATTGCTTAAACAAAGAAATAGGAAAGTTAGAGACCGATGCGCATAAAATTAATTGTTAATCCAGTAGCTGGACAAAAGAAAGTAAAGAGATATATATCTAAAATCAAAGAGATTTTAGGCTTAGATAATTGGTTGAATCTGGAAATAACAGAAGGTAGACGTCACTCTTTTCATCTTGCACGAAAGGCAGCGGAAGAGAAACACGATATTGTGGTCGCCTGTGGTGGTGACGGTACTGCGCATGAGGTGGTTAACGGTGTAATTTCCTCCGGTGTTTCTATCCCAGTGGGATTTATTCCTTTTGGTGCAAGTAACGCTTATGCTTTGTCTTTAGGTATTCCCGCAAATCCAACTGAAGCATGTCAAATTATCTTGCGAAAAAAAATAAGAAGTATTGACCTTGGCAAAACTTGTAACCAATTTGTATCTCATTATTTTCTTTCTATGGCTGGGATTGGTTTTGATGCTGAGGCAACCTACTTGGTGAAGCCTTTGCTCAAAGAAATTTTTGGTGGTGTACCTGCACATATTTTAGCCGGTGCTTATGGTTTGGTGAGGTTTGACCGAACAAAATTGTTTGTTGAAATAGACGGTTCTCCACATGTAGGATATCAAATGTTGATTTTTAATGGCAAATTTTATGGAGCAGGACTTAAAGCAGCAAGCAACGCGGATATGACTGACGGTTACTTAGACGTTTATCTGTTTAAACAAGGGAGGAAGAGAGATTTTCTACGCTATGTTATGGGTGTGGTAGGAGGACACTACTCAAGATTTAAAGATGTAGAGTATTTTCGTACAAAAAAAATAAAAATTGATGCTTCAAGGAAGACCTGGGTTCAACTTGACGGTGAAGTGGTGGGCACATTGCCACAAGAATTTGAAATTTGTTCTCAAGCAATTAAAGTAATTACTGCTTAAATGACACAGTTTATATCTGATTGTGAAGGACCGTTAACAAAAAACGATAATGCGCAGGAAATAACTGCTAAATTTATTCCTCAAGGAGAGGAACTTTATGTTCGGTTAAGCAAATATGATGATATTCTTGCTTATGTGGTTAAGAGAAAAGCCTACAAAGCAGGTGACACTTTAAAATTAGTTTTACCTTTCTTAAAAGCGTACGGTGTAACTAACAAAAAAATTGAGGAATATTCAAAGGAAAATTTAATCTTGATACCCGCAGTGAAAGAAACTTTAAAATATATTCGTGAGAAAATGCCATGTTTCATCATTAGCACAAGTTATAAGCCGTATATCCAAGCATTGTGTGAAAGCATAGATTTTCCAATAGAAAATACTTATTCTACTGATTTGGACTTAGACTTTTTGGGAATAGAGGAAAAAGAAAGAAAAGAATTGTTAGATTACATTCAGGAAATAACCAATTTACCGATGCTTGAATGGCCCGATGGGGTTAGTGAGTTCTCTGCTTTACCAGATGAGACACAAAAAACAGTCACAAGGCTAAACGAAATTTTTTGGGATAAAATTGCTAAGTTTAATACAGGAAAATTTCTTGAACAAGTTAATCCAGTAGGTGGGAAAGAAAAAGCGAAAGCTATCATTGATAGTTTGCAGAGGACATCCGCTTTCTATGAGGAAGTTATTTATGTAGGTGATAGTATCACTGATGTAGAAGCGTTTAGGTTAGTTAAACAAAATGATGGACTGACCGTTTCCTTTAATGGTAACCGTTATGCTTTAAACATTGCAGAAATTGCTTGTCTAAGTGATAGCGCAGTGATATTAGCAATTTTAGCAGATTTGTTTACCCGTTTTGGTAAAAATAAAACTTTAGAATTAGCAAAAAATTGGGATAAATTAAGACTTGTAGATTACATTGATAAAGAATGGTTAGAAAAATTAGCTGGTTCACAATGTAAAGTGAGGTTAGTTACAGAAGAAAATAAACCGGAAATAGTTGCTGAAAGTGAAAAATTTAGAAAAAGTTTTAGGGGTGAGAAAATAGGAGGAATAGGATGATAGAAAGATACAGTTTGCCTGGAATGGTAAAAGTTTGGTCAGAAGAAAATAAATTAAAAAAAATGGTTGAAGTAGAAATTCTTGCTTGTGAAGCATGGGCTAAACTTGGTAAAGTCCCAAAGTCTGCATTAGAAAAAATCAAGAGGAACTTTGTTCTTGACCCGAAACGAATCAAAGAGATTGAAGAGAAAACCCAACACGATGTAGTTGCCTTTGTTCAGACTTTTGCTGAAAAAATTGGTGAGGAGGCAAAATATCTGCATTACGGGATGACCTCTTCTGATGTTATTGATACAGTTTTTTCCTTACAATTAGTTGAAGCAGGAGACCTTTTAATTGAGGACTTAAAAGAATTAGTACAAACTTTGAAAAGATTAGCACGAAAATATAAGAAAACAGTAATGATTGGTCGTACCCATGGTATCCATGCTGAACCAATAACTTTTGGATTTAAATTAGCAACCTGGTATATGGAAACTTTACGCAATCTGGAAAGGATGAATAGAACAAAAGAAACTATTTCTTACGGTAAAATATCCGGTGCAGTAGGAACATATGCACATCTAAATCCTAAGGTTGAATCTTACGTCTGTGAAAAATTAAGATTGAAACCGGAGCTGGTTTCTACACAGATTATTCCACGGGACCGTTATGCTGAATATTTATCAAGTTTAGCACTTGTAGCCAGTTCAATAGAAAAATTTGCTTTAGAAATTAGACATCTTCAACGTAGTGAAGTTGCTGAGGTGGAAGAATATTTTGGTAAAGGGCAAAAAGGTTCATCAGCAATGCCACATAAACGTAATCCTATACTTAGTGAACGTATTTGTGGTTTAGCGAGAATTATCCGGACGAATGTTTTAGCTGGATTAGAAAATGTTGCTCTCTGGCATGAACGTGATATCAGTCATTCTTCAGTGGAACGAGTAATTTTTCCTGATAGCACAATACTTTTGGATTATATAATCCAAAAATTTTATCAGATACTAAAAAATTTAGTTATTTACCCAGAAAGAATGCGTAAAAATTTAGAACTAACTAAAGGGTTAATCTTTTCACAAGGAATACTTTTACGATTAGTTGATAAAGGGTTAACCCGGGATTATGCATATAACCTTGTGCAACGTAATGCCCTAAAAGTTAACGATAAAAAAACATTCCAGGAATTGTTGACTGAAGATAATGATCTCCGACGATATCTTAATGAAAAGGAAATTACTGAATGTTTCAGAATAGAAAATTATCTTAAGAATTTGGATTACATCTTTAAAAAGTTAGAAATTTGATTACATTGACGAATTTGTTAACGGGTAGGAGAAAAAGATGAGTACTCTCGTAGTTGTAGGTACACAGTGGGGAGATGAAGGGAAAGGTAAAGTTGTCCATCTACTTTCCCGGAAAGCAAATTATGTTGTTCGTTATCAAGGAGGTAATAATGCCGGACATACCGTAGTTTTTGATAATAAGGAGTTCATTTTACATTTAATTCCAGCGGGTATCTTGGAACCATACAAGAGATGTATCATTGGTAACGGTGTAGTTGTTGACCCCGAAGCCTTAGTTGAAGAAATAGAGTTCTTAGAGAGCCGCAAAATAAAAATAAAAAATCGTTTTTATGTAAGTGACCGTGCACAGGTAATTTTACCTTACCACCAATATTTAGACCAATGGCGTGAAAGAACACAAAAAATTGGTACTACCCGTAAAGGTATCGGACCAGCCTACGCTGATAAATTTACACGTACTGGTTTACGTATGGCTGATTATTTATCAGATAAGGTATTTATAGAATTTTTGGATAAAAGTTTAAAAGAGAAAGCACCAATCATAAGGAAATTCTGTGAGGTAGAGACCTTAAAAAAGCAAATACTAAGGAAACGCAAGAGTATCTTACCACGAATTAAGGAATTGGTTACGGATACGGTGCTACTCCTGAACGAAGTTATAGAGGAAAAGAAAAATGTAATCTTTGAATCAGCACAAGGGACACTCTTAGATGTTGACTTTGGGACGTATCCCTTTGTTACTTCATCTAACCCAGTAGCCGGTGGTTGTTGTGTCGGTGCAGGTATCGGTCCAACAAAAATTGATTCTGTTTTAGGTGTGGTTAAGGCTTATACTACCCGTGTTGGTGAAGGACCTTTCCCAACCGAATTAACTGATGATATTGGCAAATACTTACAGGAGAAAGGTAAGGAATATGGTGCTACAACTGGTAGACCACGACGCTGTGGTTGGTTTGATGCAGTAGTTGTACGTCATAGTGTGCGTGTTAACGGCATTGACCGATTAGCATTAACAAAACTTGATGTGTTAGACGGACTTGAAAAATTAAAAATTTGTACTGCTTATCGGTATCAGGGTAAAATTTTATCTGAATTTCCTGCAAGTTGGGAAATTTTAATCCACTGTAAACCAGTATACAAAGAACTATCGGGTTGGAAAGAAAAAACTTACGGCTTGGAAAAGTTTTCGCAGTTACCTGAAGTAGCACAGGAGTATCTCAAAACGATAGAGAGACTTGTAGGTGCAAGAATTGCACTCATTTCAATGGGACGTAGTCGTGAAGAGACAATTGTGATTGACAAAAATTTGTTAGATTTCAAGTTCCCATCAGTAAAATGAAGGCAAGACTTCATGCTTATGTCAGTGGCAGAGTGCAAGGCGTTTTTTTTCGTGATTTTACCCAGACTGAAGCAATATATCTTGGGTTAACTGGCTGGGTGAAGAACCTCTGGGATGGAAGGGTAGAGGTTGTTGCTGAAGGTGAAAAAGAAGATTTGGAAAAACTTCTTGAAAAATTGAAAAAAGGTCCCCCCGGTGCACGGGTTAGAGATGTTGAAGTGGTCTGGGGAGAATATACCGGTGAATTTAGAGATTTTCGGATTACTTGGTATTAGTGTAGTGTTACATAAATCCCTTGACATTTGAATATCCATTGAATTGTCATTGCGAGCGACCTAAGGGAGCGTGGCAATCTCGGTGTTGAGACGGAGATTGCTTCGTTGCTAATGCTCCTCGCAATGACAACCAAATGTAAAGATCTGTTGGAAACACTACATTAGGTAGAGAAAAAATGACAATAATTACAGAAGAA
>Ga0315312_1001545_pt1 | contig 17608 bp, 16 predicted proteins | sample TDP7_MG_FD_203629 | JGI IMG/M metagenome (GOLD analysis project Ga0315312, IMG submission 203629) | Freshwater sediment microbial communities from Lake Towuti, South Sulawesi, Indonesia - TDP7 | ecosystem: Environmental > Aquatic > Freshwater > Lake > Sediment | place: Indonesia: South Sulawesi... | reverse complement strand
CGCCAGGTCCGTGTACATGTATCCGGGGTATCCACGTCTGGCCGGCACCTCCTCCCTGGCAGCGCCAATCTGCCTCAGCGCCTCACAATAGTTGGTGATGTCCGTCCAGATGACGAGAACGTGCATGTCCAGATCGAAGGCGAGATACTCTGCAGTCGTGAGCGCGAGCCTCGGGGTCAAGAGCCTCTCGATTGCTGGGTCGTCCGCGAGATTCAGGAACACGACTGCCCTTTTGAGGGCGCCTGTCCTCTCGAAATCCTTCATGAAGTACTGGGCCTCTTCGCTCGTGATGCCCATCGCGCCGAACACCACGGCGAATTCCTCTTTCTTCCCAACGACCTTGGCCTGCCTTGCGATCTGGAGTGCGATGTCGTTGTGCGGCAGGCCAGACCCAGAGAATATCGGCAGCTTCTGGCCTCTCACGAGCGTGTTCATGCCATCTATTGACGATATTCCGGTCTGTATGAATTCTCGTGGGTTGTCTCTTGCCCATGGGTTGATAGCAGCGCCTATCACCTCGACTCGCTTCTCCGGGACGATGGGCGGCCCCTTGTCCAGAGGGTCCCCGGAGCCACTGAGCACCCTACCGAGCATGTCTCTGGACACGGGCATCTTGACCGTTTCCCCCAGGAACTTCACGCCCGAGGCCTTGTCGATCCCTCCGGTCCCCTCAAACACTTGCACGACCACGATCTTGTCCGAGGTGTCCAGGACCTGCCCTCTCTTGGTGGACCCGTCAGGAAGGGAGATTATTACGAGCTCTCCGAAGCCAACCGGCTCCGTCTTCTCGACAAACACCAGTGGCCCAGCAATCTGGCTGATCGTGTGATACTCTTTCGCCATCCGGATCACGCTCCAAGCTTGGCAAACTGCTTCTCCATTGTTGCCAAGACGGTCGTAAGGTCCCTGTCGATCGTGTCCTCGAACTTCAGCTTGCCCAAGTCGGCTCTGCAGGGCAACGTGGCGATCTTCTCCAGAGGCACTTCGAGCGAGATGGCCTTCTTCGCGTGCTCTGAGAACCTCCTTATCGCCGTCATGTACTCATACTGCCTCTTCAGCGGGCTGTACGTGTCGACTGAATGGTATGCGCTCTGCTGCAGGAAGAATTCGCGGATCATCCTCGCGACCTCGAGCGTCAACCTCTGCTCCTCAGGAAGCGCATCCGAACCAACGAGCTGCACGATCTCCTGAAGTTCGGCCTCCTTCTGCAAGGTCTCCATCGCCCACAGTCGGACAGCGTTCCAGTCCTCTGCCACATTCTTCTTGTACCAATCCTCGAGGATCGGGCTGTAGAGACTGTACGATGTGAGCCAGTTGATTGCTGGGAAGTGTCTCCTCTCTCTCAGCTTAGAGTCAAGGGCCCAGAACACCTTGACGATCCTGAGCGTGTTCTGCGTCACGGGCTCGCTGAAGTCCCCACCAGAGGGGGAGACCGCACCGATGACCGATATCGACCCTGTGGGCCCTGCGAGTGTCTTGACGCGCCCGCACCTCTCGTAGAACTCGGACAGCCTCGCGGCGAGATAGGCTGGATAGCCCTCTTCCCCAGGCATCTCCTCGAGCCTCGACGATATCTCCCTCATCGCTTCCGCCCACCTCGAGGTGGAATCGGCCATCAGCGAGACATCGTATCCCATGTCTCTGTAGTACTCCGCAATCGTGATGCCCGTGTAGACGGAGGCCTCCCTCGCAGCGACCGGCATGTTGGACGTGTTCGCGATGAGCACGGTCCTACCCATGAGCGGTTTCCCAGTCTTCGGGTCTTCGAGCTCTGGGAATGTGGTCAGGACCTCGGTCATCTCGTTTCCTCGCTCGCCACATCCAACATACACGACGATCTGCGCGTCGCTCCACTTTGAGAGCTGCTGAGAGGTGACCGTCTTGCCCGTCCCGAACCCACCAGGGATCGCAGCGGTACCTCCCTTGGCGAGCGGGAACAGCATGTCGAGAACCCTCTGGCCTGTCACGAGCGGGATGTCGGGCAGAAGTTTGTCCACGTATGGCCGCGGATGTCTTACTGCCCATTTCTGCATCAGCCTGATCGCGACGCCGCTGTCGAGCTCCCCCACGGCATCCTCCACAGCGAACTCGCCCTCCGAGATGGCTTTGACCCTGCCTTTCGCATCCGGCGGCAGCAACACTTTGTGAATGATGTTCCCCTCGGGCACCTCGCCGACAATCATGCCGCCGCGGACCTCGTCGCCCTTCTTCACGGTGGGCGTGAACTTCCATTTCTTGGTCCTGGCCAGGCCGGGCGCAGTGATACCTCGTGAGACAAAGTCGCCCTGTTCGTCTCGAAGAACAGGCAGTGGTCTCTGGACCCCGTCATAGACGCTGGAGAGCAGGCCGGGCCCCAGCTCGACCTGGAGCGGAGAGGCCGTATCGACAACTTCCTCCCCGGGCTTTATGCCCGAGGTGTCCTCGTAGACCTGGATGACCGTCTTGTTGCCCACGAGCTTGATGACCTCGCCCATGAGCATCAGCTGGCCAACCAAGACGACATCGTACATCCTCGGGGAGATGCCCTCCGCCGTGACGACCGGCCCCGCGACCCTGCTTATTCTTCCCTTCTTCTGCTCTGCCATACGAAACGCGCTCCTTCTACCTTGACTTGTAAAGATCGATGCCCATCGCCCTGCGGACCTTGTCCCTCATGTCCCCCTCTTCATCTCCCACCGGTATGACCACCGGATCGACGCTCTGCATCATCATGGTCCGCAGCTGCAGGGGCAGCCTCTCCAGATCTTTGGTGTGGACCGCGAGCACGCCCACCTCTGGCTCGTCCATCACTCTGACCAGTGTCTCGACGAGCTTGTCCTGCGTGACGGCGTAGACCTTCTTGATGCCAGCCAGTCTGAAGCCCGTAACGAACTCCTCGGAGCCAACTACCGCGATCTCCAATCACACCACCAACAGTTCCTCGATGACCTTTGTGGAGAGGCCGCTCTCCTTGCCTCTCGCGATTATCCTGATGTTGTCCACTTCCACCTTCTTTCGGATCATGTAGTTCACGATTGGCAGCACGGAGAGAGGGTAGAAGTGTGCGAACTTCTCGCTCGTGCCAATCAGCGCCTTGTCCAGTGCAATCGTTATCCCCGAGAGCTTCTTGTCCTCCTTGAATCGGTCCAGAGCCGCTTTGACGCTCTCGTACATCGAGGACCTCTCGATCTCCTCGAGGACCGAGGCCATGCCTTCGCTCTGGGCGATGCCGCGGAGCTTGTCAATGCTGAACTCCGTCCCGCCTGGAATGACGTACTTCACGATCACGTCTTCTGGAATTCGCTCAGCCTTGAGCTTGAGCAGGACCTTGAGGTTCGTCACATCGATCTCGCGCCTGATGAACTGCCTGAGGATCTGCTCAGCCCTCTGGGTCTCCTCGATCGTCTTGAGAAGATCGTAATAGAGAGTCCTGTCCAGATGGTCCTCGAATCGTGCTAGTCTACTGCTGTCGACGACGTCACGGACGAGTTCCGGCGTGATGCTGAGAGACGGTTCCTGTGAGAGCGCGTCCATGATTTCCTGGACTGAGCTCATCGCGACGAGGGACTTCAAGTAGGCCTCGGAGAAGGCCCCCGCAGGGACCAATGTGTCGATTACCTCCTCATCCTTCGCATTCGTTATCTTCCCCCTCAGGATGGTCTTGACATTGAACATGTCCCAGCGCTTTAGGTAGTCCGCCACCATCTCTCTGAGGTGGCCAGTCGTGAAGCTCAGGATGTCTGAGCAGGTGTTTGCGAGGTTCCTGGTGACCGCCACCTCGACCAAGTTCGCGCCCGAATATCTTGAGGCGTATCTGGTCATCTCCTCACGGTACTGCGTCTCTCCCAAGAACCTGCCAATTTCATGGACGTCCATCACCAGCAATCTCGAGTACGTGTCGCGAGAGAGCAGAAAGCGCTTCTTCGCCTTCACGCGCGTGCACGCATACGCATAGTTGCCGTTCCCACCAAAAGGCCACATCTAATCAATCACCCGAACAGCTTGCCAAATATCTCCCTCATCTTCCTGTTCCAGACATCGTCCAGCAAGCTCTCGAAACGGAAGTCCAGCCTGATGCTCCTGTCCTTGCTCTCAAAGGCCAGCCCGCCCCTGCAGTTGATCAACCCGCCATCGGTCATCCCCGAGGGCAACTGCAGAAGCGCCTTGTCATCCTCGTTCGAGTAGACATAGCACTCTCCGAGTTCCTTCTTGGCCCTTGCGACGAGCTTCGAGTACAGCTTCTTCCTCTTATCAGCAGGGTATCTGGCCAGCTCTGCGAGGACCTGCTCCCTCAGCTCTTCCATGACCTGCCTCTGTGCCGCCAAGAGTATCTTCTTCGACTCGAGCTCCGCGCTAGACAGCTCCTGCTGCTCGAGCTGAGAGATCAGGGCCTGATTCCGAGCCTCGGCCTTCTTCTGGCTCTCCTCGATCTTCTTGTCAGCAAGGAGGCCCTGCTCGTCCCTGTCCTTCTCTCCGAGGTGGACTATCTCCCGCTTCCGCTCCTCGCCTCTGCGCAAGATATCGTCTACGACCTTGTTCAGGCTCATCTCATATCCGCCTCTCGAACGATGGCATCGTCCAGCCGACTTCCATCAAGCTCTGTTGTCTTTCTTCACTTGCCCATCAGCAGGAACGCCACGACGAAGCCAAAGATGACTATCGTCTCGGGCAAGACCATCAGCGTCAGGCCCTTGCCGAACATCTTTGGGTCTTCTGCAGTCGCGCCTACTGCTGCTGCACCTATCTGTGCCTGAGCGACTCCCGTGCCCAGGCCCGCGACGCCGATCGCGATGCCTGCGCCGATGAGCGCCAGTCCCGTTCCTATGTCCATGGCCATTTTTCTACCTCCTATCTCGTTGCGACTGAGTACTTCCGCTCGAACTTCAAGGGTGAGAAATCCGTGCCCCCGCCTTCAAAGAACTTGAGGAAGAATTCCACATAGTTTAGTCTGATTGCCTGAATCCCCGAGGACAGAGCCCCGATGAAGAACACGAAGAACATCTGAGAAACGAATAGCGCGATGGCTCCGAGAATGGCGATGGCGATGTTTCCGCTCTCGAATATCAGCGGGAAGAGCATCGTGTTGAAGGCGAGGGCCATCGCTCCCTTCCCTATAGCCAGTGCTGCAAGTCTTGCATATGATACGAGGTTCGTGAAGAGGCCAACAACTTCGGACAGCGCTAACGGCCCTTCGGTGACTCCGATGCCTGCCACGCCGATGACGATGAGGAATAGCGCAGGCACGGACACCTTGACCCCTATCAAGGAGGCTGTAGCATCGGGCATTGGCAGGAACACTGTCGAGTTGATGAAGGCGCTGGTCTCAGTTGCGTTTCCCGCCACGACCATGATCTCCTCGAAGAGGCCGAGCAGAATCAGGAGCCACGCGATCTTCGCGAGCGCGTGCTTCATGCTATGGCGATAGTTGTTCACGAAGCCGAATATGAAACCGAGGGTGAGATGTATCCATCCTGCAACTAGTGACAGGGCAAGCATCTCCTTCGAATCGTGCATCTTGTCGAGCATTGGGTGAATAGGGACGTTCCCGACGACTTCCCAGGAATGCTCTTCGGGAGCGTTCTCCGGTGGATGGAACGGCACGCCAAACGCCTCTGCGAACACATAGAATCCGATCACGCTTGCCACCAGGCCGCCTGCGAGGACGATCGCACCCAGCTTGTAGAGGTCAGGGTAGTTCTTCAGCTTCCAACGCATCAGAGCCCCGAGGAACATCAGGCCAAGGCCGAACCCAAGATCGCCTATCATGAACCCGAAGAATATCGGAAACGTGACGAACAGGACGAGAGTCGGGTCGATCTCCTCGTACTTGGGCGTCGAGACGAGGTTTATGAAGAACTCGAAGGGTTTGACGGGCTTCGGATTCTTCAGCTGTACCGGAGGTTCTTCCTCCGTCTCAGGCTTGACTGTCTCCACAAAGGCGAGGCCGCAACATAGGGTGTCGAGGGAGGTCTGAACATCGCTAACCCTGGATGTCGGAATCCAACCATCGATGACAAACGAATTGGCGCTCGTTGCGACACGCAGAGGTGTTTCCGCTTTCAGGACCTCGATCGATAGATGCTCCTCGGACGCGAGTATCAGGTCGGCAAACTGCTTCCTGATAGATTCGATCTCCGTCTCTATCCTCTTCAAGTCCTTGTTGAGATCGCCGATCTCTGTGAGGTTCCTCGAGATGATATCTTCTGGATCCCCCTTCACGTCTGGCAACCTGATCTCCTGAAGCCCGTGGTCCGAGAGAACTCTCGACGCTTCGAGCCTGTCCTCGCTCCTCGTAAAGAGAGCGATCGCGATGTCGGCCTTGCGCTGGTCCCTGAAGAGTTCGTAGTCCTTGAGCTTGGCTTTCAGAGATTCGTAGGGATCCATCCTGCATATGCCAGCAAAAGCCGCGATGGTGTCGTAACCACTGTAGTTCTCGACGGGGACCCCGAACGTCTTGAAAGGCTCCAGAGCTTTGATCTCGCTCTCCTTCTCCCTGACCAACGACTGTATCTTCTGTCTGGCCTCAGCCTTGCTTGATGTGTTGAGGTCCAACGTCACTAGCGCTTGCTCAAGCCTCTTGTCGATCTCCTTGACATGATATTTCTGCTCTGGCCTGTGCTGCTCAATCTCCAATGAGCGCATCATCGACCTGAGCTTGAGCAGTTTCTGCGATACGTCAGATGCTTTGGCCAGTGGCTGGCCCAGCCTGAACTCCTCATCCTGCTTCGTGAAATCTATGAGATGCAGTACACCGAGCTCGTAGAGACACTCAATCGTCACGTCGAGGCTCTCTATCGACCCGACGACCACCGTCCTGGTCATCTCCTCAGGTCTAAGCATCAACTGCCCTCTCAAACTCCGAAAGAACGAACTCCTTGGCTGCGCCCATCCTCTGACGGGCGGCCGCAGTGAGCGCGCTCGCCTTCTTCGCACCTTCCTCGAGCAGCAGCCGCTTGCTCGAGTCGATTCGCGAGTGCGCTTCGGCAAGCTTCGCGTCGAGCTGTTTCCTCAACTCCGCATTCGCGCAATCGATCTTCTCGAGCGCGAGGCGCCTGCCCTCGGCCTGAAGTTGCTTTCGCCTCTCCTCGGCCTGACTCGTCATGGCGCGGACCTTCTCCTCGGCGATCTTTATCTCCTGGAGTATCTCGGCCTTTCCCATGTCAGGCACATCCAGCTCGCTGATGCGAGTTTCGATATAAATATGCTACGGGCTCGGGGTTTTTCGGTTTGTTGGGCCTTTGATTCGACACCCATCGACACAGGGGGAGACAACGACGAGCATATCGTGATCGCAGTCAAACGATGCTCGAAAAGGACTTGCGGGCCTGCGCATCTCAGCGTTTGAGCTTGACTTCGAACTCTTTCTTGCTAATCCTTGTCAGCTTGGTGCCTGCTTGCCTAAGGAGCTCCACGCCCGTGAGGTCAGAATAGTCGTCGATGTAGACCACGCGCGCGATCTGTGCGTTGAGAATCATGCGCGCGCATATAGGGCAAGGCACGATTGTTGAATAGAGAGTTGAGCCGCGCGCATTTGTGCCAGCTTGGATGAGGGCGTTCTGCTCCGCGTGCACCGCGGTGCAGGTCTCCAGCCGCGTGCCCGACGGTATCCCAAGCTTGTCCCTGATGCAGCCTATCTCACTGCAGTGAGGAAGCCCCCTCGGATTCCCGTTGTAGCCTGTGCTCTTGATCTCTCCAACATCACTGACGATGATCGCGCCAATCTGTCTCCTAGTACACGTGCTCCTCCTCGACACTTCAATCGCGATGTTCATGAAGTAGTGGTCCTTGGAGATCCGGTCGTCTCTATGCTGGCCCAAACGCACCCTCTCAGGCCTGTACCCTCTCATGGCATTTCTAACTTTCTGTTCACTGCTCAGCGGGGCAGGGCTTCCAATGAGGAATGGCGAAGTATAGAAATAAGGTGCCCTCACTTAGGTCGGTATCAACCATGAGGACTTGGACATGATGCGATGGATCAAGATAGCTGCAGCTGCAATTTCCATTGCAGCCATCGCCGTCCTGGCCTATGCCCTTCTCACCCCCGAGCCGCAATCGGACTCGACGGATCACATGGGGATGATGAACGGGCGCGTGGCATACAGCTCCACAAACGTGGGGCTTATTGCGGCATCTTTGGCCGTCTTGGTTGTCTCTCTGATGGTCATAGTCCTTTGGCAGGAGTACGAGCCATTGCCACCAACGATGACAGGTGCTCCTTCCCGACAGGTCGCCCCCGATCTTGCAGGAGCTCCCATCCGCTGGCCCGGGGAGCGGCGCAGCGCTCCTCCGGAGCCCTTGACGGCCACGATCGATGTCGAGGCCGAGCGGGCAGCACACAACTACCTTGTGCTGAGGCTCCTCACCGGAGATGAGAGGACGATGTTCAAGGCGCTCATGGACTCGAACGGAGAGGCCCTGCAGAAGGACATCATACAGAGCACGAAGATGTCGAATGCAAAGGTTACCCGTGTGCTCGACCGACTTCTCAAGAAAGGAGTCATCACGAAGGAACGGTATGGCTCTACCAACAGGATCAGAATCAAGCTCGAGCCCTGATCTCGGCCATTTTGAGCGACGCTTTTCACCTCTGTGAAAAGGTTTTCACCACTTTTCAGGATAGTTCCTTGTACCATTTCACCCAAAACTCCATCGTCAAGCCTCGGAAGCACTGTGGTCCGAGGCAGAGAGGAGGTGAACAAGAAATGAAGATGGCAATCGCACTCGCGCTAGTTGCCCTAGCTGCGGTGATAGCGGTTACGGGCATAGTGGTCGTTTCCGGATCAAGCGCAAGCACCTACGGAATGCAGGGTCCGCAGCAAGGCCGCTTCGACGGCTCGGGCGGCATGATGAGCGGCCATGACATGATGGGCGGTGGGTACTACGACGGAGGATATGGCTACGATAACGGCCAGGAAGACTACGACGGCCTCTGCCCGATGCACGAGGCGTATAACTGGAACTACAGCTACGATCACGAGTACGAAGGTTGTCCGTGCGCGGGCTGAGCTGACAGCGCCCACTCGCGCTGCCCAAACCTATTCCCTCTCTTCCTTTCCTGATTCTCATCATACTCAACGCGCAGCCTCGAGGGCCTTGTCGATTGCCCCCAGGGCGCATCTCCGGGCAAGCCTTTTATTAAGTCACGGTGATTAGCAGTACGGGAAAGTAGAGCCGCCCCCGAATCGGGGGCTAGGGAGGGTTCGTGCATGGTTGAGCAAAGAGTCTTCTTGAGGGAGGCGACTGGTCTAGTTAGAGAGATGCGCTGGTACGATGCTCTTTTCTTGAACTTTCTGAACATGAGCATAGGGCTCGGGGCCGCTTGGGTGATATTCTTCGGCCCGGGGATATACCCGGAGGGCAATGTCACAATCGGCCTGATTATCTGCGCCATAGGCTGTCTGTTCGGCATGGCCTGCTTTGCGTTCCTGACCGCAGCCATGCCGCGCAGCGGCGGAGACTATGTCTTCGTGAGCAGGTGCTTGCACCCGTCGTTGGGGTTCGCCTGCAACTGGATGTGGGTGGTCTGGAACATCGTGTGGTGCGCAGTTTTGGGAACTTGGGTGATCACCTGGGGTTTGAGGGATCTGTTCGGGATGCTGGGCGTCGTGAACAATGACACGACCTACCTCCAGTGGGCGAGCGATCTCAGTCAGCCAGACAATCCGATCACGTTCAGCCTCACGGCGATGGTAGTGATCCTGTCCGGGCTGATGCTAGCCTTGGGTCTCAAGTGGTACCTGAGAGTCCAGGCAATCTGCGCCCTTGTCGGCCTGGTGATGCTCGTGGCCGCGCTCGCGGTGTTCACCACGACATCGCAGTCCGAGTTCGCTGGGATCTGGGACAGGTACGCTGCAGAACAGGGCGCTTCAAACTTCGCGACGACGGTCGGAGACGCTGGCACTGTCACCGCCTGGTACCCTGGGTGGAGCGCGAATGTGCAGACCCTTGGCATGCTGCCGATAGGATTCTGGGTCTTGGCATATCCGTACTTCTCGGCATTCATGGGCGGCGAGCTGAAGCGGGCCAAGTCGACTGCGTTCATAGGCAACCTGGGCGGCGTTGTGATAGGCTCTGCGTTCGTCATCGGCCTTTGGATGGCCGCGATGAACACGATGGGCCACGACTTCATCGTTGGCACCTACGGACAGTACTACGGATACACGGACAACGTCTACAACATGCCGAGCACATGGTTCGACTTCCAGGCGGGGATAATATCAGGCAACACCCTGGTCATCTATCTGATGGGGATAGGCATGGTCGGGTGGCTTCTGATGTACCCTGCCCTCTCGTTCCTTGGGCAGACAAGGGCAGCGCTCGCGTGGTCGTTCGACAGGATCATCCCGGCCTGGTTCGGCAAGGTCAGCGAGAGATGGCACACTCCGATCAACGCCATCATCTTCTTCACCGTGGTCGACCTGGCCTATCTGGCGATCTATGCGAAGACCTTCAAGTACCAGACCAGCTTCTCTGCGGTCGCGGGCCAGCTGATCAGCACATTCCTCTTCGTTGGGCTGTCGGCCATAGTCCTGCCCTTCAGGAAGAAGACGAAGCCGATCTACGAGGCGTCCGGAGTGAAGAAGAGCGTGGTGGGGATACCCATCGTGACGATATGCGGAATCATATGGGTCATATTCCTGTTCATCAACATGTACTTCTTCTTCGCGGATCCGAACATTGGCGCGCTGGACTTCTGGAGCCAGATTTGGACCTGGAGGACGAGCGACGAGATGTGGGGCATGGGCTTCTCGATCGTCTTCACCGCGGCGGTGTTCCTGATCGGCTTCTTCAGCTGGTGGTTCGCGAGATGGTACAGGATGACACAGGGCATCAACGTGGACATGGCCTACAAGGAGCTGCCGCCTGAGTAGACGGAACGCGCCTCAAACCTCTTCCTCGCATCTTTCTCCTTCTTTTGTGGTACTTGCGAGCAGCTTGATATCCATGACATGCGATGCGGGGGCGGGCTTCGAACCGAACGGAAGGAGGGGACACACGTGCGAATCCATGAACCCATAGGCGGCCAGCTCGACATCCTCACGAAGGGCGAGGTCGAGAAGGTCCACGGCGCCGCGATGGAAGTGCTTGAGAGGCTGGGCGTCAAGGTCTGGTCCGAGAAGGGGCTGAAGCTCTTCGCAGATGCGGGGGCGGAGGTCGACAGGAAGACAATGATGGTGAAGATGCGCGAGGGGCTAGTGATGGACACGATACACAAGGCGCCCTCGTCGTTCGACTACTACGGCCGAGACCCGAGCTTCAAGCTACTCATGGGCAAGAACAGAGTCCACTTCTCCTTGTGCGGGATGGGCGTGAAGGTGCAGGATCTGGATGGCGAGGTCAGGCTCGCCACCCTCCGGGACTACGAGAACATGGCCCTGATCGGTGATTACTGCGAGAACATACACCACATAGCCATGATGACCACACCTACGGACGTCCCTCCGGAGACCATGCACATATACGCGCTTTGGGGCAACCTGAAGAACTCAGTCAAGACGACCGATGGCTATGTCCTCGGGACGAGATGGGCCGATGAGACTCTCGGGCTCGGAGCGATCGTCCGAGGAGGCGAGGAGGAGCTCATCAGAAAGCCGCTGCTGCTGGGGTTCACGAACCCCGTCAGCCCGATGCAGCTCTCCAGGGAGGCCGTCGATGGTTCCATCCAGTACGCAAAATACATGCAGCCGGTGCTCTACGCTCCCGAAGCGCTCGCTGGCGGCACAGCGCCAGCGACATTGGCGGGCCTCCTAGTCCAACAGACTGCTGAGGTGCTGTCCGGAATAATGGTATCGCAGCTGGCGAACCCGGGAGCTCCCGTCTTCTTCGGGACCGTGTCCGCAGTGCTGGACATGAAGACCGGCACAACAGCTCTGGGCGGGCCCGAGGTGGGACTCATCAACCTGGCCACGGCTCAGCTGGCGAGGTACTACAAGCTTCCGTCCAGGGGGACGGGCGGCAACTCGGACTCGAAGCTGGTCGACGTCCAGGCGGGCATAGAGACGAGCCTCAGCATGTTGCTTGCGGCGTATGCGGGAATGAACTTCATGTACGACGCTGCGGGCTCGTTGGACAGCTCGATCACCACATCCTTCGAGAAGATAGTTGTCGACAACGAGGTCTGCGGAATGGTCTCCAGGATACTGCGGGGGATAGAGATCACAGATGAGACGCTCGCAGTCGACGAGATCGTCAAGGTGGGCCCTGCAGCGAGCTTCCTGGGCACGCCGTTCACCCTGAAGCACTTCAGAAAGGAGCACTTCCTGCCCGAGCTGTTGGACCGCAGGTCCAGGGATTCCTGGGTGGCCACTGGCCGTAGGGAGATGGTCGAGGCGGCGAGGGAGAAGGTGAGATGGATACTGAAGAACCACATCCCCAAACCCATGGAGAAGGATGTCCTGAAAGAGGGTGAGGCCTTCGTGAAGAAGACGGTCAAGGGCTATGGTCACTGACCCAGCGATATCTTGCCCACTCGGTCAGGTAGATCGTACCAGATCAGCTTCTCGCCTATCTTGGCCCGCATCTTCCACCTCATGCTCTTGGGCTCTTTCTCGATGCGTGCGAGGAGAGCGTTGAGCCTCTGAATTGCGAGCTCTCTCTTCTCGGGCTCGATATCGAGATTCTTGGCGAAATCGCGGACCCATTCGATGTTGCGAGTCAAGGTGCGCCAAACGCCCCAATCGCCCCCACAGAGCTCGGCCAAGTAGGATGCGTTTATGCTGTCGTGCTCGTCCTTCTCAGACAGGTCGTGGTCTATGACGAGGCACAGCACATCCTTGTAGTCCTTCTCGTTGATCTCGATGATCTGCAGCTTGCTCAGCATCAGGTCGGCGAGCGAAAGGGTGCTTTCATCTAGCTCTAGCCGCTTGGAGAAATCGAAAGTATGACACATTTCGAAAAGGTCGAGAAAGACGTCGATCTCACGGGAGTTCTTTACGTCTGAGAAGAGCATCCTCTTGTCCCCATGAAGCGCGTTGAACATGCTATTGGGAGAAGCTCCGAGCTCAACGAGCATCTGGCTCAGGCCCTTCGAGTGCTTCTTGCGACAAATCAAGTCTATGTCGGGGACATTCCTGTTGAGGGCGGGATTTGCATGCGCTTCCCGACAACGCATGCGGATGGCACTTCCTCCAAGCAGGCGGACGACGATCTGCCGTCGCCCAGCCTCCTCGAGGATATTGCTCGCTGCCACAAAGACATCTTCGTGCATTTCCCAAGCCGCTGGCCGTTAAGGTTCTACCACATTCATCTAACTATCGTCCGAGGCTTGGGAGGCCCCGCAGCACGACGGCGATCTCGGACTCGAAGCGCAGTTAGAAAAGGAATTATCTCGTTGAATCCGTACAGGTCAAATACGGCCTCGACGCCGGACACGGAGGAGTGCGGATTGACGCTGGTCTTCTTCACGACAGACTTACATGGCTCTGAGCGGTGCTTCATGAAGTTCGTCAACAGCGCTGCGTTCTACAACGCAGATGTGCTCATCCTCGGCGGCGACGTGACGGGGAAGATGATCGTGCCACTTGTGGACCAGGGCGATGAATCCTATGTCGTCGACTATGTCGGTGAGATCAAGAGAGTGAGGGGCAAAGAAGAGATCGACACGCTGATCAAGAACATCAGGTACTCCGGGTACTACCCTCACATGACTGACAAGAAAGAGATGGAGGAACTGAATGCCTCGAAGGACAGGGTCGACAGACTGTTCACGCGGCTCATGGGCGAGACGATGGAACGATGGGTCTCCATAGCTGAGGAGCGGTTGAAGGCACGAGGGATTAGAGTCTTCATCACTCCGGGGAACGACGACCGATTCGTCATCGACGATGTCCTCGCGAGGTCGAAGTTCGTGATCAATCCGGAGGACAAGGTCGTCAGCATCGACGAGCACCATGAGATGATCAGCAGCGGATGGAGCAACAAGACCCCATGGAACAGCCCGAGGGAAACCTCGGAAGAGGCGCTCGAGAAGAAGCTCGAATCGATGGCAGCGAATATCAGCAATATGCAGACCTGCGTTTTCAACATGCACTGTCCGCCCATCGACACTCCTCTGGATTCCGCGCCAAAGCTCGATGAGAACCTGAGAGCTGTCACCTCCGGAGGCCAGAATGTGATGATCTCAGCGGGGAGCAGGGCTGTCCGAAATGCGATCATGAAGTATCAGCCCCTGCTCGGCCTCCACGGGCACATACACGAGTCGAAGGGGTTTTGCACGATCGGCCGAACGCTCTGCATAAATCCAGGCAGCGAGTACGGAGAGGGCGTGCTCAGGGGCGCCCTGATCAAGCTCTCCAAGACGGGAATGAAGAGCTACGTGCTCACCCAGGGATGAGGGAGTCCAGCATCACACCATATTCATTTTATAGGGGGCTTTCGCTGTAAGCGCCGTGGCTAGCTCGGACAAGAAGCAATCGAGAATACCCAAGAAGTACAGGCCTCTCGTGCTGCTCCTGCGCGACGTTGCAGTGGCCGTCGCAATCGTCGTGTGCGTGCTCGTCGGGATGTATGCGTATACGGGGCTTTGGCCGCCGATTGTGGTCGTCGAATCCGACAGCATGATGCACAGCAAGGAGAACATCAGCCACATAGGTGCCATCGATACGGGCGACCTCGTGCTGAAGAAGAAGGTCGACGGCGTCTCTGACGTCAGAACCTACGTCGATGGCTACGTCTCAGGGCACAAGACATACGGGGACTACGGCGATGTCATCATCTACAAGAAGGGCGGCCTGGACTTATACACGCCGATCATCCACAGGGCGATGATATTCCTCGAGGCGAACTCGGACGGAGCGAGTTACAGGTCCGATTCGCTCAAGGATGCCGCGGGGAAGTGGCAGACCTCCGACGCTACGGACACGTGGGACCATCTGACCAGCATGCTCACGATTCTGCACGTTGGATACAGAGATCAATCTGTGGCCATAGATGTCGAGAGCATCATAGAGAGTTTCTTGCGGACAGGGCAGGCAGTTCAGAGCGGCTTCATAACAAAGGGCGACAACAACGACTATGTCGATCAGATGGCAGGAGGCGGGCTGAGGCCGGTCGATATCAGCTGGGTCGAGGGCAAGGCTCGGGGCGAGATCCCGTGGTTCGGCCTGTTGAAACTGTGGTTCACGGACACGCTTGGAAGCCCCGCCCCGGACAACAGCGAGCGCAACCTCTGGATCTCGCTGGCCCTCATCGTGATCTCTCCTGTGCTAGTGGACATCGCGCTGACATATGCGGAGAAGCGCGGCATCGCGAAGAGAAGGCTTGAGAAGCCCTCGGAAGATGAAGAGAAGAAGGATATGAGAGAGAAAAAGACGGAGGCAGAGGACTCGGCTAGCCCGGCTCCCGAACTTCCGGAGCGGCCCTGAACTCACATCAGAGTGGTCTGGAACCGCAGCTTGTAGTTCTTAAGCTGGCTCAGCATCTCGTCCTCTTCCAAAATCCTTTTCGCCTCCGTCACCGGCACGCTTGGTTCGATCTCCTTCGTTCTCCCCCCTCTACCGAAGGATTTCACGCGTGCGTGGATTATTCCAAGCATATCAAGTTCTGATATCAGGTCCGTGATCCTCCTCTGCGTGAGTATAGCCATCGAGGTGCATTGACACAGCTCCTTGTACGTCTCGTACAGGTCGCCCGTGGTCAGCCTTGCCTCTCCTCGCTCGTGGTTGAGGAACACGCCCATCAGCACCAGCTTGGACTGTACGGGCAGAGTGCGTATCGCCTCCGTAATACAGTCAAGCTCAATCTTGTTCTTCGCTTTGACCACGTCTGAGTCTGTGACAATGGGCAGATGGTTCCTCTCAGCAATCTCCGCAGCAACTCTGAGCAGGTCGAGCGCGCGCCTCGCATCTCCGTGCTCCTGAGCGGCGAGTGCGGCGCAGAGTGGTATGACGGACGGCTCGAGCACATTGTCGTCAAATGCGAGCCTGCTTCTCTGTTCTAGAATGTCCTTGAGCTGCTCTGCGTTGTACGGCGGGAACACCATCTTCTCCTCGCTGAGCGAGCTCTTGACTCTCGGATCCAGGAACTCCATGAATCTCAAATCATTCGAGATGCCGACCACGCTGACCTTGGCGTTCTTCAGATCGTCGTTGATCCGGCAGAGATGATAGAGAACGTCGTCACCGCTTTTTGAGACGAGCTTGTCGACCTCGTCCAGTGCGATGACAATCACGCGCCTCTCCTCGTCGATCTTCTCTCTGAGGATATTGTAGACGCGCTCTGTGCTCCAGCCAGTGAATGGTATCCTTTCTTCAAAGTTCGCGATAAACTTATTGCCGATGTTCTGGAGCACTCCGTATTGCGTGTCCACGACCTCGCAATTCATATAGATGAAATTGACGGTATACAGATTCGAGTTGGCTCTCTCGATCTCCTTGCCAATGTATTTCATGCACGCTGTCTTGCCGGTCCCGGTCTTCCCGAACAGAAGAACATTCGAGGGGCGCTGTCCTTCCAGCGCAGTGACAAGTATGGATGCGAGCTGGTTGATCTGCTCCTCTCTATGCGGCAACACATCTGGTATGTACGATGGACGAAGGACGTCCCTGTCCCCCTTGAACACGGACCTCGACCTGATGTATTGCTGGAATATCGTGTTCTGCATCTCGCTCCCCCGCTGGAACAAAAAGATCCTTCCCTTTCCCCCACGATTTCCTCTGGAAGCCGCTCATGGAATCCACAAGAAACAGAGGAATGCAGGGAATGCAGTGAATGCTACTTAAGTCTTAATTTTATCGGACAAATTCATTTTTCCTACAGGCCGGAAATTTTGGAGATTCATATTGGCCAGTGAGCGCACAAGTTACGTTCTTTGAAAGGGGTCCGGGAGACATGCGGCATCGTAAGTCTGAGCTGAGGGACCCCTTCGCTTCCTGTGGAGGGGCTTTCCGACGAGAGGAGGAGCGTGCATGGCTATCACTGCAGGAGAAATCCAGGTTTCTTCCTATGGAGAATTGGGGGTTTCATGGACAAATGCCATTATCTACTGTTTGTATGTAAGCACTTGCATCCGATGAAGAAAGCTGTCATGTTCACCCTTGAAGAGGACACACACGAAATGCTGTCTCTGCTCCAGACTCTCGGCGTTGAAGTCGAAAGAGAGTTCCTTCAGAGAAGATCTTATCCACATAAGGTGAGCTTTCTTGGACCGGGTAGGATCAATGAAGCTTACAAGGAGATTGAGAGCCTCGATATCGACCTGATCGTCATTAATGGCGTCCTGAGACCGTCTCAGCATCACTTTCTCGAGATGAAGTTTCAAATGGAATGCATCGACAGGCCAGGAATAATACTAAGGATTTTTGCGGATCACGCTCATACGCCGGAAGCGATTGCGCAAGTCACTCTCGCCAAGCTGAGATATGAGGTTCCTTTTCTTCGGGAGTGGATTCACAAGGCGAAAAGCGGTGATCGTCCTGGATTCCTTGCGGGAGGCGCTTACGCAACGGATGTGTATTACGAACACGCAAAGGCACACGCGAGAAGAATCGAGAAGAGGCTCCGGGAGCTTTCCAGACAAAGAGAGACAACTCGAGTCCAGAGACGGTCAAGAGGTTACACATTGGTCTCTCTCGCGGGGTATACAAACGGAGGAAAGTCCGCTCTCCTGAACAAGATGTGCGGATCGGAGGTC
>Ga0315312_1001544_pt1 | contig 17609 bp, 16 predicted proteins | sample TDP7_MG_FD_203629 | JGI IMG/M metagenome (GOLD analysis project Ga0315312, IMG submission 203629) | Freshwater sediment microbial communities from Lake Towuti, South Sulawesi, Indonesia - TDP7 | ecosystem: Environmental > Aquatic > Freshwater > Lake > Sediment | place: Indonesia: South Sulawesi... | reverse complement strand
GAATTGGTTCTGCTGCCGATGGTATAGAAAGCATAATAGACTCCTTTCCGAACATATTACCTTCAATAGTAATACAAATCGGCAGGAGTCTATTTTTTAAGCCAATGTTTCTTCTATCCATCAGTAAACAACCTTAAAAAATGGCAAAAGTCGAGTTAACACGTCTTTTTATTTTAGCCACGAAAGACACAAGAGCGGTGTTTGTCAGATTAAGTGGTGATTATTACGATGCCGACAACGGCTAAATCCTTCGACAAGCTCAGGGCAGGCAACCCGCCGTGAAACGGCGGGCTAAATATGGGGACGCCGAAGCAGACTTCGGGGCTAACCGTTGTTGAAGGAGAACCCCGCCTTAAAAGGCGGGGCTAAACAATAAGGGATTGGTGGGGCAAGCCCCACCCTACATTTTTTTGCGTTGTCGTTACGACAACGGCTAAATCCTTCGACAAGCTCAGGATAGACAACCCGCCATGAAACGGCGGGCAAAACATGAAGAAACGACAACCATGCAATAAATCTGCCTTCGCGCGTTACGGCGGACAAGTTTGGGGATAATTACCGCTCCATTACTGTCGCGGCTCTGGAATTACCGCTCACTTACATTCGCGGCTCTGTAACCCCGCGCTGACGCTTGGGGCTCTGCAGGGGTCGCCGTCCGCCTTCGATAAATCTACGGCGGATAAATGCCGGCGACGGCTAAACAATCCAACCTAATATTTGTCGATGGGAGGAGAGGATAATTTTTCGGCCATATCGAGCTTCCAGATGTATTTCTGGGTCCTATACACAACAATACATAAAACAGCAGTCGAGATGACCAGGATATAGACTAAGATTCTCTCAATCCAGGCTGTGCCAAGCCAGATTATCAGGCAATTCAATATGATAAAGTATACTCTGATCTCGGTCGGCCCCGCGCCCAGGTAGGTTATCTTGAACTCGCCGGTTGCCCCGAAGGCCAGATAAGAGCTGACCATAAAAGAGCCGAAGACGGGTATTAGAAGCAATACAACCTGCTGGTTGAACCCCTCGGTCAAAAATGAATAACCTACCAGCACCGCGCACATAAATACAAAGTCGAGAAAATGGTCCATAAAATAGCCCCATCGTGGAATACCTGTATCCCTGTATCTGCCCAGCGCTCCATCGAACGAGTCAGTAAACCACTGCAAGAACAGCATTGCTGACGAAGCCCATAACCAGTTATAATTATTCTTAGCGAGCCAGCCGAATACGACCATGCCGATAGACCAGGGGATTGTCATTAACGTCAAATGATAGCCCTCTATCCATTTTGGAAATCTGTAAAGGTTGCTATCTACCAGTTTACGCTCGTATCCGGCCAGAAGGCTTTTCATCGGTAGTTTTTTATCGCCTTGAAAATTCTCGTTTGTCATCTTCTTCTCCTTTTCTTTTTTGCAGATGATACTGCTTTCGAACATTTTACGCAAAGCCGCTTCTAAAAGGTAGCTGCCTGCAACTGAATTGTGGTTATTTTATATCGGAAGATGAGCTTTTACCACAAATGACGGGCGAAATAAATAGATTCTCGTTTGCACGGGAATGACAAACTAATACTTGTCAATCGGCAGGGGGATATTGTCCTGCGGGTCACGCAGATTGATATATTTAGCGCCGTTCAGCAGTGTGCCGTACTCTTTGTAATAGCTGTAAAGCTTGGCCAGTTTCTGCTCGTCAGTAGATTCGAGATACTGCTGCCATTTGCCCACCTCGGCTCCCCAGATGATTTGAGTATTGTCTTTCGTATACAAAACAATGTGTGGAAGCCGAGCGTTTTCTTGGCCCTTGAAATTACTTACGTCAATGCTGGCGATTTCATAAAGCAACGGCTTATCATGCGCGATGAGTTTGTCCATCTGGTCGAGCTGTTGTAATATTGTTACAGCCTCGGTGAGGTCATCTTGGTGCCAGACTTCGCCCGGCGGCGGAGTTTTTGTTATCAGCGATAGTCCGGTTATCTCAACAATCGGCAGATTCGGAATCGGGATAAAATCGAGCACGACCAGTTCGGCGTCCACGTAAAATTTTTGCAGACCCGATTTGACAAGAGCCAGGGGCCTTCGCCACCGCCCTCTAATAATGAGCCGGTCGTGCATAGTCTGCACTTTTACTTCATCCAGCCACGCAACCTCTCTCTCAATCTTCTGTTGCACTAATAGAGCGGCATTTTCATCGAGCCTGAAAGTCTGGCCACCGGCGGCTGCGAGAAGTTTTGCTTTTAGCTCCCCACTTACCCATTCAGGCACATTCGCTACTTCCAGCCCGACCGAATCTTGCGGGCCTGGGACGTTTTTCTTTACGTATTTCTCTAAGAAAAAAATGCCGACAACTATCCCTGCGAGGACGCAGATTACAGCCGATGCCTTCAGAATATTTATCAGGCCGTGACCGAACCAGCCTGTTTTTTCTTTTTTCTTTTTTTCTGAGGAGCCTTGCTTGAATGATATTTTTTTCATCTTGCTTTTTATTCTTTTCCTTCCGGCCACTGTTATCTTGTAACTTGTGAAGGGACACTACTTCCCCCTCCGCAGCACAGCTACTGCGGAGGAAGTGTCGCGGGAACCGGGCTTATCTCGCTTCATGTTTCACGACTGATGAATACGCCGCATCCACGATTTTTGTGCACAAATCGCTCATCGAAAGTCCAATTTTGGCTGCTGCCTTGGGCAAAAGTGAGTGGGTTGTCAGGCCTGGGATAGTATTAATCTCCAGCGCGTAGGGGTTTCCGTCATAGGTTAAAATAAAATCGGCTCTTGCGAAGTGCCGACAACCAAGAGCCCTGAAACAATTCATCGCCGTTGTCTGGACTTTTGCTGTCAGTGCCGGGTCATCGATTGTATCAAAGAGAAACTCTGTTTCCTCATCAATGTATTTTGCGTGATAATCATAAAAGCCGGTCTTGCTTCTAATCTCAATAATCGGCAGCGCCCGGCTTTGCAGAATGCCCACGGTTACTTCTCTGCCGGCGATGAATTCCTCGACCATACAATCACCGAACTTTTCTGCACATTCCCGCACGGCCGTTAATGCCGATTTTGGATTATCAACGATAGAGACGCCGATAGTGCTTCCCTGCCTGACGGGTTTGACGACAAACCTATCGCTGAGCTGCAGGAGTTGTCTCTCAAGTTCTCTTGCCTCTATCCGGGTATCATACTTGATTACCTTTGGTGTTGTGACGCCTGCCTGTGTAAACAATTTTTTGCTGGCTAATTTGTCAAAGGCCAATCTGCTTGCCTTCGGCCCGCTGCCTGTGTAGAGCAGCGATTTGTCTTCGAGTATTTGTTGGAGCTGGCCGTCTTCGCCGAATTCGCCGTGCAGCGCGGGAAAGAACACATTGACGCTGCTGTCGTCTAATATATCGAGGTTGTCCGGTCGAATATCGGCGGTTACTACGTCGAAGCCGGCTTCTTTTAGCGCCTCGGTAACACATTGTCCGCTTTGAATACTTATGTCCCGTTCGGTGCCGATACCGCCCATAAGGACGGCTATTTTCAATTTATTATTTACTGTATCCAATTTAGTATGTTTGGTTAAATGGTAATTGGTTAAATGGTTAAATAATTTGCTACTATGTCACTAATTCTCTGCTTGCTGCTTACACTTTCGTAAATACTTGATATATCCATTTAATTTCTTTAAGACCAGATATGCTTCTTTCTTCAAGTTGCTTAATCGGTCCAAGTCAGCATAACTTTCATCTATGCAAGTGTTGATGTCGTCAATTAACTCTTGAAGCGAGCCTCTTGCCTGTCTTAAAAACTGGATATTTTCTTGGTAGTGAAATCTACCGTGCCCTTCGGCTATACAATTTGTCAAAGAAAGGCAAGCACGTCGCATCTGGCCTGTTAAATTATACTTCTCGTACTCTGGTAGTTCCTTAGATAGTCTATATATCTTTTTCCTAAACTCTCTTGCTGCTTTATATACTTCTAAATCTTCAAAAGTTTTATATTCAATTATTGCTGTTTCTTCTCCCACCTTTTATCTCCCAAGTTAACTAATCACCAATAACCATTCACCAATTACCAATTACAAATCACCTATTTCCAGATTTCAATCTCAAGTTCCAGGTCTATGTCGAACTGTTCTTTAATCCTCTGTTTTATTGCATCTATCAGTCTTAAGACGTCGCGGCTTCTGCATCCCTCCTGTGCGATAATGAAATTTGCGTGTTTTTCACTGACGACGGCTCCGCCGATTTGCAGCCCCTTCAGGCCGGCTCTGTCAATCAAAGCACCTGCTGCGACACCTCTGGGATTTTTGAATATACAGCCGGAATTTTTAGTATTCAACGGCTGACTATTCTTTTTATAAATCCAGACCTCTTTTACCGTTCGCATGATTTGCTCTGGGTCAGCGGCATTAAGGCTTAACCGGGCGTTTAGAATAAATTTTGCGGCAATGTTTGTCCGGCGGTAGTCGAATACCAGTTCGGGTTTGCTCTTTTCGAAGATATTGCCCTGGTTGTCCATGAGGGTAACGGATTCTACCGCAGCGCCGAAATCTCCGAAGTTGCCGCCAGCGTTCATTTTCACTGCACCGCCAATCGAGCCGGGTATCCCTGTGAGAGCTTCGATGCCAGAAAGTCCCTTTTCCACGCAGGTTAGCACAAGCTTGCTCAATTCCGCACCTGCGCCGGCGGTAACCTGCTGGCCCTCAAATTTTATCTGCGTGAACTGTTCTGTTTCGAACTTTATTACCGCTGCCCGCAGGCCGTCATCACCGATTAGCAGATTGGAGCCGAGGCCCATTACGTAAATCGGGATTCCGGTTTCGTTGCACCGCCGGACAACTTTTTTGAGCTGTTCGATTGTTTTCGGCCTGATAAAATAATCGGCCGGCCCCCCCAGGCCATACCATGTCCGCTTGGCCAGCGGATAGTTTGTTTCAACTATTTTCTCTAAGCCACTGAATATACTCATCTGCCACCTTCCAGATATCACCGGCACCCATGGTAACTACCAGGTCGCCGGAAGTTACGTTTCTTTTTAAATAATCGCAGATGGCTGGGAAGCTATCGATAAATAGCGCCTTTGTTCCATTGGCTTGAATTCTATCGACCAGCATCTGTGCGTTAATCTCTTTTTTGGCCGCCTGCGAATCTCGTACGAAGTAAATCTCCGGCACAATTGTTATATCGGCAAGCTTAAAGCTTTCTGCGAAATCATCAAGCAGAAATCTTGTTCTGCTGTACTGGTGCGGCTGAAAAACGCACCAGATTCGTCTGGGCTGATACCTCTGGCGAATCGCGGCGAGCGACGCTTTGATTTCGGTCGGGTGGTGGGCGTAGTCGTCGAGGACCACTATCGCGCTGAACCGGCCCTTTAACATCAGGCGGCGATCCATACCAGTAAAGGCCGGCAGCAGTTGAAGTATTTGGCCGGGGTCAAGTCCGGCGTTAACCGCAATAGCCACGACCGCCAGGGCGTTGAGGATATTGTGCATCCCTGGGACCGAAATCCGAGTTGCTCCCAACAATTCACCATTGTGATAGACGTCAAAGGCATAAAGGCCGTCATTTAGTACAAGGTTATCAGCGTAGAAATTGCAATTTTCATCGAGCCCGAAGGTCTCTACCTTGATTCTGGATGCTTGATTCTGGATTCCCGTGGAGCATCGAGCATCCGCCGCAAGGCGTCCCGCAGAGAGCATCGAGATTATTTTTGCCACATTTGTATCGTGGCCGTTTGCAATTAGCACGCCATCCGGTTTGGTGCCGAGAGCAAATTCGGCGAAGGCTTCGACTATCTCATCTTCATCTTTATAATAATCCAGATGGTCCTGTTCAATATTGAGTATGCAGGCGATTTTGGGTTTTAGATTCAGAAAGCTCCGGTCGTATTCGCAGGCCTCAGCCACGAAATACCTGCTGTCGGCAACGCCTGAAGAGCAGCCGAGCTGATTGATTTTGGCTCCGATGATAAAGTTTGCCTCGATGCCGGCCTGTTTGAGACAATAGACAAGCCATCCGCATGTTGTGCTTTTGCCGTGAGTGCCGCTTATAGCTATACCATCGTAGCAGCTCATCAATTCCCCCAGAATCTGTGCGTACTTTTGGATTTTATATCCTCTTTGCCGTGCCAGGTTCAATTCCGGATTATCCTCTTTTATAGCCGCCGAGATAACGACAACATCCGTTTCTGGGCTGAGGTTCTTGGTCTTGTGGCCGATTTTTATGTCAGCCCCCATCTGGCGCAGGGCTGTAATAACCTCGCTCGACGTTTGGTCTGAGCCGGCCACAATCGCGTTATTTTTCATTAAAAGCTGTGCCAGCCCGCTCATTCCGATGCCACCTGCGCCGATGAAGTGAAATTTTTTGCCTGCCAGGCTTAGCTGCCTGCAGGCAGTTGTCGCTTCATATTCGTCAATAACTGTTACACGACTCTTATCATTGCCGTTCAAGCGGGAATCTATGTTATTATAGGTTTGTGTATTCGGCTGTTTCATAGCGTCCTTTCTGTGTTTGTTTATCCACAATCTATGCGCAGGTAATTTAACATAGAAGAGCAGCACCGAAAAGAAAAATGCCTGTACATTTCAATTACATCGGCACTGGCAGGCTATTTATTTGAAATTATTGAGCTTTGCTTTTGCTTTGTAGAAAAGACCTAATACCAATTAGAGTTAATTCTTGCGCCCTGTCATTCCCGCGAAAGCGGGAATCCATAGGTTTACATGTACTGGATGCCTGCTTTCGCAGGCATGACACAGTGATTGGTAATCTATCAAAAAGCGCATTTATTTAGTTGGATTGGTATAATGTCATTTCGACCGAAGCCCCCGCGTCTTCCCCTTAGGGGAGCAGGGGCGAAGTGGAGAAATCTGCTTAAAAAAATAGATTTCTCGACTCGCCTTCGGCTCGCTCGAAATGGCAATTTCCACTCTTTTCTACAAAGCACTTTGCGTTATTAAACGGCTGCTTACAGTTTTGAATTGATGGGCAGCTTAAGTGCGAGGATGATATGCTTGAGTGACCTGCCCTTGTGGACTCGGACCACTGATAGGCCTGGCAGGTTCATTACTATTAGTAATCTTTGTAGAGTCTAAGCCACACCGGCCAGTCTCCAGGCAGGACGCCTCCGGCTTTCGTCCACGGATTGTTAATATCAAAAGCACGGTTCCATTTTAACGTCCACAACTCCTTAAGTCCTACATGTCTGGCGGACCAATCCATAAAGACGAGATTAACATATCCCTTGTGCCGGTCGATGCAGAAATGGTTGATTTCCCCGGTCGTACCCCTATCGCCTATCCCAAAGGCATCGGGAAAGGGCAACGGCTCATCGATGTGTTGCGGCCAGGCATCATACCATGTTGAGTCACCGAAGACCGGTATTTGATTTGTACTAACTAATTTGCCGGTGGGAGTCCGAGTCCCCGGTGCTACACAGGTATTGTTCTGGACATTTTTCCAGAACCATTCTACCAGACGGCCACCGCTACGGTCCCCTGCATTATAGTCGGTCCAGGAATTGTTGCCATAGCTGAATATAAAACCGAGGTTCGTGGCGGCCTTAAATGTGCCCCAGTCGGCACTACTTTCCATGAGCTTTGTGGCTGTCGGGCACAGAAGCATGGCCGGGTCTTCGTTGTAATAAGGCTGCATTGCCTCCATCCATAATTTCTCTTCTCTTCTACTGAAATAGCCGTTGTTGTCGTCGGTGTAGAACTTAAACGCAAGCCCCCACTGTCTCAATTTCGCCTGACATGCGATCGACTGTGCCTGTCTCCTAACCCGCGACAGTGAAGGCATCAATACCGACATCAATAACGCTATGATGGCTATAACGACCAAAAGCTCTATTAACGTAAAACCTTTTATCTTTGCCATTTTTAAATCTCCTTGCCTTTTAGAGTAAGTTGTTCTCGGGTAAACCGACATTTCCCAGATGGCTCGATATATGGCACTCCTGCACACGATAACCCCTATAATACCAAAACTTCATCTCAATTTCAACGGTCTGCCGTTTGATATAGTCAAAACTGGCTTGAGTGTTTTCCATAAGCTCTGTGCTATGAAATCACAGCCCATATTTCACGGACTACCTGGGAAATCCGGTTCAATAAAAAACTCGGATGTTTTTATCCGATGTCTGTTTCCCGATGTCGTTTCGGAAAATAGTCAATTATGAACGCCTGCCAGCCAGTTGTCAGCAAAGATAGCAAGGTCAAGAAAGTCCACTGAGCCGGAGTGGTCGAAGTCTGTGCCATCACAATAATTATTGGATGGGTTGCAATGTCTGTGGTGCCAGTGTGCTGCGAAAAAGGCGAAATCGATGAAACTAACGCCGTCGGGACAGCGAAAATCTTCGTCAGGAATCTGCCATTGCAACACGGGATAATTCATCCCCTCACAGATTTCCCAGATGTCCCAAAAATCCCAGCCTGCGGCGCTGTAGGTACTGAACATCTTCATTTCAGCCGTTGTCTTGCCCGTTCCGCCGGCACTGGTTAGCTGACCGCTGGTTTGAGTATCCCCGAAGGAATGCGCAACCATTCCCAGGACCCTGATATATCCCACCAAGCCGCCTGTGTATTGATTGCCCGTAACGCTGCCAACCGAATAGCACTGAAAGACCGCGCCTCGCTCAACTTGTCCTGCCATCCCGCCCACATATCCGTTTCCTGTAACCCTGCCGGTTGCATAGCAGTTGGTAACTGCGCTTGTTTCATCCATGGTCTTGCCCACGCAGCCGCCGACATTTAAATTGCCTGAGACGCCGGCATTAGAATAGGATTTGGTCACAGTACCTGCGCCAACCTGTCCGACCAAACCGCCGACAAATCTATCGCCCCAGACCATGCCGGTTGAATAGCAGTTGACGATTCTGCCGGCATTGAAGCCCACGAGTCCGCCGACAGAGTTACCGCCGTAAACGTAGGCTCCCTTGGCATAGCAGTCGGTGATAGTTCCATTTTCCAGGTGGCCTGCAAGCGAACCAACATCATATACTGTGCCTGCTTCAATATGGGGCTTAATCAATCCCAGATTTTTGATTACTCCGGTAACGTATCCGAAAAGCCCTATGTAGTTTGTGTTGTACGAAGTACATGTAAAATTCGAAATCGTACAGTCGTTGCCGTCGAAGACGCCTGAGAAGGGCTTATTATTATCATAGCTTGCAAAGTATCCGATGATATTGAGAGATGCTCCAGTATAGTTAACCATATCGATATCCGCCATCAGCTTGAAGTGCTTGTCCCAATCGCTGCTATTGGTGCAGATGGCGTTCATCTGCTCGGCTGAATAAATCAGATACGGGTCGCCGGCCGTACCACTGCCGCCGCCGTATTTGGCTTGAGCCGGAAGGGCAGAAAAAAAGATGGCAAGCAGTGCAAGTAACGGTATTGTTGATTGACCGCTTTGTTTGCCGGTTATGGATTGGGGCTGCTTGCTTGTACTAAAATGCAGAGGCCAACAAACAAACGAGCCGCTCAACCGCAACCTTGCTGAAATTCGTTTAGCGGTTGCGATACTCGTATTAAAAAAAAGATGCCAAAAAAGACCAATAGTCTCGCATAAATTAGCCATTTTTTCTTCCTCAAATAAAGACGATTCTACCCACAGTAAAAGCCCGAAGTCAGAGGTCAGAGGTCAGAAGTCTGTCTTCTGTTTTTTGGGTTATCCGTACCAATTTATGCCTCCTCTAAGAGGTGTTCTCTAAAAACGAGTATACTAAATTATGGAGTGAAGGGCAAGGGAAATGTCGTCCGTTTGTTCGCGTATTTGCTGCCCGTGAGAGATGGTTTTAAGGAGAGAGGGACAAGTAAGCAGACATTTATGATGAAGGAACGATTATCTCGGGTTACCCGCTTTTTGATTTCAGCAGCTCAACCTGAGCCTTCGCAACGGCAAGCTCATCTTCCATGTACGGGGTGTCTCTGAAGAAATCCTGGTATTGAAATATGCTTTGGACTATGTTTTTCCTGCTGATGATACCGACCAGTTTTTTCTTCGGCCCTGCAACAATTGGGACCCTTCGAAAGTGGTTTTTAAGAAGACAGTCACAAACGTCAGCCAGACTATCATGCCGGTCAAAACTAACGACATCCCTTGTCATAAAGTCCTCAACCTGGCCCGTCCTGCTGCCAACGTCATACAGCAGCATCATTATGTCTTTTTCTGAGATAATGCCGACCAGTTGCATCTGGTCATCGACAACGGGCAGACCCGTGATATTATTTTCAACCATAATCCTTATAGTTTCCTGTATCGCAGTATTTTTCTTAACTGTGATTACATCCTTTGTCATAATGTTTTCTATTTCAAACATGCTTGCTTCTGCCCCCCAAAGCAAAATGAACCTGTATAGGTGGTAAAATATACCGCTATGGTAATTAAATATGCCCATATAAAATATAAGCAGTAATATTGTGCCGGGCAACTCAACCAGCGTTCTAAGTTGAAAAAGTGCGAATTTTTTACGAATTTTTATGAAAAAAAGGGGAAAAAGTGTGGATTTTTGAAAATTTTTTCAAATCCACCTAACACCCTTTAGAAAAAAGGCTTATAAATTTTTCGCCGGGGTCTTAAAAAACTAAATGTCCTTTTTCGCTGCGACGCAATGCGTTGTCCGCAAACGCTATAAGCTAAATTGATTGACCTGGTTTTGTTTTAATGGTACTTTATCGCCGACGTAATTAAAGGAGCTTAATCGTGAAATTATCCTGGCTAATGAGGTTGAGGATCGCTGCTGCGGTTGCCACAGGTGTGGTTTTGATTGGAATTTTGGCGTGGCCGATTGCAGCGTCATCCGGGTCGTTCGGCGTTGTGCTTGCCGGCGATATAAGTTTCGGCGGCGCAATAATTTTGATAATTTTGGCGTTTTTGGCAGGCCTTATTGCTTTTTTTCTTTCCTGGCCGTTTGGCCGAGAAATCGGCATTTTGGCGGCCCCTTCCGGCTTAGCAGTCTGGGCTGTGCGTTCCGGCAGTATGACTGCCCTGATGCAGCTAAAGCCAAGCATTGCACAACGTCAGGCACTTCTTATAACGCTTAAATGGGAGCCGATTTTCTGGCTGGTTATTGTCGCTGCCGGGTTTGCAGGTGTGCTATTAGGGCAAAAAATCCGGTCTAACCTCAAGACGGACGAGACGCAGAAAAAATCTAACGCACAGACTGGTAAATATTTAAAGGCAATAATTGCTCTTGTCGGCTCAGTTTTAATAGCTCAGTTTTGTCTTAAAGTATTTGCCCAGAACGTTAGAATGTTCGACAACAGATTAGTTTCCGTTATGGCCCAGCCGACAGTGGGGCAGGTCGTTTTTGGTGTGTTAGTCTCGTTCGGGCTTGCAGCTTTCGTGGTCAAGAAATTTCTCGATGCAAGCTATATCTGGCCTACGCTTGCCAGCGCTCTGATAACCGCTTTCACCATAAGTATTTACGTCAAGCAAGAAGTGCTGCAATATCTTGTTCAACACTGGCCTGCGGCCTTTTTTTCTAATACGGTTGTTTCCATATTGCCGGTGCAGATGGTGGCATTTGGCACGTTAGGTTCGATTGTAGGCTACTGGCTGGCCGTCCGCTATGATTATTGGCGAAAACAGGAAATTAAATAACTCAAACTGACCAATTGTGCTATCATTCAAAGGCGAAGCCGAATGGCCAGCATCGCCGGCCATCATCACAACCCTTTGTGCGGCCTTTGAAAAAGGTAACTGCATTATAATAATGGCGTTGAGATTCTTCACTTCACTTGGTTGTACTTAGAATGGTAAAGTACGCTATGTTACTGTTAATAAGATACTTACGAGCATTACTGAGAGCAAATCGGTCGCTTTGAGTAAATGACAAAGTCCGCTGGATTTGGTAAATTTGATACATCTTTTTTTTCAAGTCTTCTCTGCTATGTAAGTGTATATAATTCAAGCAGTTACACGTATATAGTCTGATAATCCGGATTTGTTGGTCTGACAAAAGTAAAATTGGTTGTTTTCGCGCTCAAAATTAGCCGAAAATATAGTTGTGTTTAAGATTTGCTCTATATGTTGTTTTTGGACTAATATAGATATGGAATAATAGCATATAGAATCGTTTGACGAGTATCTGGACGAACAGTTGACCGGAATTTTTCGTAACAATGTTATATAAATAAGACCAGCCGACAAAAGGAGTTAGCAATGTTGGTTTTAAGCAGGCAGAGAGATGAGTCGATAATGATCGGCGATGATGTCGAAATTATCATCGTCGATGTTCGCGGGGACAAAGTCCGTCTTGGTATAACGGCCCCGAAGAATATACCGGTTCATCGCAGGGAAATATACGACGCGATTCAACGCGAAAAAGTGGAGTCTCAGAAGCAGCAAGAGAAGGAAACCCAGAAGCAGCAGGAGAAGGAAACCCAGGCGCAACACGGCAAGGAACACTAAGAGAAGCAATAAATAAGTGAAGCAACCCTCAAGACTTTTTCGCTAACATTCGCACACCGTTCTATTTGTACCCATTTTCCCCCATTATCCGGCACTTTTAGGGTGCATCTTGATTCTGGATACTCGATTCTGGATTCTCGTAGAGCATCGAGCCATGGCCGCCTTCAGGCGAGCATCGAGATTATTTTTGCCACATTTCTTTTGGATTAGCTTATCATACCGATTGTGATTAAAATTTGCGCTTATGTCATTTCGACCGAAGGGCCACAAAGTGGCCCGTAGCGGAGAAAGCTGTTCAAATAGATTTCTCGACTCGCCTACGGCTTGCTCGAAATGACGCCAATAAGCGCATTAATTATTCACAATTGATATCACATCAGTTGGGTCATTCGTGATGCACTTTTACATCGAGGTATCTGACGCCCCATTCCAGGGCCTCTTGGTGGGAGTGGAAGAAGACGTCAAGGCGGTTTCCCCGGATGGCGCCGCCCCTGTCGAGAACTTTTACGGGCTGTCCATTATTATAGCCGGAAATAATCATTTCAGTTCCGAAGGAGTATCGTTTGTCGGCCGCCACGAAGACATCACCTGGTTGTATTTTGAGCCCGGATGCGGTAACGCCGTCGGCGTATTGGCCGCAGCATTTCGGGCACGGGCAATAGGCGGTTACGCGCATTTGCACGGTTTGCCATTCGCTGGACGGTTCGTCGGTTCCTGAACGTCCTATATCGCGTTTGGGGTTTGGTTCGGAATTGTCAGGCGGGTTGTCCGTGGTGCTGCCTGGCTGGCGCGGTTTGGACTGAGCATTTATTCCAGATTCACTCAGGGCCGATGGCGCAGGGGTCTTTGACGCGGTTGCGGTAGCGCTGAGTAAGGTTATCGGGCCATCTGCCTGTATGCAAGCTGCGGCGAAAATGCAGCTCAGGACGCAAATGGCAGCTATCAGGTTTGGAAAAACACCGCTAAGACTTTTGACTGTTGTTTTTTTCACTGAATACCCTCCTCGCAATAGGGTCATTTGGATTCGCAGAAGTCCAGATTTCTCAGATTTTCTTTTAAGCCCCCCATCAGTGATTGTTGACAGCATTATACCGTAAAGGCCGCTTCAGTTCAAGTAATCAGTTGCAGAACGGCGTTTGAGGAGCCAATTGTGGGCTTTTGGCGAAGAGAGAGAATGTTTTATAGGTCCATAGCGGGAAGTTTTTTAAGGGTGCGGAGTTTTCAGACTCAGTAAAAAAGGGCGTACGTCCCGATTAGGTCGGGAGCCGCAGCCATTTAGACAAACTATTTTGTGTTGTCCTGGAAATGCGAGGAGAGAACCGGTCATCTACGGCTCAGGGTTCATTACAATCACAGCCACATCGGTTATTTTCTCTATGTCGCAGGCGGGTTTAACCGTTATATCCCAGAGCAAGGGATTTTCGTCATTGCTTTTGCATTGAGCAACCGTTCCTGCAATGACAGGTGTGCTCAGGAATCCGGGATTTTTCTGGGCATAAACGACGTCGCCGGTACTGATTTTGTACTTCGTCGAGACCAGCAGGACGTTGGCGGAATCGTTGCCGTTGCCATGCATTATCCTGTCCATATTTAGTGTTGCTATTTTTACTGCGATTCTGGACGCCGGGTCAGTAATCAACCTGACCTTTGCTGTGCGGGAGTCGACGTCGGATATGGTTCCGATGATACTATTGTCTGCAAAAACAAATTGGTTTTCAGCCAGGCCGTCTTCCTTGCCACGGTTGATAATAAGCTCGCTGCGTGACTTGTCGATGGTGGCTGTAATGACATCGGCTAACACAAAATTCACGCCTTTCCAAACCGGTCTATCTTGCAGTCCCGATAGTTTTTCGACCTTTTGACGCTCTTGATTCAACCATTCTGTGACGTTGGCAAGATGGTTATGGAGCTGGTTGTATTTTCTGCGGCTGACGACGTCTGTAGACCCACGATGTACCGAAGCCGTCAATTGGGATGCGGAAAGCGAGATGTTTCTGCCGATACTTAAAGGGCAGCGAAAAAGGCGGACAAAGGCAAACTGGAATTTATTTGTCAGATTTTTTGGTGCAAAGAGAAAAACGAGCCCGGCTAACATAAACCAGGTAAATAACACTTTTTCGAGGACTCTGATTCGTTTTTTCTTGGCCATAATCGAGGAAGCTAAAAACTTAAAGTGAAAAGCGTAAAAGTTTTGAATTTTAAATTATGGTTTTTAGTTTTTAGCTTTTAATTTTTAGCTATCTTTTTATTGCCATCCAAACTCGCTATGGTTCAATGCATCCTTCCACAACTCTAGATTTTCCAGGTAGACGCTGGTACCGCGAGCAACTGAGCAGAGGGGGTCGTCGACTCTTTCGACTTTCAGGCCGGTCGCATTTGTTAAAGCTGTATCCATTCCCCGCAGCAGTGAACCGCCACCGCAGATGTGTATGCCGTTGTCGATTAAATCGGCAGCCAATTCCGGCTGGGCCTTTTCCAGCGTTGCCACAACGGCGTCTATAATCATAGCAATTGGGCCGCGGAGGGCTTCGCGGATTTCCTCGCTTGTTACGATAATTTTTCTGGGCATACCGGAGATGGTGTCTCTGCCGGCTATCTCCGTTGTCAGTTCCTCTTTCAGGGGGACGGCAGAGCCGATTTGTATCTTGACTTTTTCGGCCCTTGCCTCGCCGATGAGCAGGTTGTAAGTTTTTTTGAGATGATTGATGATCGCTTCATCCATATCGTCGCCAGCGACGCGGATTGATTCTGATGCGGCGATATCGGCCAGACTCATTATTGCAACTTCGGTGGTTCCTCCGCCGATATCGACAATCATTGAGGCGGTAGGCTCTGCGATGGGCAGGTGAGCCCCGATTCCTGCGGCCATTGGTTCTTTAATCAGATAGACCTTGCGTGCACCAGCCCGTTCAGCGGTGCTTATGACAGCCTGGCGTTCGACATCGGTTATTCCGCTCGGCACAGCGATTACGACTCGCGGCCTTACAAGTCCGCCTCCGCCGTGCGCTTTACGGATAAAATAGGCCAGCATCACCTCGGTGATTTCGAAGTTGCTGATTACGCCGTCTTTGAGAGGCCTTATTGCGCTGATGGAGCCGGGCGTTTTGCCGAGCATTTCGTGAGCAACCGCACCGACAGCCTGGCCATTGTTCAGGACGGTGTTGGTTCCTTTATGAACGGCAACGACAGAGGGTTCATTTAGGACAATACCTTTGTCGCGGACACAAACCAGAGTGGTGCAGGTACCAAGGTCGATGCCCATATCCATACTGAACCAACTTAATATCCCATTCGGCAGCATTTTTTAAAAGCTCCAACGACCGGAAAGTACATGTCAAGGGACATCCTGACAAAACGCCGAAACCGTTTGTAGTTCGGCTTTGCAAAAAAGCCACTTTAGGCAGAGTTGCCTTTTCACGCATACCTGCAGTATGGTCGGTTTTTTGGCATTTTTATAAGACAGAAATAATCAGTCAGTTGATAAGGTCCGATATAAAAGCATAAGGGATAAGTGCATAAAGTAGTATAAGTGACAGGAGGCACAAGGCTTGAAACAGAGAAAAAGCACGAAGCACGAAATTCCTGAAAAGGAATATGGGAGCAGAGGCACAAAGAAGTTTGAAGTGACTAAAGTTAAAAGTGCCTAAAGTTAACGGATAATGATGTCTATTATCACAACTTTAGTTCACTTTAGCTCACTTCTTCTTTGTTCCTTTGTGCCTGAGTATCTCTGCCCCTTTGTACCTTGTATAAATTTGTTTCGGATTTCGAATTTCGGATTTCGTATTTAGTAATCCGGCTATTGCCAGTTGTCGGGATAATGGATTGATTCAGGACGAATGTTGAACATTCTTGATAGTTCCTCTGCCAGGGCCTCTGTCCTTTTTATCTGGAAGTCGGTCGGTCGAGCTCCGTTAGAAATCTTCTCTTTTTGTATCATATTGTCCATTGTAGAATTTCTAACGGCCCCCCTTCTTGCTTTCGCAAGAAAGCAGGGGGGGGTTATAACACTGATGTAAATAGTCCGTTCGCTATCGAGCATCGAACGTCGAGTATCGAGCATCGAGCATCGAGTATCGAGTAACGAGTTTGGTTCCGGTATGATTGGGCATTGTCTTTGCCAATTTTCGGTTGGCAGTATTTGGCCGTCGTGGCCGGCACGACCGTTGCAGACGATAAAATGGCACTTCGATTCTCGCCGAGTGTCCGCCGAAAGGCGTCCTGTGGAGAGCATCGAGGAGCGAGGAGCGGGAATGCTTCTGTTGGAGCCGCACGTTGCCGCGCCGCTGGAATTGGTGAGGGCATCGGTGCTGCTATAGTAAATCGCGATATGACTCCAGCGCCCCTGGTGTTGGGCGGCTTGAGAGAGGATGGATTTTTCGACGGGGTCGAGACGATAATAGCCTGAAAGACAAAAAGCACCGGCGGAGGGAGGATTGCTGCCGAGAACCTTTAAGATTATTGCGCCGACTGCGATTGAGACCAGCAGTGCTGCGAGAACTTTTGTCTGCCTTGAGCGAACCGACATAATTCACCCTCTGTTTCCTTATCTTGGCAAGAAAGGACTCTTTCGTACCACCGCTTCTTCCTGCCGGAGGGCAGTAGCGGGGCAACTTCATATCGTTAATATCGATTTTGAAGGAAGGCTACTTTAAATCGGTTGTCTTTTCACAAACCATATCAAAAGTAAATGTCGGATGTGGAGTTTTTATGGGAGTCGTCAAGTTTCCAGGTCCTATATAAGAACCCCCTGCGTCTTCCTGTCGGAAGACAGGAGCGGGGGAGCGTAAGTGCATAAGGCGAAAAGAGCATCCGAAAGATGATACACGAAACGAGTGGCGCAACCAACATACGAAACGTCATAGGGTTGCGGTTGCGAGGCTCGTATCGGTTGCGTCGAATGTAAAGACGCAAAAGAATGCAGGATTATTGAATGCAAATCCAAAACGCAACCGAAAGACCATACACGAAACGAGTGGCGCAACCGATAGACGAATTCCCGTAGGGCTGCATTTGCGCGGCTCGTTCTGGATTGAGAGGCTGTTTTTGTGCGTTTTTTAGGTAAAAAGGGGGATAAAAAAAATTCAAAAATTTGTAACCGTTCACGGTTTTTTGAGTAATTGAAGTAAAACTCTGTTTTTGTCCGATAAAAGATTCATGGACAAAGACGCTATTATCGAAAAACTTATCGAAGAAAACAAACTCCTGCGAAAGCATA
>Ga0315312_1001543_pt1 | contig 17627 bp, 14 predicted proteins | sample TDP7_MG_FD_203629 | JGI IMG/M metagenome (GOLD analysis project Ga0315312, IMG submission 203629) | Freshwater sediment microbial communities from Lake Towuti, South Sulawesi, Indonesia - TDP7 | ecosystem: Environmental > Aquatic > Freshwater > Lake > Sediment | place: Indonesia: South Sulawesi... | reverse complement strand
TGAGGACCATAGCCCCACCGGGTGCGCCCTGGCCGATTATCGAGCCATCCCACTCGTCAGAGCCGTTCTCGTGGCTCCATGTACCATCCAGTGCATTATAGCCCTGCGTACCGTCTGGGTCGCCTGGGGCGGCTGCGTCACCAGTATAGATGTACGTCCATCCGCCAAGCGGGTCCGCAAAACTGACACCCGCCGAAGCAACGCGAGCCGTCAGACCTATCGCCAGAATGAAACAAACCGAACAAATTAGTTTTCTACACATCATAGTATTCCTCCCTCAAAAATTAAGATGACGATGCCTTGGCCACACACCAAGACAAAATTGAGAATAGACAGCTAAGAACTCTGCATTCTGAATTCAAAATTCTGAATTCTTTGTGCCTCTGCCCTTGTAAGGCTCAATTATTGGAATTATGAAGTGAGCTAAAGTTGAAAGTTATAATTTTAGGCACTTTAGTCACTCAACACTTTAGGCACTTTAACCCGTTCCCTGGCTAATGCTGCACGTATCCTCCAAGAAAGCCAAAAATTCAATGTACCAAGAATTAGAAACCGCAGACCCGAGCGCCTTTTCTTATACCAAATTGGCCGCCCGACTTCAAGAAAATTTGTGTTGAATTGCTATAGATTTTTCAGAGGTGGGTATTGCAGGAAAATGAGCACAAGGGTATACTATTATCGATAAGTAATTGCCGCGCAGAACCAAAACCGCCGCGGTAACAAAATATAAGGCCAGACCAAGACTTATTAGAAATGGCCGGCGCTATGCAAGTGTAGAGGGAGTAGAACTATGAGCAAACGAAAAGCATTTACACTAATAGAGTTGTTGGTGGTAATCGCCATCATTGCGCTATTGATGTCAATCTTAATGCCAGCCCTGACCAGAGTGAAAAAACAAGCAAAAACGTCAGCCTGTCTGGCGCAGCTAAAACAGTGGGGCATATACTTCCACCTGTATGCAGACGAGTACGATGGCAAATTCATGCAAGGTTTCTCCGGAGTTAAAGGCGGCGGCAATAATCGGTGGGTAAGAGCGATGGGCGAGTACCACAAGTGGGACAGTGACTTTACCTGCTGTCCGAATGCCACCAAGCCCTGGCTGGATGAGAATGGCAATTCTAACAACTTGTCCGGAACCTTCCTCGGCTCAACCACTGCCTGGGGTTATTATAATCCGAGTGAAGCCTATGGTCCATGGCTCAAGCCTATGAAGGGTAGCTACGGGATTAACGGCTGGTGCAATAATCCGGACCCGGGCATAACTCCTCACAGCCTGCCTGCGGAGAATTTCTGGCGGGGGCCCAATGTGAAAGGGGCAGGTTATGTGCCGCTGTTCTTGGGGGCGCAGCGATACAACGGCTGGCCACAGCATACCGACCAACCGCCGCAATTTGATGGTCAAATATGGAATGACTACGCTCAGATCGGCCGTTATTGTTTGAACCGCCATAGTGGATTCGTGAACTCTTTATTCCTGGATTGGTCCGCACGCAAGGTTGGCCTCAAGGAGCTGTGGACGCTGAAATGGCACAGAGCCTTCAACACAGCCGGTCCCTGGACCAAGGCAGGCGGCGTAATGAGCAGCGATTGGCCCGATTGGCTCAGACCATTCAAAGACTACTGAAAAACAGCAGGCAAAGTGCCTAAAGTGAGCTAAAGTGTCTAAAGTGAACTAAATTTTAGGCACTTTAGGCACTTCGAATTTTAGGCACTTCAAACATGAGCACGATTGGGCAGCGCTTTTAGAAGGAGCGATTATGAAAACGGTCATAGGACTGATCGTAATTATGATTCTATGTTTTGTCGCGGGTTGTGGGCCTGGCGAGCCGTTTGAGATAGAAGGCTCAAGCCCCGCCCAAGGCAGTACAACGGTCGTAGCCACTGATAGATGACTCAGTTTTTTATGGCCCGCCAAAGAATGAGTGCCTAAAATGAGCTAAAGTGCCTAAAGTGACACTCGGTGTCATCCTGAGGCGGAGCCGAAGGATCTGGCTAACGAAAGGAGATTCTTCGCTTTGCTCAGAATGACCCCTTAGGGGTCACTTTAGGCACTTTGCTCAGCGGACGCTGAATGGCACTGACGTAGCTGCGATGCATTTTATCGAGGTCTTCCGAACCTGCCGTAAAAGCCTGGCGAAAGCCAAATTCCGGCAGTTCGGGCGTTGGCTGCTTCAACTCCGACAGATTAGCTGCCAGTTCCTTGAACTTGTGACCCCAAGTCTTGACTGTGAGGTCAGATTTGACCAGCCCGCCAAATAGGCTCATATCCGTCGATCCGGGCGTGTCAGCAAACGGCCAAGACAGCCAGCCGTCGGCCAGCGCACGCGAAGTCTCGATCTCGGCTTGTATCCAACTGGCTTGCTGTGCCTCGCTAAGATAAGGATGCTGCTGAGGCGCACCGCCGCCGTACCAGCCGTATTCACCGAGAACAACCGGTCCCCGCTTTCGCGGGGACAAGCTTGCCCCTGCGTAGGCAGGGGTCCAACAGTAAGCCAACACTGCCTGCAAGTAGCCCAGATTATTCTGCCAATTCTCCTGCGAGCTGAACGGACCGCCCATCGTTGGATAGAAATGAATTGAGACAAAATCCAGCAACTCAACTTGCCAGCGAGGATTAAAAGCTGCGTATCGGCCCGGTGGACCAGGCCGAACCAGCGGATACGACCACTGGATATAGCCGATAGTTATCAGGTGCGTCGGGTCGGCGCGGCGCAGAGCCTCAACCTGGCAACGGACCCACTCGTCCGCCAGATGCTCACGGAAACGCTGCCAATCCTGAAGCCGGGGATTGCCCAGGTCCGGCTGATTCTTCGGCACAGCTACGTCACCCCATTTGTCCGCTTTGGTAAGCTCCTCGCCCCAGGCAGCTTTTAGCTCATCCCAGTCCCGGTACGTTTTCTGCAGCCAGGCATTCCACTGGCCCAGCCAGCCCTGCACAAACCACGGCAGCTCAGGCTCATTCAGAAGGTCCCAGGCCAAGATTGTCGGCTCGCCTTTATAGCGATTGCCCACAGCGTCCCAGAAACGCTGCAGAGCATCCAGCGCAGACTTGCCGGCGAAGCGATCGGGCCGCCAATATGAAGGCGCGCCCTCCCAATGATCTGGGCCGGTAAGTATCAACCGGATGCCGGCCTCGCCAGCAATCTCGACGAGCCTATCAAGTTTTCCGAGGGCCTGTTCTTCTACGCGCTCAGCGTTGGGTTGAAAACTGCCGGCAGTAAGAAAAACCCGCGCACAGTTTACGCCGAGTTCACGCATAATTCCAAAGTGCTGCCTGACCTTTTGAGCGTCGAACTGCCGCCATAGCTTCGGTGCCCAGCCGGTGTGAGGGTCGTAATAATTCGTGCCGAAAACGATGAAGGGACGCCCTGAGTCGCGCTCTACAAAACCCTGGCCATCAGGCGACACCACTATCAATTGCATCTTCGGCTGCTCTGCCCCACTGCTGGTGACATGCAACGAAGTGGCTGCAAGAACCACCACGACAAGCGATGCACTTTTTGTGAACTTGGACATTTTCGCTCTCGGATTCTCTGCGCGTGGCACCGATCTTGATTTTAATGCCCTATTTAGCCCCGCAATTTATTGCGGGGTCGGTCGCCGTGCCGGCGACGGCTAAACTGGGGCTATTGATATATACTCCACAGATATAGTACCTGTGGCGTGCTCAACTCGTACAACGTGGTTCGGTTGAGTTTTAGCCCGCCAAAGGCGGAGCTTTGATAGGTCAAGAACCTGGCGAAAGAGAACGGCTTGCGATATTGTACTACCTGGGCCTTTTCAATGCCCGCCAACGACTTAACCAATTCTACCGCCTCATCAAAATAGCCGATCTGGTCTATCAACCTTGCGGCAAGCGCTTCCTGAGCACCATATATACTGCCATCGGCTAAAGCCTCGACCTCAGCCAGTGTCAGTGACGGTCGTCCATCATCAACGATTTGTACGAACCTCTTATACGCAGGTGTGATAAGCTTTTGCTGTACGTACTGGCGCTGGTCGTCCGTAAACCGCTCAAACATGCTGGGCCAGCCTTTCTTTGTGCCTGAGGTGATAATGACCGGCTGAATCCCCAGCTTTTCTTCCAGCAGTTGTTCCAGGACGAAATGTCCGAACATCACGCCAATGGAGCCGGTGAGGGCGGTCGGCTCAGCTACAATCTGCTCGCAAGCAACTGACGTATAGTAGCCACCCGAGGCCGCCATACCCTCCATGAATGCGACTGTCGGCTTATCTGCTTTGTCCCTGAACTTGCGTATCGCATTGTGAATCTGGTCGCTGCCCGAGAGCGTTCCGCCGGGGGAGTTTACTCGAATAATTACTCCTTTTACTCGCCTATCATGTTCGGCCATCTTTAGCTGGTCGAAAAGGTCTTTGGCCTGCTGAGCATCTATGATGCCCTGCAACGGGATTACCGCAATTTTGGTCGAGCGCGGCCCTGCCAGTATGACTTCTTCAGCATAGTTGCCCTTTTGTGTCGTGGCGAAGATGGCAACGACCCCGATCACAATTAGAAGCATCACGGCATTTGCGATAAGCGAGAGTGCCAAAACTATGCCGAAGAAAACCTTCCAGCCGGTTCCCTTGCTCGGCGGTGCCAGTGCCGGTCGGCCTGTTTCCACACCTAAAATCGCCTGCGCAGGCGGCTGCTGCGCCGATTCTATACGATTGTCATTCTGTCCAAAATCCATAGTCAACCCTTTCCAAGATCCAACGGCAGCATTGTAAAACGACTGGGCCATCCCTGTCAATCTTCGACGTAAACTCGCTCTGAAGATGACCAGGGCAGCCATTAACCCCGACAAATCGGGGCCGTGCCCTACTCATACAGCACAGGCGTTTCGCGCCAGTTTTTGTCGCGGTCGTGGGCATAGTCCTTCACGCGAGGCCGACGCTCACGCAGGCGAACCGACTCAATACCCAGATAGTATCCGCCGGATAGCGGATTCTTGCCGACACACTCTAACCGTAGCATGTATTTGCCCGGCTCAGGCCAGAAGTCCAACAAATGATATTCTCTGTTTGCGACCTGCTCGCTGTAAAGGTCCATCACGGGGCCAATTTTCACGCCATCAAGATACGCCTGGTATCTGCCGTAATCATAGGAGGTGGTCATGTTGAGTAGCAGCCGCCTGGGCTCCTTGAGCTTGACCTCAAACGGAATCTCAACCCACGCACCCTGCTGCGTCGCAGGCGTGTAAAGCAGTTGGCCATCAGGGTAGATGTCCAACTTTTGTGCGACGGCTTGTCCCTGGCCGTGGAACGGCTCGTCAACAAAGCCCTTGGCCGGGAAGATCATATCCAGATTCGGCAATCTGCGCTGCCCGCCGTCAGGGGCACGAGCCTCGAAGGTTGGCTCGCCTATCTGATACCAGAATGCGACACTCGCATAGTCATCTTCGCGCTGGTTCCAGCTATGGCTTTTATAGTCCGGATTCTCGTCAGGTGAGATCCAGCCGTAGTGCTCGAATGTCACCTTGATGGCAGTGTTGAACACGATAGGATCATTTATGTGCCAGCGATATGCGCTGGTATAGCCGCCAACGATTCCCCATTGGTCGAAATAGGGCACGCCGAAATAGGGTGTGCTGGTCGTCTTCAGACCCCACGCACTTAAAAAATAGTCTTCCGTGCCCGTACCCCAAATTGAAGGTTTTTCTTCGCCATCAACATATATCTTCTCATCGCCTTCACCGAACCACGCGGGGCTTCGCGTCCGCACTGCCAGAACCGTGCCGACGTAATGGCCTTTGCCTTTTGTGTCCAGCACTACATAGTCTTTGCCTTTTTGTACGGGATATTCCTGCCGGTACTGCGCATAGAAATAGGGTGTATCCTCTGGCAGGCTTTCTTTTCTTATCCAGTCGATATTATAGTAAAGCAGGCTTATCGGCTTTTCGGCCTGGTTGACGACCTCAATCTTCGCAGATTTGCGAAACGGCATGTGCCAGAAGCAGTTGTATGAGTCCGCGTCCTCGACAATCACGGGCAGACTAATCACCTGACTGCGTTTGCCGAAACAGTTGGCAAAGAAATCTCCCACGGGGGCTTCCACGGCCGGCCGATCTCTACCATCCCAATACATCCGCAAAAGCATCTGCTGATGGTCCGCTGAGCCATTTTTTGCCCAGGGATGCGGCTCAGGACCGAGGAACGTCATCCAGATATGCGTGATTACGCCGGGGCCTTTTACATCCATCAAGACCTTTGTTTGGCCCGGTGCGACATTACTGTTATCGCGATTGCTGTTGGGGTCCGGCTCATCGCTATTGGGCAGCTTGGCCGTCGATGTCACCCGCATACTGCGACCACTTTGTGGCCGGGCTAAATCCGCCAGGAAACTCGCACTGCAATGGCCCGGTATTACCGCTGTAAGAAGAATACACCATGCGAGAATGCCACACCACAACATTGCGTTCATACGCATACTCCTTCCCGTATCAATAAGGCCGCCTTCTGCGAGCAAGGCGGCATATTAGCTCTGGTGAAGACGCCGTCAACCCATTAGGCCGGATAAGCGCTCCGTCGCCTGGTAAGTGTATCGAATCAGCCGATCCGTATTCGGACGCTGCTGCGCTGCCCAGACCCAATTCAGGACCTGCCCGATCTGCTTTTCTTCAAGCCGGCGCCAGCCCCCGATCCGGTCGGGGGCAAATCGCAGTTCTGGGGGGACTTTGTACTCATGTGATTTTTGCAGCAGCACAGCGACGCCGGCTAAAGCGCCCAAAGCCACATTCTTCGGCTCGATACCATACTCCAGTGCCAGTTGCATAGTTCCAAATATCCGCTCATCTGGGCTGAGCTTGCGCACAATGTCACGACACACCCGTGCTACCGTATCTGCCAAGTAGGGGTTGCTTATACGTGTAAGCAAATCCTCAGCGTATTCTTCGTAGCCGGCCTCCGTAAAAAGCTCCTCTTGGAGACAGGCATATTTCTTCATAAGGGCTGCGCCCGATTCCTCCAAGAAAGCATCTCTGCCGATTTTCATAATCGCCGAATCCTGCCCAACCTCGGTCATCAAGGTATAGCCTTTTAGCGCGCCTACAAAGCCGAGCAGAGCATGTATGGCATTATGGCCATAGAGCTTTGCTTCCTCGAAAGGCAAAAGGTCATCTTTTTCGATAAACACTTCGATGCCAGGCTTAAAGCCTGAGATTTTCGTTCGAGTCACCAGAATTCGATTGAACTGTTCTACAAGAAATGCCCGCTGGATACCGGGCGCTATGGTTGTCAGTTTGCGCCGCTGGATTTCGCCCGGCTCAGTAACAACTCTACTCATTTTGCCGATCACGGTATTCAAGAACTGCACCTTCTTTAGCCGGGCACCAGCAAGTTTCTCGCCAACGGCTTCTTCCAGGATTTCTGCTGCCCGATTATTGTTTTCCGCAGTGTAGATTATTGTTGCTCTGGCTCGGCTATTTTTCAGACCATCGGCTAAAAGTTGCGCAACGCTGCCGGTGCCCCCTGATTCGTAGAAATCTACCGAAGGCAGGCAGGTCGTTATTTCCGTTGACTGGGCAAGAGCATCAAGAAGAATCTTCTTGTCGCTGGGGACACCCGGATTAAGCAGTTCAGTATTATCAATCCGTAAAACCTCGATGCCATCGCTTTTGGCCACATTGACATAATAACTGCCGCCATCTGCTCTTACTGCATCGACCAGGTCCTGATCGATCTCAGCGGTGACTATCCGCGCAAAATTGCCGTTTTGAAATGCCTCTTTGACAAACAGCCCGGCCTGGATGGGGCCAAAACCGAACCCAGTAAAAACGTGCGATGCCATAGTATTAGCCTGCGGACTTTACGAACCGCTCGATTTGCCTTGCATCGGTTAAAACCGACATTTGCAGGTCGTAAATTCTGCTTTTGCCCGGCGCGATGTGAATTAGCGTTTTCTGCTGCCTGGCTTTAGCCTGCCCGATCGGCGGATTCGTTCCCGGCTCAAGAGCCGTGACATATTCGCCTGGCCCAAAGTGCTGCCAATTAGCCAGGCAGGGCAGTTGGCGCTTATTATATTTCATAACCAGCGCAAGGCCGAGCCGCCGATTGCAGAGCCCAACGGTGCAGATTCCGCTTCTATCGGCGGCAACATCAATAAAGCCGCACGCCTCGCCGGTGCCCCTATGCGCTTCAATGGGCCGGGTAACCTTTTTGAAATTGTGCCGGGGATTGAATATGGCGTTATCCATATCCAGGCCGCGAGATACGCATTTGCCCTTATAGATAATCTGTGTCCCTTCGTCGACCAGCGGCCAGCCGAAGTTGCAGTGGTACAAAATCATGTGCGGCGTGGGCGTATTGCTCAGGTTTGTCACTACATCGTGGATTCTGATGGATGGCTGGCCGAGTGTGCTTGATATAGTGCGTCGCAGCTCCAGATTTGGCCCAAAGACGTGGGATTCGTTGACCACCGCCGTTATGCTCATCTCCAGCTTGCCGGCCGAGGGGTCCGGTTGAACAATAGATTCCAAACTGGCCGGGATGTTGCTTATTCGCCCATGCAAACCTCGCTCGCCGAATTCGTCTACTTCCGGCGGGCCGACGTGACTCAAACCACAGGTTGTCAGCAATCCGCCGGCAAAAGACCAGAGCCACTCCACGCCCCGATCGCAGCTCGGCCTGGGCGCAGTGACCCCACCGTGGCTGAGCCAGGCAAGGCTGTATTTATTATAAAAGGCATCAACAATATCCAGACCTCTGTCAATGACCACTTTGTACCGCAGGCCGGAGCCGGTATTTATCCAGGCGATCCGTGTGCCTTTGCCGGGGCCATTATCTAAGATAGAAGTCTCAATGCCGCCGACCTGCGCAGAGTAGCCGACCTTATTTTGCCAATCAAATCTTATCTTCTTGGTAGTCATTTGCTTGCCCTTGACCTTTCAACTCAACGCTTCTTGCAGCGCGTCGAAACTCGAGTAGTCTACGCCACTGCGGACTGCCTTTAGCATCTTGCTGTATTCTTTGATGTTGCCATATCTATCATTGAGCGGCGCTTTTATATATAGTGACGCGAAAAGATTGCCCATCTGCACCGCCTCGGCGAAGTCCATAGCGCCATCTTTGAACCGCTCCAGATTATGAGCCAGATACGTGATAAGTCCCGCGCGGAAGGAGTCCCCTGCTCCGACCAGGTCGACCACTTCTCCTGCCATAAAGCGGGACTCAATTTTGTTGGGCCCACCGGTCTGCCCGCCTGGCTCAATGTGCTTTTCGTAGGCGCCGTCACTGACAGTGACGCCAAACAATTTTGTCCTTCGATCTTTTCGCCAGAATCGCTCGGTCAGAAAATCCAAAAAGTGCACGTTATTTTCATGCTCACTGAATTTGCCCCAGGGGCGTTTGCCCGCCAGGGTATTCTCGATCAGCTTGGCCTCGTCGCAAGAGGTAAAGAATAAATCAAGCTCGGGCAGGAGCGGCTCTAAAAGCTTGTATTCCTTAACGGACATACCTACTTCTATCAGCTTATGAGGATTGCTCGTCAAGGTGTGGCTGTCAACGATAGTAACAGCGCCCCGCCTGCGGCACCAGTTAATAAACGCAGCTAAATCTCGGCCTCCATTGGCGTCGCCTCTATCGGACAGGCCGGAGTACATATAGTACACGATCCTCGGCTCTAATCGCTCAACCGCCGGCTTGAATAGCTCAAAATCGAAGTCCTCATTGGCGCTTGGAAAATAAGCGATGCCGCCCCTATCTTCTCCGGTGGTGCTGCGAATAAATGTTGTCCCTGTGGGCAAAGTCGGGTGAACAAAAGTTGCTGACATATCGATGCCGTTGGCGGTCATTACGTCGTAGAAGAATCTGCCCTGGGCATCGAGGCCATCGTAATCGCCCTTTCCGAGGTTGACGCCCACCGCGACTTTCAAGCCGGTCCTCGCAATCAAAGGCGCTGAATTGCCCGGCCCGCCGGCGGTGGCAAAACCTTGCTCTATCCACTCCCGCACCCGCCGCTGGGAGTAGTTAGGAACGTCCTCAATCCTGCATTTAGCCAGTCCCCCTTTGCCCACCAGCTCATCAACGAATTCAAAATCCGGCCTTCGCAAATCCGTCACCGCAGTATTTAGAATCAGTACATCTACCGCCATATTTCGCTTTCTCAAGATCAGGCTCAGTGCATTTCCGCCTCGCATGTCCCGATGGCAGGTCTATAGAAATTGAACTGAACGTTAGGATGTTCCGCCAGAAGTGACATCGGCACGGAGCTATCGACAATTTTCTTACTTATCATAAGGGTAGTCAGTCTCATCCCGAAGGGATTATCGTGCATCCCTGCCTGCCAGATGGAGACTTTCTCCGCCTTCCAGGTCTCGACCGGCCCAACGGTAATCGCCTTGGTTGGCACGCCGGTCACTACCCCGCCGCCGCTCGTCCGTGCATTCTGCATGACCGTCACTGGATGCAAGTCCACAACCCTCGTTCCAAGCCGGCGATATTCCTCCGGCTTTGGTGGTTCGTTCTTATATTTTCCTTCGCGCTTAACCGGGTCGTTGAACGCCCAGTGCTTTATGTCACCCTGGCCGCCCTGCATAATAGCGCAGCAAACGCCCTGCCAACTCCTGACGTAGTCGGTGACATCAGCTTTGGGAAAATGAATATTGGAGGCGGGCATTTTCAACTTCGGATCAATCCGGTCGAAACATAGCTCCATGTCCGCCCTGGCAAAAGATAATGGATGCGTCCGCGGCACCTCCTTGCCAGCCATATACCATTCGTCCATGCCCCAGAAATGAGCGTTTCTAAGATTCAGCCTAAGCTCATTCACAATACGTGCCACAAGCGGAAGCTGCTCGGTCGGCCCAATTGGGCCACAAATACCGACCGGATTATCCACCGTTGCTTGCTTCCACGCCGTGATATATTCCAGTGCCTCTGCCAGATAAAACTCCTCCAGAGTATCGTAAAATACCACTTTGAAACCCTCTCTGGATAAACCTGCCATGTCTTTTTCTGTAAGCTTTGCGGCATCGTTAAGAACCTGGTCATCGAGCGTCGTATAGTCCCACCAGTCCGGCGCCAACATACTGATTTTTCTTGCCATCTGCACTCTCCTTATATTGTGTGCGCCAGCTCGCCAAGCTCGGCCTTGAGGATGTTATCCTGCGGATAGGCATGGCCCAAATGTTGTCTGAAGCCCTCGGCAAAACGTGAGCCTATCTGCTCGCCTCTTTTCTCTGCCAGTTTTTTCATCGAGATAACGTAGTCATCCATGCCGTGATGTTTCAAAAGCCAATTGCGTTGACTTTCATGGCAGCAAAGCATCTTTTCTTTGGTTTGCATCACGCTGGTTATGTCAACGATTGTGCTCGGCTTTATCTCGGTTCCGAGTTTGTCTTTGCCATCCGCCGGGTCAAAATAATATAGATACGGTATCGGCTCAAACGGCTCAACACCGGGAATTTCGATATTCACAACTCCGCACGCAAAGCAAGCTGTTTGAGCGATCTTGCTGGCCATTTCATGGTCAACCATATAATCCGAGGGACTACAAGTAAAAACAATATTGGGGCGAACTTTTCGCACCAGCTCAATCGCTTTGAGCAATGTTGACCTATCATACATAATAAAAATGTCGTCGCATTCCAGACAGTAATAGCTTCCGCCCAAAATGTTCGCAGCTTTAGTAGCTTCAGCCCTGCGAATCCTGCTAATTTCCTGCCGGCTGTACTCAACCGTGCCGCAATCGCCAGGCGTCATTGTGGCGATATGGACCTGCCAGCCTTTTTTACGAAGTAGTGCCAGTGTCCCGACACAGAAAAACTCGGCATCGTCAGGGTGAGCACCCAAACTCAAAACCGTCTTATCACCAGCCATACGCAATCCGTAATCAATTCTATTTACCCATCAGGTGGTCGATTATCAGCATGTCCAGCTCTTCATAATCACGCTGCGCTATCAACTTCTTGAGTTGGTTCTGGTCAATACTTCGTGAGATTTCGACCAAGCGCAGAAAAATCGCCCGGCTGTTAGCCAAGTGTTTGGTAGCGACTTGCTGTTTTTGAGTCCGCATAGCTTTAACATCTAGGCCCACGAATTCGCCTTTTTTGCCGTAGTCGTAGGCATCCAGCACGCGCACCTGATTGAAAGCCCTCCGCAAGTTAATTGCGCCGAAGGTTCTGTCTTCATCGAATTTCAGCCCATTTTGGTCGTTCAGATGCACAGTAAACAGCTTGTCGTAAGCAAGGGCAAAGCCCATCTCATCCGAAGGATCCAGACCAGCCAGAATTACGTGCGCGGTCTCTATATTGACGCCGACCCGACCTGGGTCATCGGTAAGATAGCTGATGGCGACCGCATGCCCGGTGGTTGGAATATACGCCTGGTCCATCGGCTCATTGGGCTTGGGCTCAATGGCGATTTTAATTTTCTTATTGTAGGCCAGCATATCGTTTATAGCCTGGACAATCTGCTCGACAGCGACTTTGCTGTCCTTGGCCTCGCGGAGATATGTCCCTTCCCGTGCCAGCCAGAGAACAATGAGTTTGGTGCCCAGTGCATCAGCGATGTCGATCATGCGCCGACTTCGCTCTCTGGCATATTCTCTGGATGCCCCGTCATTCGACGTATAGGCACCGTCAATAGTACGGTGATCTTCCCACAGTCGTGGTGCAACAAATTCTGCCGCGAGCCCCTCACTCTCAAGCAGCTTGCGGACTTGTCTTGCCTTTCTGACAATCTGGTTGGCGCTGAGTTCATCCATATTCGGCACTGCATCGTCGTCGTGGAATTGTACACCATCAAAGCCAAGTTTTTTGTACATTTTGAGCTTCTTAGCGAATGCAACCGGTCGTCTAACCGGCGGCCCAAAGGGATCCGCTCCTTCATGAATATTCCAGGGCCCAAATGAAAACCGATATTCTCCAGCCATTTTATCTCTCCTTACGTCACTTATTTTTGATATTTAGCCCCGCGTTTTACGCGGGGTCTTCTTCAATACCGCCAAGGCATGCCGGGCATAATGTCCACGCAGGTCATGGGCATATTCTCTCAGAATCTTTTCGCCCAGTCCCTCGGAATCTCCGCAGCAATACAAAGCCTGCGCTAAAAAAAGCTCACGCAGCGAATAGTTTCTCGTGCTGGTGTCGGCAGGATTATCTGGCGTCCGACGCTTAGCCTGCTCAATATCCGTAAAAGCATGACCTGTCATGCCCGGCTTTTTCAAAAGTTCAGCCAGTGGTTTAGCCGCCACCGGAACGGCAAGCGTCTCCAACGCCATTGCCACAGCCCGGAAGTGCGAAAACTCGCTTTGGGAATCCAATTGCCCCAGTTTCTCCACAATGACATCAACCGCTCGCCTGTTACCGGTGTAACCCAGAGCAATAATCAGACTATCCAACGGACTCATGCTTGCTCCGAACTGGCCCATACCGGTAAAATTCCAGCCTTTGTCCCAATCTTTGGCCCTGACTGCCCCCAGCAAAACGTCCGCACCTACGGCTTCGCCAAATGCCGCTAAAATATGGGCATAAATCAGCTTAGCATCCTCGTTGTCAGCATTTTGGTAAGCCTTTCTAAGAAGCGGCAAGGCTTCCTGCGGCTGGGCAAAAATTACCTCCAGGCCCTGGAAATTGCTGACGACAGTTTGTACTGCTTTTTCAACCTGCTCTTTCGGCAGTGGAAATGAGTCCTGATGATCGAGCACTTCTTTGGGCAAATTGCCTTTTTCAATGAGGTGTTTTTGCAGCACTTTGATGTCGATGTCACGCAAGCTCCTGCCGCTCTTGACAGCCATCGCCGCTGCGACGCCGGCTGCGTAGCCCTGGTTCTGAATATCAGCCTGCATACGGATAACCGGCATCACATCGCGGTCAGCGCTGACGCCCAAACCTGTGACCAATATGCCCTCCAATCCTTTGGGCAGCAGACATCGATACGGTATATATGCGGTGATTACTTCTCTATCGGGCGGTCTCACCAGAAACATTGGGTGTATTGTAAAACCATGCGTATCGAAATTGCTCCTGGCTAAAACTATGGTGTCGGCAAATGTGCGGCCCAAATACGCATCCAGCGGCGACAGTTCAAAGTCACCCGCTATCCGGCGCCTTTCACGGGTATCTACCAGTTGACCGAGGTCATAAGCCTGCTGATACTTATTCTTGGCCACTACAAATGCACGCCAGATATCGACGACGTCGGTATCGTCGATAAAAGTCCAGTCGGTATTTGTATACCTGGCAGCGATTTCTTGCGGCGGAAGTCCCGCACCCTGAACCGCAAGGTCGTGGCCGTTAGTGTAAACACAACTTGCGCCCGCGGCTGCAGCGATGTCAGCATTGCCGGTCGAATCAATAACCACCTTAGCAAGTACCACTCCGCGTCCCCGTGGGGTGGCTACAACTAAGCCTTTGACCTGCCCGTTCTCCACCAATGCACCGCAACCAAACGCTCCGAACCATATATCTGCGCCGGCTTTACGTAGCTCGCGCCGATACCATTCCATCTTTAACTGGGGGTTCCAGGCCTGGCCTTTGCCGCTGTCACCTTCGCCGCTGCCTCCGAACCCTACCAATGCCTGGTCGATTTCCTTAGTAAAACCTTCACGGTAACCGTAGTAATATTTTCCAATAAGACCGAGTGTCCCCACCCCACCGAGGCCGTGCAGATATTCAATGACAAGCGTCCTGGCCTCCTGCCGGGCTGCAGCAATCCCAGCAGGCGCTCCGCCGGTTCCGCCGCCAACCACAACAACATCGTACTGTCCTACGACCGGTACCGCCCGCACCTGAGCGATAACGTTTCCGAGCTCACCTTGCGCCGGACGGAGCCAGGCTAAGTTCTCTCGAACCTCTCCCGAGATGGCCGCCTTGACAGAGTTGCCGGGCAGTTTCACGTCACTTAGCTTGCCGATAGAGCCGGCCTTGGAAGCAGCGGCAGCACCGATGGCGCTGCCAACTTTCATAAGCTCCAAAGGCCGAAGCAGCTTTTCCGCAGCATCACGTGACACATCCGCGCAGCCTCCAAGCACAAACAAGCGACTAACGCCGGCAGGTCGAAACACATCCAGGCTAACTTTATCTGCACCAGGCCAAACGCCCGACAAGCTCTTTTTGCCTTTCATCGGATCAGGCGGCACCTGGAACAAAGTCTCCGAACTATCACCCTGCTGCGGATGCCAGGTCTTGTCACGAGCGAACTGTTCAGCCTGCGCGAAGCACGCAAAAGAGCCATTATTCATAGGAATCGTCAGAGTGTATTCGGTAGCTTGGTAGCCGGGACCTTGACCGGCTGATACCAGCGTTGGCATCTTTCGCGCCTGTATTCCCTCACCCTGCACGATCTCGCCGCCGACAACGATGCGCTTAAAAGTCTGCCGCCCAGCCGGATACGGACGAAAGACTGCCCCGGCCATTCTTGCCACGCTCGCTCGCGGCGTTGCATCGATAATGACCTTGGCCTTGACCGCCTGCCGCCCAGAGCGGTTAGCCATAACGATGCCCGCAAGTTTTCCTTGCCCGTCATAAAGTACATCCGTCGCATAACAGCCAAACAAAAATTCAACGCCCGCTTGTAGCAGTGCCTCATCCAGCGTGCGCTTAACCTGCATCGGCGTCGGCGGAAAGCGATCAGTTTGGCTTGCGTTTTTCAGCCGCTGCGCGGCTACCGGCTCAGCAAAAAGCTTCTTTGCCAGTGGCAAAGTAGGCTCTTCGCCTGGCTCAAGCCACAGCCGATACGTGCCGCACAAATCCTCGCCGAGATACGGCCGTTCCGCTGCCAGAAAAACTTTCGCCCCCCTTTGTGCTGCCGCCACAGCCGCAGCCACACCCCCCGATGTCCCGCCAACAACTACAACATCAACATCGTAAGCAACAGGGATATTGCAGGCGGATTCCTTGACCCAAACTACAGGGCGGCGATTTTCAATCTCCAGCGTCAAATCTTGATTTTTAGCACAACCTGCTTGCCAAAAAGCGACACAAGCTACTACTGTGACAAAGGCTGTGCCAAGCGATTTCGCCATCTATAAGCCCTTTCTTTGGGTATCTGGCTGCCACACGGGCGTTTTTCCGGCGCCGCTACTGGTTAGATGATAACATTATCGTTGCCGGAAGCCTGTTTGCAACCAAATTCCCTTCATGCCGCAGCGCTGCTACCGGCTCCGGCAATAGCAGTTGACCAAACTTGACAGCGACTATTTTGAGTCTAAAATCGCCGCCTATGGCTGATTCAGCCCCACCCAAAAAGAAGAAAAAACACAGCCTTTTCAAAGATTGGCTCACGTACCTTGCCCTGCGAGTTATCGTGCTTTTTCTATACCTGTTCGATGTCCAGACTAACTTGAATATAGCCTGCTTTCTCGGCAGACTGCTCTGGAAATACTATCACCGCGGCCGTAAACGGGCGTTAGATAACCTCCTCGCAAGTTTCCCTGAAAAAGAAGAGCGATGGATCCGGCAAACCAGCCGACGCAGCTTCGAGCATATCGTAATGCTGGCGGTCGATGTACTTTTTACGCCGCGCCTGGTGAAAAAAAACAACTGGCGCAGCTATTCCCGGTTCAAAAACACCGAATGGGCAAAATGGCTAATGAAAGAAGGCAAAGGCCTGATTATGGTTACCGGCCACTACGGCAACTTTGAAATCATCGGCTATATGATGAGCCTGTTCGGCTTCAATATCTACAGTGTCGCCCGCCCCTTGGATAACCGCTTTATTAACAACTACTTATATGGCGTCCGGCAGCGGGTCGGCCAGATAATCATAGACAAGAAAGGTGCCGCAAAGCTCATGGCAAAACTCACCTCCAACGGCGCAACGCTGGGCTTTATCGGCGACCAGGATGCAGGCAGAAAGGGCATATTCGTTGACTTTTTCGGCCGTAAGGCCAGTACCTACAAGAGCATAGGACTCCTGGCTATCACCAATAACATCCCCATCGTCGTGGGCTATGCCAGGAGAATTGACAACCGGTTTTTCTTTGAAATTGGGGCAAATCGCATTATTTTCCCGCAAGAATGGGCTGAAAAAGACGATCCTTTGACCTGGGTTACGGCTGAATATACAAAAGCCATCGAGGATTTCGTCCGCGAGGACCCCACCCAGTACTGGTGGCTGCACCGCCGATGGAAGCACCGACCAAAAGGTGAGAAGCCCTAAATGCTAAATTGGGCAGAGTCTTGGCCCGAGCAGTCCTTGTCTATCTTGACAAAAGAGAGCATCGAGTTACCTCAAATCGGACACCTGGTTTTTAAGACTTTTGACAAAAATTGTTATAAGTGCATGTCTATCAAGAGCATAAGTGCAAAAGTGAAAAAGTCCAAAAATGAGCAAAAATGCGCAGAAATTGACAAAAATGCGCGCGTTTTGAGCAGAAATTAACAAAAAATGCGCACTTTTTAACACGTCTACAAAATTGTATTTGACTTTTCTGCGGGCCTCGGATTTCTGGCACGCAACTTGCTTAGGTCATCCCGGAAGATGGCACTTTCAGGTCATACTGGCAAGTGGCGGCCAAAAATTCTCCCTACCAGCACGAAAAAAGAAAAATTTTTTGAATTTTAGGGATAGCAGGGTAGATCGTACCCCCTTTGCAGGAGTTCTTCCTTGGTTATGTAATCAGGGCCGAGCCAATCTAACATAAGTGCCGGTAACTTGGCAACTGCAGGGTCCATCTTCGGGTGAATCTG
>Ga0315312_1001542_pt1 | contig 17629 bp, 19 predicted proteins | sample TDP7_MG_FD_203629 | JGI IMG/M metagenome (GOLD analysis project Ga0315312, IMG submission 203629) | Freshwater sediment microbial communities from Lake Towuti, South Sulawesi, Indonesia - TDP7 | ecosystem: Environmental > Aquatic > Freshwater > Lake > Sediment | place: Indonesia: South Sulawesi... | reverse complement strand
CCAGAGTTTCTAGAGATAATGAGGACATCGCGATAGAATTACGAACGAGTTGTCCATGGATGAGACTGTTCGAGTTCGAGTCGAAGAGAATCTTCAGAGCGGAAGGAATTCCTGTACCGAGGGGGGAGGTCGTTTCCTCATCCGAAGAAGCTCAGAGGGCGGCGATGTCTCTCGGAATGCCCGTGGTTCTGAAAGCTCAGGTTCCCGTTGGCGGTCGCGGAAGGGCCGGCGCAATACTCACCTCTAGAGAGCCAGAAGAAACTGCCAGACTCGCCGACAAGATTTTGCACATGCGGATTGGAAAATTCCAAGTCCGCAAGATTCTTGTCGAAGAGTGCCTGCAGGTTGCAGGCGAGGTTTTCCTAGGCATTACGATAGATGACTCGGAAGGCAAGCTCGTAGTCCTTGCCAGTTCTGAAGGCGGAATGGAAATCGAAGAGATCGCCTCCAAGTTCCCGGAAAAGATCGTCTCACTGAAGGGGGATTCTCTTTCAGAATTTGAACAGTACAAGGCTCGCCAAATCGCCAGGCAGATCGGTTTCAGAGGCGACTTGATGCTAAAGGTGAGTAACATCCTGTGGCTGCTCCACCAGCTCTTCCTAAAATACGACGCGACGCTTGCTGAGATCAACCCGTTGGTCATAACAAAGACGGGCGAGGTTCTCGCAGCCGGAGCGGCCCTAACAATCGACGATGACGCACTTTACCGCCATAGGGAGTTGGCTCTAGACTCTGAGGAGAGGATTCAAGATAGCATCGAGAAAGAAGCTGCAAAATTGGGCATCGCATACCTCCGACTCGACGGCGATATTGGAGTGATTGGAAGCGGCGCCGGTTTGGCCATGGCAACTGTCGACATGGTTAAGGAATATGGTGGCAATCCCGCGAATTTCCTTGATACCGGAGGCCGAATAACACGACAGCACTTGTGGAACTGCCTTGACATTGTGATGAGGAACCATGCGGTAAGAGCGGTCTTGGTCAACCTCTATGGCGGCATAAACCCGATCGTCGAGGCTGCGCAGGGAATAGTTGAATTCATTGACCAGAAACGATTGAAGCTTCCGGTTGTTGTTAAGCTTCGCGGCAATTTTGAAGAAGAAGCCTGGGGCATTCTTGAGCGTGCGGGAATAAGAGCTGTGAAGGCGACTCAGACGGAGGAGGCGGCGAGGCTTATCGTCGCGCTTTCGAGGGAAGAGTTCTCATGACGATCCTAGCGGACAAGGACACTCGCGTTATTGTGCAGGGGATCACCGGAAGGATCGGCGCGGTTCAAACCAGACTCATGCTCGACTACGGCACCAAAATCGTTGCCGGGGTCACCCCAGGCAAGGAGGGTCAGACTGTTGAAGGAGTCCGAGTATACGATACCGTCAAGGACGCCGCGGACAGGTACTCAGCCGATGCCTCAATCATCTTTGTACCGGCGGCGTCCGCGCGAGATGCAGCGTCTGAGGCCATTGAAGCCGGAATAGGACTGATAGTCATTGTGACTGAACGAATTCCGATTCATGATGCTCTGAAAATAGGAAGCCTCGCGAAGAAAATGCATGCGACCGTCATCGGCCCGAACACTCCGGGAATCATCAGCCCCGGGAAGACCAAGATTGGAATAATGCCGGGCAACCTGTTCAAGGCCGGGCACGTGGGAGTAGTATCCAGAAGCGCGACGCTCAGCTACGAGATCGCCGGCAACCTAACAGAAGCTGGAATAGGCCAAAGCACCTGCGTAGGCATAGGAGGAGACCGAGTAACAGGCGTGACTCTCTTGGACGTTCTAAAGCTCTTCCAAGAAGACGAGCAAACGCGCGCCGTCGTCGTGGTGGGAGAAGTCGGCCGGACCGTTGAGGAGGAAGTAGCTGAATACGTGAAAGCTGGCAGCTTCGAAAAGCCAGTGGTCTCGTTCATCGCCGGCCGCTCCGCTCCCGAGGGAAGAAGATTGGGACACGCAGGCGCGATCATCGAAGGCGGGAAGGGAACGGCTGAGAGCAAAATCAGAGCTTTGAAAGACGCCGGAATCCCAGTTGCAGACAGGCCGTCAGATATCCCGGAAATGATAAAACACTGCCTGTATACCGTTAGTTGATGTGTTGAAGACATCTCCTCTGTCAAGAAGTCCTACGGCAGAGGCTCCTGCCATTCGCTTCTTGGTATCGATCCCTGCGCCCCCGAACGCGTATTCGATATCGTTTGAAACCCTAGGATCTTAACTCGGCTGAGGAAAGCGACCTTCTTGTTCTCGCGTCGCTTCGTGACTGTAAGTCATCCGCGCATTCTCGTTTCCGCGCGTCACAAGTGTCATGGCAAACGATATGTTGCCAAACGAATCTCCTAGTTACAAGTGGCCTACTTTGGTATCCGCCAAGCTTCTCTTCTGTGTCTTCGGTACTGGTGCCCTGTTGCTCCTGATTAGCGTTTGGTCCGGGCAAGTCAGGGAAATCATGCTGACTGGCGCATGGGGAGGCGCGGAGGCCGTTGTCGTTGGAACTTGGTCCGGAGTCGCCCTCTTCTTATTGGGTTGTGCCCTCGTCTTGATTGCAGCGGGAATGGGCATAGCGTCAGCTCAGGGTCGCAGCCCGACGCGCCTCTTTTGTATGCATTGCGGAGCCGAGAATCCCGCCGCGAACGAGTTCTGTGGAAAATGCGGGCAAAGACTCGCGGCAATAACATGAGCATCACCTGAGGTTCAACATGGCGCCGAAGAGGTTCTTGAGTTACGCGCACTCTGCATACGCCGAAGGCGTATTGAATCAAACATAAGCATGAGTTGATGTAGAGCTCATTTGGGAAGTACCGAAAAATCATGCGATTTGTGCCACCGGTCCTTTGACCGGTCTGGCGCATACTATCTCGGGACAGGGGTCGGTCTGCCCCACCCTCCCTATAAGGGGATCCACGGCCATGGTCTGAGGCGATTGTGTGCTCAGGGGTACACATTTGCATCAGAGGGACCCCTACTGGCGCTGTTCCGTCCGTGTCTCCGCCTTGATTGCCGAGCATCTCAGGCGGATTGCGCTTGGGGACTGCTGGGAGATTTCGGATCTTGCCAGAGCTTTGATCTGTCTCGGCGCGTCCGCTTCCTTTCTCAGGCTTCAGGATGCTGAAGCCGCGGACAGGTTCAAGGCGACGGCTACTCTAGGTCGAGCGGCGGACGTGCTGGATGCTGCAGTCGGTAAGCTGAGCCCCCGTCCTCGGGCTTCTCCTGGGGTGGCGGTGTCCGGCCTGCTCAGCCTCCGCCTCCCTCAGGGCCTGCTGAGGGTAATCACTGCATACGCAGCCACGAGCGCTAGGTCGAGAAATGAGGCTCTGGTGATGTTCCTTGAGCGCGGCTTGGTTATGTACCTGAAAGGCCAAAACATCCTACTTGAGACAATCCGATCGCTCAACCTCGAGCAGACGAAGGCGGAAGGAAACGAAGAGGGAAAAGACTAACGCAGCCAGTCGACAGGGCAGATCGGGGTCGCGCCAGAGTTGGCCGAAGTTGCCAGTCTTGAAAGCTCAATCTAATTGGTAAACGTGAGCAAGAAGCAAGCGTTACGGTGTTCTACTGCCTGTTCTCAGCTTGAAACTTGGGATGGTTATGCCTACCAGCTCGTTCTCCCTGAACCGGTAGATGACATCATTTACCTCCTCGCTATCATCCGCCGGTTGAGGTTTGCCGAAGCTTATGTAGAGCACGTCAGCTTCTCCGTCGTAGCTGATGTCCAGCTCCTTATCTTTCGGGATATTGACGGCGATCACTTCTTTCGCCATATCACCCCACCCTTGATCGCGTTCGCCACGCCGGAACCAACACGCGCCGTAATGATAAACCCATCCTTTGCGCTGACTTCACGGTAGACGACAACGACGTATCTTGCTCCCATAGGTAGGTCAATCGACAACCTGACCGCCTTCAGTTCGCCGTGAAGACCTTTGGCGACGAAATCCGGATCCTTCACAGCCTCAAGAACACGGTCGCGATGTAGTTCAATCTCAGGATGCCTTGCGACAATGTGGCGCCATCTCTCCTCCGTCAGCCTTATCCGAACGTGGTTCACCGACTTCACAACAGAAGTCGTCATCGCAACTCATCACTCCGTAATCGGTGAACCGCCGTGCAAGCATCCGCCCCTTCTCATCGACGTCACGCACTAGATTATCTCTTTGCCCAGGGGATTTGCCGAGACAAATGAAACCTCACCTACCAGTAGAACTCTTGAGCGTCAGTTCAGGCGCCGGGGGTGGGATTTGAACCCACGAGGCCCGAAGACCATGAAACACTCTCATCACATCACCTTCCTGGCGTTCCACTGTAGAGGCGCACGCTTTCCGGAATCCTGACGGATTACGAGCGTCGAAAGACACGGAGACATCTGTCGAACGGTGAGAGGTCAAGCGGGGTAAGGACGATAGTCTGGCGCGCGAACAAGTATCTGCCGCAGATCAAGTCGGATTTGGCGCTCTTGGAAAGGTTCTTGGCGGCGTATCAGAAGACCACGGAGACCTAACACATTATCCCGACAACATCGTCAGCAAACCGTATCATATTCCAAAGTGGCGACGTAATGCGAACGAACGCCTTCGCACTCGTTTCCAATCGTCTGCCTAGATGTTTGCCGAAGGCGATGCCAGCCCAAACCGGCTGCAGGGCCCGTGGTTCAGGGATTATACTCATGTCCAAAACCTAGAGGTTCTTGATCTTCTCGGTCGTCGCTTTCATAACAGCGGGAAACCGTATCCAGACTGCTTACGCTGATTGCGTTTCACCTAGCGGTCCGTTTGTGGGGTCGCCTACATTTCGGGTGCGGACCGAAGGGATCATCGTTGTTCACGTATGAGAGGAGCCTGCAGTAGAAGTCTTTGCATCTCTTCAAGTCACGGCAGTTTCTACATATCCTAAGATCGTTCACCCTGACCGCTCCTCTGAAGAACAACCATTTGTCTGAAAACCAGACATCCTTTATTGCCTCTTCTCCTAGGTTTCCCATATTCCACTTCTTATCCGAGAGGACGAGGTTGCAGGGATAGATTGACCCGTCGCTGTCTATTGACAGACTGCGAATGCCGGCGTGGCATGAAACGTATCCTCTTTCAGCTTCCCGGACGCATTCTTTCACGGGATGACAATGCAAGAACGTATCCACTGCAACGTCTATCTCTTTTCTGTATTTGATCTTTGAAAGGACCAACTCAGGCACGACAGCCCGATATTCTCTGTAGGAAGGCATCCAGTGGGGATGTTTCCTCATCCTACCGACATTTCTCAAGTCAAGAAAGGAGATCCTAGAGGCACCGTACTTCACTGCGAGCTCCGTGATTTCAGCGCATTTGTTCAGATTTCTCCTGTGCAGACAGCAGTTTATCCCATATCGAATCCCCCTGTCCTGCAACAGTCTTAGTGCTCTCAATGTTCGGGCGAATGATCCTTTGGTCCCCCTGAAGAGATCATGTTCTTCAGCATTGCAGCCGTCAAGCGAGACCGTTGGTATGACGCGCGAATCTCTTAGCATATCTATCGTGCTGTCGTCAAATAGGGTCCCATTCGTCAGGATCACCTTGCGGAATCTTCGGTTCTTGAGACTCATGAGGACTTCTCCTACTCGCGAATGAAGTAGCGGTTCGCCACCGTTGATCCTGACCTCAAGAACTCGAAGATCTTCAAGCTCCTCGAAAATTGATTGCAGCTTCTCGGTGCTTAGTTCGCTCATAGCGCGGTCGTCTTTGCTTGAGAAACAATGCACGCAATTCAGGTTGCATCGACTGGTTATGAAGAGATCAACGGTCGCTGGAGCGGACAGAAATGGAAGAGGAAACCTCTCGTAGACTTCAGGTCCAATATCAAGTTTCTTACGAGCTTTCGTTTGGATATTGTCGATACTCTGTGTGACGTATTTCCTGTTAAGCATTCTTCTCAAGAACTTCTTGCACTCGTTGAGCTTCATTCCAGTTTCTCGGGAAACATCGACCGGATCAGCAGGCCCGTTTGAAATGTACTCCAATGCGCTGTGTTCCTGCTGAGTCAAGAACTCAGTCGTCGCTCGATCGTAGTCGAAAGCTACGTAAGAACTGTAGTAGTTTGGTTCGGATCTGAGAACCACCGTCGGGCTCAACAAGAACTTGTCAGACACTTGCATTCCACCACTGATCTATGACCGACACCTTGATGGATGTTCTGAGAATTTCCAACCCAGCCTTGGAGTCGGCGATGGGTCTGAGACCCGGATCATGGAATCACCCCGGGTCCGGGGTCTACGCTTGCGGTGAGCTTGGTCTCCTCTCTGACCACTAGTCGCAATGATAACAAAGGTCTTCGTCGCTACCTTGTTCACCTAACCACGCGTTGGGCCTTGAAAGCCGTCCTAGCGGGCCGCGTCAACCCGGCCTAGATCGATAGCCTACCGAAGACAGACGCAACCAGTCTCAGAACAGCCCTCCGTCTCCTGAAGAGTACGAGTGCAACGGGAAGCGTCAACACAAGCAGTAGTAGTCCGCCGTAACCCGTCAGAAAGATCGCCAGAGGATCAGGCGCAAGCACCTCTCCTCCTACAGGGGGTCCGAACGTGTGAGCTGTGGCAGGACCTGGCTTGAAAACTAACCCACTAACCCGCGCACGTCTGTTAGAACCACGCAGTCCGGCCATCCTCTTCTCTCCCGCCGTTAAATTCTACCATCACCATAAAACGCTTCCGTTTCGGGCGGCTTTCGGACGCCGAATTCTGTTGGTCTTTGATTTTCGATCTTATGTGCCTCATTAATCCTAGCTGCCGCCAGATACTCTTTCGCAGATTCAGGGTCAAGCAGGTTTGCGCGTCTCGCTATAGACTTCAGCGCTTGAATACAGTGGTGAACAGTCGAATCACGGTAGCCGCGCTTCTGCATCCACAAACCAAACGACACAATCTCCCTGACAGGAACCAACCTCGAGGGTTCGTCAAGAAGCGCCGGGGGTGGGATTTGAACCCCCCGTAGTTCTCGTGCTTGGCCCGGTGAACACAGGGTGTTCGCCTGTGCTTCCAGTCTCTTCAGAAACATCGTTGCTGCACAAACGGACCACTAGAATGAGAAATGGTCATTCTTACACTAATGCTTTGGGGCGACGCTACTTCGGGAATCAAACGGATTGAAAAGCCTGTGGCAGGGATCTTTCGCTACATCCCCTGCCGGAGAATGCTTCCAAGTTGATTGCTGAGACCAAGGAGGCTGTCAGGAAAGATACTGCTCTCAGTTTGACCATGTGCAGGCATGGAGCAATGCTGAGCGACTTGTGTTAGTCTTTTTCGCGACGCTCACTGTCACGGGGATACTGACTGGGTCACTCGTTCTTCAACACTGCCGAAGGCCGTTGGTGTTGAACTGAAGGTTCAAGCGCTCTTGCTATGCCGCCCTAACAGGCATCCCCACATCGGGAGAACAGTCAACTCGGAGCTATCAATCAAGGCAGTTGGTAGCCCGGAGGAGACATGGAGATTCTTGTTCGTATCTCTCGTGAGAACGTGTGAAAGCCAAGGTGTTTAAGCGGAGCACCACACCCACGATGGTCAGATGGGTTTGGTCGAAGCGTTATCAATCGGCGGGATGAGCGGGTCTTTCTTCCTTGCAGCGGCCTTCCTTGCCTCTTCCACAATCAGGACCACGACAGCGAGACTGTAGAGGGTCGCCCAGTCGAGGCTTGAGAGAGGAGCCGTGTTGAAGAGTGGTTGCAGAAATGGAACGTAAACCAGAGCCAGAAGGATGCACACCTGCAATCCTACACCTATGAACAACCACCTGTTTCGGAGCGGGCTGAGTCTTAGCGCTGACCCAGAACCTGCCCTGATCGAGAGGAAGTTGCCCAACTGCCCTGCCATGATCCCCCCAACAAAAACCGCAGTTCCTTTGGCGTAGATGTGCGGGTCGTTTACAGCGGGCTGGCCGAAGCTCCATCCCGCCGTCATCCACGTATGAAATGCCCACAAGAGCGACCCGGCTCCAATAATCAAGCCGACATAGAGCGCCTTGAGCAAGATCGTAGCATCGAGGAGCCGGCTCTTTGCGCGTCGCGGTGGTCTGTCCATCACTCCCGGCTCTGGAGGTTCGATGACGAGCGCTAGGGATGGCCAGATATCCATTCCGAGATCGATCGCGAGTATCTGTACCACCAATATTGGAAGTGGCACCTGTAGGAAGACGAAGACGAGAAAAGCCAGCAATTGTGCCCAATTATGGGTGAAGACGTAGGTCACAAACTTCCTCAGGTTGTCGAACATGGCTCTGCCCAACCGCACACCTTCCACCATTGAGACGAAGTTGTTGTCCAAGAGAACCATGTCGGCCGATTCTCTGGCAACATCCGTTCCCCCCGCCCCCATGGCAATACCTACGTCAGCCTCCATCAAAGCAGGCGCATCATTCACTCCGTCGCCAGTCACAGCAACCGTCTCACCCCGCGACTTCAGTGCTCGAACTATCCGTAGCTTCTGCTCTGGAGAGGTCCTTGCAAACACAGTCTCTTGACCGTCGAGGAGACGCAAGAGTTGCGTCTCATCCAGTTGGGAAAGCTCACTGCCCGAGATTACGCGAGCGTCGCCAGACGTAATGATACCTGTTCTCTTGGCGATAGCTTCAGCCGTAGTCTCGTGGTCTCCCGTCACCATGATTACGCGGATACCGGCCCTGCGCGCAGAGGACACGGTAGCCTCAATCGCGGGCCTTGGCGGATCCTGCAGCGCAGCCAAACCAACGAAGGTCAGATCCCTTTCAACGGTCCCTGCGTTGTATTCCTTCAGCTCGCCCGACAAATCTCGCGTGGCCAAGGCGAGAACACGAAAGCCTTCTGCCGCGAATTCCTCAAGTTGGCGCCCTACAACGGCTTTGCGCGCGTTGTCCAAAACCACATGCCGATCTTCAAGAAGAATGCGGGTCGATTTGGAAAGAATCTCATCGGGTGCGCCTTTGCAATATGCGAGGACTTTCTTGTCAGATGTCCGGTGTATGCTTGTCATCATCCGCCGCTTTGAATCGAAAGGAATCAGCCCAATCCTTGGGGTCCTAGCCAAAGCCTCCTTGAGGTTGAAATCTCCTTTCCCAGCGAAAACAAGGAAAGCCCCATCGGTGGGGTCGCCGAGCACACTCCAGCGAGAGATCCTGTCGGAAGGTGGGTTTAGTTTCGCGTTATTGCAGAACGTCGCAACTTCAAAGAGTGCGAGGATATGCGGCCTTTCGGCCGTGCTCAAGCGTCGGCCTGCAGTTCTAACGAAACCCTCCGGCGAATAACCATCACCTGTGACCTCAAACACCTCTCCGTTGGTCCAGAGCTTCGTTACCATCATTTCCCCACTGGTGATTGTACCCGTCTTGTCAACGCAGAGCGCGGTTGCCGATCCGAGGGTTTCGATCGAGGAAAGGCGTTTGACGACTACATTTCTCTTGGACATGGCGAGTGCGGTAAGTGCCAAGGAAAGAGAAACCGTCAGTTGAAATCCTTCGGGAACGAGCGACACCATAACCCCAATCGCGAAGAGAATGCTTTCCGTCACTGTGAGGTTGACAAAGATGTTTGCGACAACAAAGAATATTCCGCCCACCAGCACTGCTACTAGGAAGTTCAGCTTCCCTGCTGAGTCGATTTCCTTCTCGAGACGGCTTAATGGTTCTTTGATGTCCTTGGAGATTGAAACGATCCGCCCGAACTGCGTGAGCTTGCCCGTTGCAAGGACAACCCCCCTGGCGACTCCGGAGACTAGAGTGGTCCCGGCGAAGACTATGTTGTGATAGTCCGTGATGTTGTTGATTGTCTGTCGTTCCATCGTGGCAAACCGTCTCTGGGGTTCTGATTCTCCAGTCAGAATCGAGTTGTCAACGGAGGTCTCAAATGCGCGCAGGAGCCGCGCATCCGCGGGGACTCTGTCGCCCTCTTCCAGAGCGATCATGTCGCCCGGCACAACCTCAGCAACGCTCACCTCGCGCAGCTCGCCGCCCCTTACGACTTTCGCATTCCTGGGAACCAGTCGAGAGATTGCCTGAACTGCTTTCTCTGCTCTGTACTCCTGAATCACGCTGAAGAACGCGTTCAGCACGACGACTCCGAGAATCGCAAGGCCCATCTGAACCGAGCCTGGATCACTGTAAAACCAGCCGCTCATGAAAGAGAGCGCGGACGCGACAATCAGCAGAACATTGAACAGGTTCTTTAACTGGGCGACGAGTTTCTCGGCCGGGTTTGCCCTCTTGCCCGACGGGAAGACGTTAGGGCCATACTTCCCTAATCTTAGTCGCGCTTCCTCCGCGGAAAGGCCATCCTGCCCTGAACCGAGTCGAGAAAGAAGCTCTCCTGGGTCGGCAAAGACAGCTTCATCATAGGACAAGACTCTCGCCCACTCGAGCGCGACGGCATGATCTCTCGCTCTTCACGTCACCAAGACCTATGGTATCTATAAGGTTCGTGGACGAGAATCTTCTCGCGAATCCACAGCAGTCGCAAATTCGGAGTCGACATCGACATCTTCGTGAGAGTCGGTCAAGCAGTTTCATTGGCAGGAAGACTGACGCGAGAATGAGTGTTGCTGCCGATCTCGATCTTCAGATCCCTTGTTTCCCTGTACAAGTAGCCGAAGCCGACGCTTACAGAGTTCCCGCCAAGTAGATGAAACTGAAGAGAAAGCAGCTCGGAATGGTTTGGGGCAAGCTGTCGAAGAAATGATGGAGAGTTACTTTTCGGAGCCTACACCGCCCGCTCCCGCTTGGGCGACTCTATTTCGCTCGATCTCATCGAGGCGATAGAGCAAGTTCGCCACAGCATGTCCGAGGACGGGGCGACTTTGTGGTCTGCGTTTGCCGGGGAATTAATGACCTTGAGCTGTGATCTTCCATCCTTCGCCTTTCGAGAAGATGTAGCTCTCTTCTCGCATGACCAATTCTCGGCCTTCGAGAGAGACTCGGTATCCCACGGGGATATCTGTGCGGCTAAGAGATACAAACAAAGTTGTTGGTAGCCCGGGGGAGATATGGACACTCTTGTTCATATCCCTGGGTAGGGAACCCGCTAGACTAAGTATGGCGGGGAGAGCTGAGAGTTCTGGTATCTCTTCGTTTGGTCTGTGGAGCTGTTACCTTTCGTTTGGCAGACAGTTCGGTTGTCCAGTTTGGGTGTTGCCATGTGCCCGTTCCTCCATGGAATCTATTTTGGTCGGTAACAGAGCAAGACATTGCCCGACTTGAATTTTCGAACAGAATCAAGTTTGAAGTTTGTGTGCTTTTTCAATCCAACAAAGAGTGGTGTGCCCATACCGATTGCTACAGGGTTGACCATAATGCGGAACTCGTCCACCAGTCCTGCTTCCATGAGACTTACGCACAGCATGTTGCTGCCGAGAAGCGCAATGTCTTTGCCAGGCTTTTGTTTGAGCGCCTTGATTTGTCCGATCACATCGCCATGTATGACCGAGACGTTGTTCCAACCCGGCTCGAATGGTTTGTGCGAAACGACGAATTTCGACCTCTCATTCATGAACTTCGCCGTCTCGGGATCCACACGGAACGCCTCCGGTGTCGGCCAAAAACCAGCCATGAGATCATAGGTGGTGTGCCCCAAGAGAATGGCGTCAGATTCTACTTTGTGCTCAGCTTCAAGCCGCTTGAACTCTTCGTTCTTAGCGTTATGCCATGAAAGATCGTGGTTTGGCCCCTCGAAATATCCGTCGAGACTGACCATCATGAATAAGAATATTCTTCTCATATACCTCTCCTTGTGATATGTTGTTTTCGGGTTCTGTTAACTCCTTGGGACAGGCTTCTAAGAGTTAAATGATGGCGGATTCAGGCTGAAGCAGGTTCCCGTGCTTCGTTATTGATTTCAGCGCCTGAATGCAATACTTGACGGTTGAGCGTCTGTATCCTTGCTTGCGCATCCATAACCCGAAGCTAATGACGTGCGAGAGGGCGGCGGGTTCGATTGGTTGGATATGTCGAGTTTCGACACAGGGGGTGGAGCCAAAAGCGCCGGGGGTGGGATTTGAACCCACGAGGCCCGAAGACCATCGGCTTAGCAAGCCGACGCCTTACCTGGCTGCCCAACACGTTCTTCGCGTATTTCTAGGCAACCCCGGCATCCAACAAAGCCTCAGCGCTTGCCGAGACTGATAATTCTTCCGAAAACCGCCATCACAGGTCTCGGTTTGGCCACGTCTGCTTCACATCTCAGTCCATTGTCAGATCGCGAATGAGTGTCCAATCAACTCTTCAGGAAATCCTGTAGGATCCTAAGCCCGTCGCTGTCGTTGATCTGGTAGACCGTGTCCCCCGTCGCAAGGTCCTTTGCAATCTTGGCGACGGGAGCAAAGGCAAGAGTCGACTTGAGCCTCTTCCAACCATGTGGGTGTTTTGTGACGACGTACGTGACCCCATCCCAGACCATCTCGGCCAGACTCCGAGGAAGCCTAGAGGACAATGAACCTAGCTTAACCACGGTGTAACCTAGACTTCCACAGGCCTTGCGAAGTTTATCGAGATTGACCGGGTTTCTTAGGACAACCCAGAGCTCCTTTCCCGACTGAAACTGTACAATGTCGATATCCTTGATTCCGGGAAGCGATCTCAATACGGACACAAATGATTCGGGATCGGCGATCATGAATCTGCGAGAGAATTCATCGAAAAGAAAAAGGTTTCCAAGGCGTCTGAGCCAAGTCGCCGCCGGCGACCGCATGGCTTCAAGCCCAGCTTCTTGGGGAAGTGATCTGGCTAATCATCTCCTTGTTTGCTTCATAGTACGTGTTGGCCAGTTCCCGTGCGATGCTATGGTCGAGGCCGCTCTGGACTAGCTGATCCTCGAAGGCATCTCTGGCCCTACGCAGATGTGTTCTCATTTCCAATGGGAGCCAGAGAAGTTGGGGGAACATCTTGACTATGTGGTATCCAGCCCGCATCATGGCCCTCATCGAGACCACGCTCAGTTCCTTCCTTGGGATGATTGATCTGTAGCGCTACTCTTTCTCTAGCTCGCGTTTGATCTTCTCTTTCAGCGTCTTTTCGAATTCCTCTCCATGCTCGAACTTCCGTGCTTCCTTGACGACGTCGCCGATCTTGGTGAAGATGCTCACGTACTCCTGGGTCATGCGCAAGGCTACGTCTTCCGGAAGTCCGCCGGCTTTCAACTCCGTGTAGTATGTGGCGGCTGCCTTTGCCATGTTTCGCGCAGATTCCTCAGAGAACACGGCGCTGACAAGCCCTTTGATGAGTCCCGGCACTTTGTCGGAGACGACTGAGAGGATTTCAGCGACCTCTTCTGGACTTTCGTGCCTGTGTTTCTTGTCGTCCTTCATTTCCTTTTCACCTCGCGTCCTTCATCCTCCGCACCATGGGTCTGGTCACTGCTGATAGGTGTTCTGTGCAAAAGTGACCAGTCAATTGGTCACTCTGCAAGCTTGTAGACGGTACCGTGACCCTTCTGTGCCTGAACGATTCCCTCATTCATCAATCTGAGCATACGTGACCTCACTATCCTCCGTGACGCGTGTCCTCTGGCTTCTCTAATGGCTCGCTCAATTTGGGAGGTGTTTTGAGGTCCTTGCAGCGCCAGCGTCTGGATAATCAGGCGTGACATCTCGTCTTTCTCTATGGAGCGCCGGTGAAGGTACTTCTTGGCGGCGGAGATCCGTTCAAGTGCGGTGATTGGTTCTTTGACGAGCAGCACTCCCGCTCGGAGGTTGCTGATGGTGGACGCCAGTTCGGGATGCTCGAGTGAATCTGAAAGGATCCTCTCGATGGTTTCAAGTCTATTCATGATCGTCCCTAGCTTCCGATCGAGCTCTTTGATCTTCACGTCTGAAGCCTTGGACAACACGATCACGAATCAATGAAATCAGATAGCGATCAGTCTAGGATTCCTGTTCCACGCCGTAGCTTGTGGTTACTTTCACTTCTGGGCGGAAGATCCCTCTCACAGAGCAGTATTTCTCTTCCGAAAGCTCAATCGCCCTCTTCACCGCCGACTCTCTGAGTTTTCGTCCCCGGACGACATATTCGATCTGTATGTCCTCGTAGTATCGTGGGTCCTTCTCTCTTCTGGTTCCCGTGACATTCATCTCCAGTCCTGTGAGCTCTTGCCTCTCGCGCTTCAGAATCCAGACGATATCCATGCCGGTGCATCCTCCTAGCCCAACGAGTACTAGTTCGACTGGGTGGAATCCTAGTCCCTCACCCCCGCCCTCGGGGTCAGCATCCATCGTAACGGAGTGGCCTTGCTCCGTTGTGGCAAGGAAACGTATTCCTCCTTCCCACTTCACCTTCACCAACGCACTCTTCCTCCAAAGCAGTCGAGATGACTTCGCGTCCCCGAATACAAACCCTTGCCTCAAGCGAACAGGACGCAGCGCATATGAATAGGCCTGAAATCACCTGCAGAGGTTTTATTCCTAGACACTGATCTAGGACAGTGCGGATCGCTCGAGGGCTGACGAGTTTGTTGGAGTATCGCGGCTTGAAGATAAGCTGGCTGGGGCACGATGGCTTCAAGATCAAGAACACGAAGACGATCTACATAGACCCATACCAGATCAAAGCGGGCGAGGAAGCTGACATCATCCTCATAACTCATGAGCACTTCGACCATTGTAGTCCCGGAGTTGTCAAGAAGATAGCTTCTTCAAAGACGACCATAATCACAACGGCGGTCGTGAAATCCCAACTCTCGGGTACGAAGGCGAAGGAGATAAGGGCCGCTAAACCTGGCGAGAAGATCGTCGTTGACAATGTGTCGATAGAAACAGTTCCGTCCTACAACGTGAATAAGTTTCGCTCTCCAGGTGAGCTCTTTCACTCCAAGCAAGACCAAATGCTCGGCTTCATAATCACTCTCGACGGAGTGTGTATCTACCATGCCGGAGATTGTGACTCGATCCCTGAGATGGAAGGCCTCAATGTCGAGATTGCCTGCCTGCCTGTCAGCGGTACCTACGTCATGACAGCGGAGGAAGCCGCGGAAGCCACGAAACGCATTAAACCGAAGATAGCTATCCCGATGCACTACGGTTCCATCGTCGGCGATGAGCGCGACGCTGAGAGATTCAAGAAACTCGCTGCGTGTGAGGTTCGCGTACTCTCCAAAGAGTAGCCCGACTGCTACGCTACCTTGGCGGCGGTCTCTCCGGCGGGCCCTCGTACCTGATCTCTTTCCAGTCAGCCATCTTGTACGGTTTCTCCGAGTACATCTGCTCGTATACGTGAGCAACTAGCCCGGGAGTGCGACTCAGTATGAAGAACCCCTTCCCGATCCTCCAGTCGAATCCCATGTCCGAAATGATGGCTGCGATTGCTCCGTCGACATTGATAATCAGACGCTTCGGATACGTTCGTTCCGTTGCATCCTCAATCGCTCTCGCCAACCGGACATGAGATCCAGCAACCCCCGTCTCTTTGGCAACGTCAAGCAGACGTTGAGTTCGTGGGTCCTGCGTGTGAATTGGGTGACCAAATCCCGCAAGTCGTTGTCTTCGCGTCTTATGCTCGTCTATGATTCTGTTCGCTACTTCTTCATCACTCAGATGTTCAACGTTTGCGCGTCTGACCCCTTCTTGGAGCATCTTGGCGCTCTCCTCGATAGCTCCCCCATGAAAGTCACCCATCCCTGCGACTCCCGCTGCCACAGCAGCCTGAAGCGGCACCCCGGAGGATGCGACGAAGCGAGCGGCATCAACTGAGGGCGCGTTCAGACTATGGTCGATGCAAGAGCAGAGGATGGCGTCCAGTGTTCTTGCGTGCGCCTGGGACGGTAGCTCGCCCTTCCAAAGAAGGTACGTCAGCTCCGCAAACGAGAACTTCCCGACCAGTTTCGCGAGATCATAGCCTCTGATCAGAATCTTGTCGGGCTCAACCTTGCTAATGGACGTTCTCCAAAACGCGTTGTCAGACATAGATGAGTAACGACCTCCTCATCGCAGCTTCCTTACGAACGCCCGCACTGTGTGCTCCAAACCTACTTGACTCATCGGAATCTCAGCCAGCTCCCCCTTCGAGCTCGCAGCGAAAGCGGGCTGTGCTTCTTTGATGGCGGCGTCGAGCTTACCGATTCTTTCCTGCAGCTCAAGGCTGGTCTTGGCGGGGGGGAGCGTCTCGAAGATGTTCGGCGCAACGAGCTTCGCGCAGGCGAACATTGCCCACGCTAGGTCTCTGATCTCCCACTGCGCGTCGCTCGCGCATCTCAGCGCAAGAACATGCATCAGCTGTCTTGGGTTCATTGATGTGACGATATTCGTCGCGGCGGCGTTAGGCCGCACATATCTGGCATCCTCAGCCTTGATCCCCATACCGAGCAAGCCTTCCTCCATCTGCGTCGTCGCATCCATCATATCTTCAAATGTCATCTCCAAGTTCGCCCCGCGGATCTGGACTGGAATCTTCACATCAAAGCCTATGCTCGGAGGCGTGATGTACCCGCGGCTGCGTGTTATTCTCACATATCTTTGGCTTTGCTGTGAAAACGAGGCGAGCCTGTGACGGACCAGCTGATGCGTGCAAGCCCGAGAGACATGTTGCAAGTCAAAAGTCAACAGCGCATGCTCGAAGATGTCAAGGTGATCGAGTTCAAGCGCCTTCCGCAGCAGCGACCTGACTCTCTGATCGTCAAGCGGGCTCTCGCCCTCGAGCGCATGAGCTTTCGCATCCGAGTATGAGTACAGGTCGTAGCTGGGGTGTGCAGAGTAGCACGAACGCATGGAAGCGGCGCAGACTCGCTCCATATCGGGATCGTATGAGAAGAGAACGACTCTAGACTCCAAAGTCAAGACCACTGAAAGAAATCTGAGAGAAGAGAGTTGACGATGGAGGTCTTTAGTCTCTTCGGTCTCTTTGAATCATTAGCCGTGGGAATAAGCCTAAATGAGGGTGTGCCTCATGCAGGCGCTTCAAACGAGGAGCAGAGCACGTCTTGTCATGGGCAGATGAGCGGACAAAGGTTCTAGCGGATCTCAAGAAACTTGAGCCGACAGATCGGCTGTCGGTGTATTCGGGCTTGATCAAATTCAACTCAGCTCTCTTTGAGAGCGTCCGGGGTTGGGACAGCTGGTTAAGAAACCCCACATTCATGGAGACGTTTTCGTTGGAGGAGCTCAATCAGATATTCAGCGGTTTCAAGGAGACTACGCTGAAGTTTCTTGAGGAGGACATCAGATGGACTGGAAAGAAGGAACAGAGCCCTCCGAAGGTAGCGCGAGCAGAAAGAGGCGAAGCCGAGAGGCGCTACGCCTAACAGCCCACGGGGTGGGAAAGAATGAGCTGCGCGCCGTTCGTGCAAACTCCAGTTGAAGTTGCGAAGAAGATGATTCAACTAGCGTCTCTAGGGCGAGGGCAGATGCTGTTTGATCTCGGCGCGGGGGACGGCAGGCTCGTGATAATGGCTGCCCAGGAGACAGACGCCTCGGCCGTAGGCGTGGAGATTAGAGAAGATCTCGTGGAGAGGGCACGCTCAGAGATCAAGAAGCTGAACCTCGGAGACAGAGTGAAGATGATTCATGACGACCTTTTCAACGTGGACCTCAAGGACGCCGATGTCGTGACCCTCTACCTTACCACAAGCGGCAACGAGCGGCTCCGCCCGAAGCTGGAGCATGAATTGAGGAACGGAGCGAAAGTCATCTCACACGACTTCAAGGTCGGCAACTGGAAAGCTTCAGTC
>Ga0315312_1001541_pt1 | contig 17630 bp, 15 predicted proteins | sample TDP7_MG_FD_203629 | JGI IMG/M metagenome (GOLD analysis project Ga0315312, IMG submission 203629) | Freshwater sediment microbial communities from Lake Towuti, South Sulawesi, Indonesia - TDP7 | ecosystem: Environmental > Aquatic > Freshwater > Lake > Sediment | place: Indonesia: South Sulawesi... | reverse complement strand
CACCAACCCATTGTCCGCTCCACCTATAGAAAATGTCGGTTTCATCTCTCTACCCGCTTCATCTCTTTCTTGCTCCCCTGTAACCGAATATTGTGTTTCTCTATGCATGAAGAACTTGAAGTTGGAGACGCCCAGATCAACAAGTTTCCCGAGTTCGTTCAAATGTTGGTAACTTGAAATCATGGGACACATTGCAATGTCCGCGTAAGAAAGTATTTTGATTGGATCTACGTACTTTTGAAAGACTGAAACGTATGATGGTATCAGAGGTTCTCCCACAGAAGCGAACCACATGTTCATAACAGTAGTCGCTCCTCCACAAATAGCAGCGGCGGTTTCGCTCTTAAGGTCAGATTGATAAGGATGATAAATTCCGAAGTGAAAGTGTGGCTCGACTGCGCCCGGCAGGACGTGCTTTCCTGTCGCATCAACGATCTGGTCGGCCGTGGGAAGAAATGGATCTTTGCAGATCGCGACGATCTTTTCATTGTCTACAGCTATTCCGGCCTCAAAAATGCCTTCAGGAGTGACTAATTTTCCGTTCTTTATTACTAGGTCCACAGTCATAGGCAAAACCTTTTGGGAGCGAATGTCTCGGCTCCTATTCATATAACGCTTTGCGTTGACATCGAACCCTAATAACTTGCGTAACTTAGCGTTGAACATCATTTCAAAGGATTGTCTACAGGAATTGGTGAAGCATATTGTTAGCGTCTACGGCGAGCGACTTAGACGTAGGCTGTTCTAAGGATATTTCATCTTTACGGTGATTTATCGTAGTTTTGTCCTCATGGAAAGTCGATAGTGAGTTCTTGAATCTAGACAATTCCCTTTTCTGGCAAGGCTGATGTTCTTACGGGCTATTGAATCTGCAGCATCTCTTTCATTCAAATGCGAATATCGCTACGTCTTCCTCGGTCTTCACTTCGCTTAACTGCACTCCGAGAGCTGCTTCCAGATAGCCGTGGAGCACTCGTTTACCTAGGAACGGCCTTTGCACTACAATTCTATGTTCGTCGAATTGTATTTGCCCCCATCCATACTCAGTAACTATTTGCAACGCTCTACTCCAATTCTTCTTGTTCGTTGTGTCAAAATTCAAAGTTGCCAAGCAACAGTCTTTCAGTATTCGACCCGCGCGTTTTCCAGCTTCGTAAGCCTGCTCGTCTGTAAGATTTTTCAACAACTCTTCCAAAGCTCGTCTGCTAACGAACCCATACCTGAATCCTCTAATATGATAATATGAATCTTGCCATTCGTGCATGGTAAATTTTCGATAAGCTTCAAGCGCCTCCAAGACAATGTTCCGCTTGCTTCGAGTTTTCCCTCCCTCGGTTATGCGCTCCAAGTATTCCATCATTTCGTTGGGGATGTCTAACGATGTAACAGGCAATTCTATAACTCCTTAGCAGTTCAATTTGGAAGTAGTAATATCTTATGTGATAAGCTATGTTACTATATAAATCTACGACATTGCCTATTCGACGCCTAATGAGAAGGCATTGGAGTGAATGAATCTATACACTACGGTTGAGGCTTCAGTCGAAAAACCACTTTCGGCCTTCTCTTTCGTGCGCCCGCGGGCCATCTATGAATTGAAGATCCGTCAAAACTCTCGAATCTGACATCAGGTTTAGATCCTATAATTGTCTGCGGATCGCATTCTTTCTAATAGAGCTGAAATGGTCGGTTGCCGAAGAAGGATTATATATTAGAGTATCTAACCATATAGACATGCATAGAAGAAGGGCAGAACAACATTCCTGCAAGAAACTTTCTCTTCAAATAGCATTTTCCCCAAAAGCCCTCCTTCTATGCATATTGTGACGAGTCAAAGAGTTCTTTGTATTCCGCTATGTTGAAAGACATGGTTGTGATAACGACCGTCGGTCTTACAAGCACATTGTAGAATTCATCCTGCTTCAGCCTCATTCAAACACCTTAACTCTTTTTGCTTGTGGCCTGCCAAGCTTTTCGATTCTTCTAGCTCGATAGATCCGCCATTTGAGGTAACGCATGAGATGAGCAGAGAACTCTCCTAGATTCGTCGCCCTTCATTTCCTTCGGGATCGTTGCCCCGTTTTTTCGCGCTAACTATCTGTTCTGTAACATCTGAAAAATCGAGTGAGGTCAAAACGAAGTGTATTACTCAAACCTAGCGCATACTATTGAAAGGCTATTCTGCTAGCTGAATGGCTTTCCCTAGGATCTCTAGCGCTCTTTCAGCATGCTCTTCGGTCACGTTCAATGGTGGATGGAAGACTATGACAGCGATATCTGTTCCTCCGCAAGTTTCAACTATCAACCCGTTCCTTATGCACGCGCGAGCGATCTTCTCCATCTTCAGGAAGCTCGGTCTCTTGCTCTCTTTGTTCTCTACGACTTCCAGTCCATGCAGCAAACCCTTCCCTCGAGCATCTCCCAAAACCTTGTTCGCCTCAGTCAGGTCCAGCAATCCCTTGAGAAAGAACCTTCCAACCTTCATAGCGTTTTCAGGTAGCTTCTCTCTCAAGAGGATTTTCGCGCTGGCCACTGCCGCCGCGCACATCAGAGGGTTCGCGCAGTGCGTATGCCAGTGAAGCGTCTCTTCAGGGTTCTTAGGGTCATATACATCTAGTTTGCCAGATGCTACAACGGCGGAACCAGGTATATACCCTGACGTAATGCCCTTCCCTAACACCAGCAAGTCGGGAACGATATCATAGTGCTGGTAGCAGAACATCCTGCCAGTCCTACCGAAGCCCGTGACCACCTCGTCCAAGATGAGAAGCACACCTTGCCTTTCACAGACTTTCCGCAACTCTGGCAGATACCGGTCTGGAGGGACTATCACGCCCCCTCCAGCCGGAACAGGCTCCACAATCACACCTGCAACATGTTCAGGGCCTTCCCTCTCAACGGTTCTCTCAAGGACCTTCAAGCAAGTCAGATCGCACTCAGGATACTCCAAGTTGAAGTCGCATCTGTAACAGAATGGAGGTGAAACCTGCACGAAGCCAGTGAGCAAAGGACCGTAATCATTCCTAGTTCCCCATATTCCATGAGCGCTCAAGGCTCCAAGCGTCGCACCATGGTAGCCTCTCCAAAGCGAAACAAACTTGTATCTCCTCTTATACTTGCGAGCGAACTTGAGTGCAGCCTCAACAGCATCTGAGCCAGTCGCCCCAAACCACGACTTCGAAAGCTTGCCTCCAGTCAGTTCAGCCATAACCTCAGCCAACATAACTCTCGACTTCGTGATATAAGCTGGACTTATGTTGGTCTGATTTGCTCTCAACTGTTTGACAATCGCCTCTATCATCTCGCTATTTCCATGACCTACGTTGCATGCTGAGAATTGGGCGGAGAAATCAAGGTACTTGCGTCCTCTAATATCCCAGACGAAAACTCCTTCTCCTCTCTCGAGAACTACTGGAGGCTCAACAAAACGGTCGGGCCGATAAGCCTGTATGTTCCTCCTTCCTTCCATATCCACTATCAGATCAAGGTCATACTTCTTCTCAGCAATCTTCCTAACCTTCTCTGCCATCGACATTGATCTCACCTAACACGGCTCGAGACTATGTTTACTGAGACTTTATAAATAGTAGGCGGCCGAAGTTTCATGCGACTCGCTATTATCATCAACCTTCTTGTGAAACTGACCACGCGTCCTGTAGAATGTAAATATTTCTAGGTTTTCAAAACGTGTATTCTTGAAATCTTAGTCTTATTCTTAGCTTTGAGCTTCCGTTTTTACCGTCGCTATAGCTTCCAGCTTTCTTTCTTTTTTCAAAAACTCATATTTTCTCAACTTAGGAACGTGCCAAACGTCACGAAAGATAATAGTGGACGTTCTACCTTATGGAAAGTCTTATTTAGCCACACGAATCCTAATTCGTAGCTGAGGAAATTGCTATGTCTGAAGAAAAAGTCACTAGGAGAAGCTATGTCAAGTATGTCGGAGGCGTTGTCGTCGTCGCGGTTGTCGCTGCCGCAGGATACGGAATCTATGAAGCAACAAAACCTCCTCCAACGACTCCTACACCAACTCCTACGCCCACTCCCACTCCGACTCCTACACCAACTCCTACGCCCACTCCCAAAAAGAAAGTGACGGTCGAGATTCAATGGGTGGCGTGCCCTGAAGCCGACATGTCAACGAACACTTTGAAGTACTGGAACGAGCGCTACGCGGACAAGACGGGCATTGAGGTGAAGCAGACAATTCTAAGCTTCATGGGCTACTTTGATAAGCTGACAGCGCAAATGGTATCCGGTACACCGACACCTGACATGCCAGAAGCTTGGAGCTACTATACGGGCATGTACTCACCATATCTGGAGCCCCTAAACGACTACTTCAAGGATCCCGAGCTGTTCTCCTCACCTGACGGCGAACCCTACAAGTTCGAGGATATGGACCCAGCAAGCATCGAAGGCGGAAGTTATCTTGGCAAAATGTACTTCCTTTGGCACTCAAACGTCCACCTAGTGTTAATATATAGGAAGGATTTGATCCCGAAGCCGCCGGAAACATGGGAAGAGTTTCTAAAGATTGCTAGAGCCAATACAAAGGGCGTGAACCCGGCTTCAAAGACCACTTACGGTGCCGCAGTGGCGGGCCGCGGTCCCGTAGATACCACAAGTTGGAAGACTTGGCTTTCATGCTACTGGGCATACGGAGGGACCTACTTCAAGCCTGGCACACTTGAACCATACTTTGATAGCGAGGCAGGTCTGAAAGCTGCGGAGGTCTGGGCCACTATGTATCGAGAGAAACTTGTACCTCCAGACGTAACCACCTACGCCTTCCTAGAGCTTATGGCTGCCATGCAGTCTGGCGAAATTGCCATGATCTTAGACTGGCAACCTGTATTCGTGACCTTGGCTGATCCGGAACAATCTCCACTTGTACACGACAAAGTTGAGATGGCGCCCTCACCTGGCGTACAGCAACCCGGCGGAAAAGTTCTCAAATGCCCATACAGAGGAGGAAACGTCATAGGCATAAACGTCAAATCCAAGTACAAACGGGAATGCTTCAAGTACCTAAGTTGGTACCTATGGGGGGAAGGCATGTGGCGAGATGTAGAACAAGGCAATACTCCAGCGAACCTTAAGCCTTACCAAGACCCAACGACCGTTGAGAAATATCCTTGGATCAAGAAAATGGTTGAGATGCAGCTACATCAGATTGGGAGACCTGAGCCAGCCTACATAGAGTTGCCTACGGTGCAAGGGATCGGGGCAGGAGCGATTTCAAGTCTTCTATCAGGTTTAGACCCGAAAGAAACAGTAGCCATGATCCAGCGCGAAGCGTATAACCTCTTGAAAGCTGCAGGGCGCTTCTAGAAACATGAACACGTGAACCCTCCCCAATCTTTTTTTGGAAAATCAAGAACGGAAGACCTACAATAAAAGTGCAAGGCAGCCTTGAAGCGCATTTCTCTCATAGATCTTAGATACGTTCTAGTTTTGCCTGTCGTATTGCTCCTTCTCATATTCACCATATACCCTTTCATATTCCAGATCTATTTGAGCTTCACAGGAGCTTCGATCCGAAACTACATGACAGCGCCACTTATCGGTTTGCAAAACTACAGCACCCTTTTGGTAAATCCCGGTCACTTCTGGTCTACAATGAGAGTTACTGTATTGTTCGTGACGATTGTGGTTTCAGCTGAACTTCTGCTTGGATTGGCTATGGCTCTGCTGGTCTTTCCTCTAACCAAGGGCGTCAGAACCATCGTCACTCTTCTAGTTTTGCCGATGCTCGCTACTCCAGTCTTCCTAGGAGCGATCGGAAGGCTTGTTTTTCATAGTATCGTAGGTGTAGTTCCATACTATTTCAAGGCAGTTGGTCTTCCAGCGCCAATGATGAGTGATCCCGCTCATGCGTTGCTTGCAGTAGCAATACTGGACATTTGGCAATGGACACCTTTCATGTTTTTGATTTCGCATGCAGGCCTCCAAGCGATTCCGACGGAAGTACTGGACGCTGCGCAAGTGGATGGGGCAAGCGGATTGAACCAGCTTAGATACGTCATTTTGCCGCTTCTGAGACTTGTGCTCAGCGTTGCTATAATTTTTAGAACGATGGACGCTTTCAAGACATTCGATATACCATACATATTGAGTGAGGGCGGACCCGGCGCCCCTGTCGGTGCTACCACAACTGTAAGCGTGCTAACATACAAGCTCATGCTCACTTACGATCAGTTCGGCCAGGCAGCGGCTTTAGTCGTATTGTTGTTAGTGGTAATGAACCTTACGATAAACCGACTGAGTAAGTATCTGTTGGGGAGATGAAATGTGAGATTCAATCTCGACCAAAAGACGATGAACGCTGTGAAGACAGGCCTACGGTACATATGTGTATTTGTCTTTGTTGCAGTGATGGTCCTTCCCTTGCTATGGATTTTTCTAACATCTATCAAGACGAATCCTCAGGCCGCCGCTGTCCCTCCTCTGTGGATCTTCGAACCAGACTGGACGCACTACCAAGGGATACTCTTTTCAACAAAGTTCAATCTTAGAAACGCGTTCATAAACAGCCTAATAGTTACATTTGGTACCACAGGACTGTCGCTACTTTTCAGCTTCCCCGCGGCTTACAGCATCTCTAGGTTTAATACAGGAGGAAAGAACCTAGCCTACTGGATTCTGTCGTTCAGAATGCTTCCACCCGTTGTGTTCATAATTCCAATGTTCGTTGTGTTCTTTACTCTTAACCTCTTGGACACGCATATCGGACTGATTATTCTATATATGATCTTCAACGTTCCGTTTGCCGTTTGGATACTGAAGAGCTTCATCGACGAGCTACCAAGTGACTTCGAGGAGGCTGCCATGGTAGACGGATGTACAAGGATTGGCGCGATGCTTAGGGTAGCGTTGCCACTAACCATTCCGGGCATAGTGACAGCAGCTATTATGTGCTTCTTCTTTTCGTTTAACGAATTTCTTTTTGCTTACGTATTCACCTCAGAAAGGGCTATAACGATGCCGGCTATGGCCGCTGTATTTATAACCCAGTACACATGGCTTTGGGCCGACTTATGCGCCTCAATGATTTTGATGATGATGCCGATGGTTATCTTCGCTTTTGTCATACAGAGAAGGCTCGTGAGGGGGTTAACTATGGGAGCTCTGAAAGGCTAGCTCCTATTTCATGCTGGCATTTATCATCCATATGGGAGAGCACGAAAATGGCAGGAGGATGTGGTGGAAGGATTCTTCGTGTGAATCTTTCTGACTTCAAGATTTCTATTGAAAAAACAAGCGAACCGCTGCAGAGAGCATTCTTGGGCGGCAGAGGTTTTGGATCAAAGATCCTCTACGATGAGGTACCGGCGGGTATTGACGCTTTTGATGAGAGAAATAAGGTAGTCTTAGGCGTCGGTCCTCTAACCGGAACGGAAGTTCCGTCCTGCAGTAGGTTCGCTGTTGTAACAAAGTCCCCACTGACAGGAGGTTGCACTCAGACTATGTCCGGCGGATACTGGCCCGCCGAGTTGAAAAAAGCTGGATACGACGCGATTATTGTTGAAGGCGTTGCCTCCGACCCGACCTATTTATGGATACAGGATGAACATGCCGAGTTGAAAAGCGCCAAGAAGATGTGGGGCCTTTGGACCGCAGACGCTGAGAAGTTGATAAAAGAAGAAGTTGCTGATCCTCAAGCGAGAGTTGTCTCGATAGGACCTGCGGGAGAGAACCTGGTCAGATATGCTTGTGTAGTTGCGGACATGACCGCGCCCAGGCCAGGGCAAGCTGCAAGAGGCGGCGCTGGAGCTGTGATGGGGTCAAAGAAGCTCAAGGCGATCGCTGTTAGAGGGTCCGAAGAGGTCAAGGTCCTCGACCCTACCTTGCTCAAAGAAGCCATAAAAGACATAATCAAGGCTCAAAGAGAGAGATTCAAAGGAAAGGTTTCTCCAACCGGAATGAGCCGCCACGGCACTCTCGGAGGATTGCCTGTCATCAATGAACTCGGTATTTTCCCGACAAGAAACTTCCAGACTGGGGTCTTTGATGGCACAAGCAACATAGAGGGCGAGAAGGTAGATGTCGACCATTTGGTTAAGCACACCGCATGCTATAGGTGCCCAATAGCATGTTCTAAACTGAGATTGGCTAGGAGCAGACCGTTTTCTGGATATCTGACTGACGGACCGGAGTACGAGTCAGCTTGGGCATTCGGCCCTCAATGCGCAAATCCAGACCCAGACGTTCTCATTGTAGCGGATTTCTATTGCGATCGGCTCGGAGTAGACACGATCTCGACAGGAAATGCGATTGGATTTGCGATGGAGCTATATGAGAAGGGTATCATTGACGCTGGGGAAGCTAACGGGTTGACTTTAAGTTGGGGTAACGGGAGGACAATCATTGAACTTGTCAAGAAGATCGCGTACAAAGACGGTTTTGGTGGAATTCTGTCTGAAGGAGTGAAAAGAGCAGCTGAGACAATAGGGAAAGGTTCAGAACAGTTTGCGATGCACTCAAAGGGCCTAGAGTTACCAGCTTATGATGGCAGAGGGGCTCAGGCTCACGGACTTGGGCTCGCCACATCCAATAGGGGAGGCTGCCACGAGAGAGGCTTTGCTACTCAAGAACTGTTTGGGATACCCTACTGGGTAGACAGATTCTCAATTGATGGGAAAGGTCAACTTGAAAAACATAATCAAGATAGAACCGCTACATACGACTCTTTGGTCACTTGCGTCTTTTCAATATTCATGACCGGAATTGAGCCGTATGCGAAAGCCTTACTGGCGGTCACTGGAATCGATGAATTCGCTGAGATTGAGAACCTGATGACCATTGGAGAAAGAATATGGAATATCGAAAAGGTGTTCAACGTACGAGAAGGGTTTTCGAGAAAAGATGATACGGTTCCGGACAGAATGACGATGGAGCCGATGCCTGAGGGACCTTGTAAAGGGCATGTGCTACACCTTGACACGCTCCTTGATCAGTACTATGAAGCAAGAGGATGGAATAAGAAGACGAGTTACCCGACGCGTGATAAGTTGGAGTCGCTAGGTCTCGCGAAGATAGCAAACGACTTAGAGAGACTTGGCCGTATTGGCTGACAGATTACGTCGAGAAGCTTCGCTATTAGAAACTATATCCTCTCCTTGCAGACTTAGAAAAAGAAGGGTAGAATCACGGTTTGTTATGAATATTGATTCTATCCAGTTTGACTAAGCTTATTACATGTTGCAAGGTCACTATTCTTGGTGAGTACTTGTTGCGATTCGGTGTCGCCACGCCTAACTGCTGTGAAGTCTTACTCTACCCTCTAGGCTTTGCGTCGCATGAATCCATGGTGAAGATCGCTCAGAAGGCTGAGAAACTGGGCTACGACTCAGTCTGGGCTAATGATCACATGACAACTCAAGACTATGTGAAACAGCTATCTCCTCAACCTCCGAACTATTTTGAACCTCTAGTGAGCCTTTCTTTCATAGCTGAAACGACAAGCCGGATTAGGCTCGGTACTAGTGTTATAGTTCTTCCCTTAAGGAACCCTGTGGTTCTAGCCAAGCAAGTTGCAACGCTTGATACTCTCTCCGGAGGAAGAACGATACTTGGTGTGGGGGCTGGTGCATACAAAGAGGAGTTTGAGGCGTTGAATCCTTCGACTCCAACGAAGGTGAGAGCAACAATAATGGATGAATCAGTTCATGCTTTGAAGAAATTGTTCACGGAAACTAGATCGACTTTCAATGGAAAATATGTGAAGTTCTCGGGGGTTGAAATGTATCCGAAACCAGTGCAAAAACCTTTGCCGCTGTGGATGGGGGGTAACTCACTTGGTGGTATCAGAAGAACAGCTGAAGTGGGAACTGGGTGGAGCCCAGCTATACTTTCACCGAGAGAGATTGAAGAGGGAGTTGCGACGCTAAGAAACTACGCTATGAAGCTTGAAAGAGGAGATTTCCAATTTGAAGTAGCACCACAATACACAGTGTGTATCGCCAAGAGACAGGATGAAGCCGTTAAGAAATTCAAGGACTCGTTGGCATATAGGCATCTTGTATCACTCCAGAAATCAACCTTAAGGGCACAATCAATTGAGTCCTTTATGGATAGAAATCTAATAGGAACACCAGATCGAATCGCAAAGAAGATAGAGGAACTTAAACAAGCGGGAGCAACATACTTGCCGGATCTTGTGATACCTGCGAACAGCCTAGAGGAGATGTTAGACTCTATGGAGATGTTTGCAAATGAAGTCATGCCAAGATTCTTGTAGATCGCAGATATGATGATAGACCTTGGCACTTGAATCGAAGCATGAACCCTCTCCACGACATTGCAAACGGTCTTCTTGAGTGCCGTCTAGTAAAATTGAAATGGATTATAAAACAGACTGGATGAGGAGCGCGGCTTGGTCAGCACCGAGAGGTTGATCGAAGAGGTGCTCGAGTTCGAACAAAGCACGGAGAACGAGGCGAGGGTAGAAAAATGGAGAAGCTTTCTCAAAACTGGGGAAGGCATACCTGTGGTGGTCTTTGCCGAGGAAACTTTCTGGGCTGCAGCCTTGGGCTACAACCTTCCAACATACTACAGAGATCCTGTGCTGTTTCTCCGAGCTCAACTCATGACAAAGCTTTACGCCTTTAGGAAATTTCATGACTGGAGCATACTTTCGAGAGACATCTCCCTATATTTCGGCACGGGATTCGTCCAGACCTTATTCGGTCAAAGAGCTGTAACAGGTGAAATGAGACCGCTTTCCGCCGACGATTCAAAACCACTCGTTAGAAAGGAACAAGACTTGGACCCCCTCAAGTATCCAGACTTCTACAAGAGTGGGCTGATGCCGCGCGCTCACAGCTTCTACCGCAAGATCAACAAAATAACCAGAGGCAAACTAAACGTAGTTTTCCCTCAGTGGCTCTCTGGACCGTGGGCAGTAGCATGGCATTTGAGAGGCATGTTGGAGTTGATGAAGGACACGATAAGAAACCCTGCGCTAGTTCACAAGCTCATGCGTTTCGCCGTAAATGCCCGCGTGCAGTGGGAGGAAGAGAGAATTCGCTTTGCGGGAGACATAGGCGCGAGCGCCTTTTCAACTCCTCTGCTTCCTCGCGATAGCCCTAGATCCGAGGGCACCTTGGGATCGGATGAAGTAAGCTGCACCTTGATCTCGCACAAAGGCTACGAAGAGTTCATCTTCCCCTATGAGAAGGAGCTGGCCTCACGCTATGATAGGGTGTACTATCATAGTTGTGGACAACTCACTCCGATACTACACAAAATAAGAGAACTTCCCAATCTCTACAAAATCGAGATCTGCAGAACGGGAAAGACCGATCTCGGAGCTGCCAAGAGTGAACTTTCCCGAGATATCATCTTGCAAGTGGCCATGGCACCCATGAGTGATGTGCTATTGGCGAGCAAATCAAAAGTAGAAAAGATGCTTCAAGATCTGCAGGCGAAGTCGGGAGGCTCTCGCATAGAGATCTGGCTCGAAGGGATCAACTACTTTTCACCTCTAGGCGTAAGTGGGATAGAGAAGAAGGTAAGGGACTGGCTGAGCGTCGCAAACAAGGTTCTTCAGAATTGAAGTAGACTTCGTACGGAAGATGATCGTTGAGGGTTTGATTCGCGGGCTATCCGAATTCGACGTCTTCTTGACCTGGAGACTGAATCAAGGCGCTTCGAAGGAGGGTGCGACTCTCCATGAAGTCTTCATCAAGAGATCGGTTATGGAAATTTTGGAGGAGATACAAGGAGACCTCGGTTACCTTGGTTATTGGGACCGGAACGAGTTTAACGATTGGATACAAGCTTATAAGACGCTCGATAGACGCTAAGCTTTAGTGAGGTCTCCTTAGTGAAGTTCGGAGTGCATCTACCCAACTGTTGTGAGGTTCTTGTCTATCGTCCTGGCTTCGCCTCTCATGATTCAATGGTGAAGATCGCTGAGGAGGCTGAGAGTCTCGGCTACGACTCGATATGGGCAAATGATCACATGACCACTCAAAGATATGTGAAAGAGCTTTCGCGTACAATGCCAAACTATTTCGAACCGCTGGTAACGCTTTCGCTCTTAGCTGAAGGTACTCGTCATATTCGGCTGGGCACAAGTATGGTTGTCCTTCCGATGCGAAACCCGGTTGTTCTAGCGAAGCAGGTAGCGACGTTAGATGTTCTTTCAGGAGGACGACTCATATTGGGGTTAGGTTTGGGTGCCTATCCGGAAGAGTTTGAAGCTTTGAATCCGGGTGTACCTGCAGCAGCTAGGTCGAAGATCATGGATGAGTCTGTGCACGCCGTCCATAGGCTACTGACTCAACGCAAAGTAAGCTTCGAAGGCAAGTACGTTAAATTCAAAGATGTTGAGATGTATCCGAAACCGCTCCAGAAACCTTTCCCAATCTGGATAGGGGGTAACTCGATGCACGGCATAAGGAGAACTTCGGAGATCGGAACAGGATGGAGTCCTGCGATGCTACTGCCGAAAGAAATCAGGAATGGAGTAGAGCAGCTTGCAGTCTATGCAGAGAAGGCGAGCAGAAAAGGAGACCGCTTCGATGTAGCTCCTCAGTATATGGCTATAGTTGATAAGACGAAAGCAGCTGCCCTTAAGAGATTTGGGGGTTCCCTTGCGTACAGGCATTTGGTATCTCTTCAAAGGACGACTCTGAAGCACCAGACAGTGGAGTCCTTCATCGAAAGAAATCTCATAGGAACAGCTAGTGAAGTAATTGAGAAGTTGAATCAACTTGAGAAGGCCGGGGTTACCTATATGCCGGCCATCGTGTTTCCAGCTCAAGATCTCAACGAGCTTACAGTAGCGATGAGACTCTTTGGGGAAGAAATTATGCCTTCGTTCTAATGAAGACAAATTGCAGAGAACAAAACTGGCTGGATCTTTGTCCGGAAATGATCTTGAAATAGCGGAAAATGACAGTCGGACTGAAGCTGCGAACTAGGGCTTGAAGTCGTATGCTTTCCTTAAGAATCCCAGTAGGGCATTCCATTCGGGATCTATTGTATCTAATTTGGGCAGGTTTTTTCTTGTGGCCTCGGGATCCTTCAATCCTCCAGAAGTTACCACACACACTATTTTCTCGTCTGAGTCCAGTTGCCCGTATTCCCGCATCTTTCGAACTCCGGCTATAGATGCCGCTGATGAGGGTTCAACGTACAGCCCTTCTAGAGCAGCCAGTTCTAACTGCACTTTCATAATCTCTTCATCTGTCACCGTGATTGATGCCCCTCCGCTAGCTCTAACGGCTTTTAGGGCTTGGAAGGTAGCGGTACTGCTTCCTATGGAGAATGCAACAGTTGGTTTCACTTGCACTTTCTCAACGTAGTTCAGTTTCTTCCTCAACGCATTGTCCAATGGGCCTCCGGCAGAAGGCTCAACAGCTATCATCGTCGGTTCTCCCGATGAAATCCCTAGAGATCGAAGTTCGCCAATTCCTTTCCAAGTACCGTATAGTCCGTCTCCTCCTCCAAAAGGCACGAATATCTTGCTTGGCGCTTCCCATCCGAGTTGTTCACAGATCTCGTAACCGATTGTCTTGTATCCTTCAACTCCGTACGGATTGCCAGTTGGCATGGGCAGCGTGTATGACCCAGTTGGATACCAGTCGAATTCTCTCACGCATCGGTCCATTAATTTCCATCGACCTTCAGCCGTACTGACTGGAACGACTTTAGCTCCGTACGACTGCATTAAAGTCAGGAATGTAGCCGGTGTGAATCCCATAGTGAAGATAACGCAGTCTAGCCCAGCTCTTGATGCGTACGCCGCCGTAGCTGCCCCATGGTTGCCAGACGAGGAAACCGTCACCGTTTTGACGTCGAATTCCAATCCTTTTGAGATCGCAACCGAGCAATAACGGTCTTTGAAAGACCATGTAGGATTTCTCGACTCATCCTTTATGTATAGATTCTTGAGGCCCATTTCTTTTGAGAAACGTTTGCACTTAACAAGGGGAGTTCCTCCCTCATGCAGTGAGACTATGCTCTGATCCTCTTCTACAGGCAGTAGTTCTCGGTACTTCCAGACGCTTGGCTCGCGATCCTCGAGTGCTTTCCGATTCAAAATATTTTTGATTCTCTCGTATTCGTATGTGACGGTGACGTTCGCGATCAACTTGTCGTCCCTGCATTTAGGACATCCTTCAAACATCTTCCCCAGTGGAAACCTAGCTTGGCAGTTTGTGCATTCCAACTCTTTTACAAAGCTCACTCTGAACACCTCAATGCTTAATTTGGTACAGTTCTCGGCTAAGGGTCGTCAGGGGCTCGTAGCCGCTTCGGGTTACAAGTATCATGTCTTCAGAATGAACTCCGCCAAATCCGAGTTCGTAGTAGGGCGCCTCTATATCCAGAACCATCCCTTCAATGAGAGTTCCTGCAGTTGTAAGCGCTATCAGAGGGGGATCGTAAAGTTCAATGCCTATTCCGTGACCGCAGTGATGTCTCCTAAAGTCTGGGATTCCTGACTTCCTAACTTTTTCGACAGCGGCTTCAAATATATGAGAGATTTTTACTCCAGCGCGAACGGTGTCTAGCGCGGCCATTTCTCCTTCGAGTTGTGCTTTGTAGTACCTTTGTTGTTTTTCCGTTGGACCGCCCATGACCGCTGTTCGAGCGACATCTGAGAAGTAGTAGTGATATTGACAACCAACATCAAATCTAATCAGGTCCGCTCGTCTGAGTCTCTTCTTAGATGGTTGCTGTATGTTTTGAAGATAACTATCCTCTCCTATGCTTATGCTCGTAAAGACGGGTATTCCACGCCCTCTCACAATCTCGCTATTGAAGATCCGCACCAGTTCAGTACCTGTCATCCCTTCTTTGACGGAGTCTATGGTTGACGCGATCGCTTGTTCCGTAATTCTGGCAGCACCTCGCAATAGTTCAATTTCTGTTGGCGTCTTGACCATTCGGATCTCTCTTAAGATGTCATAAGCAGGGATGATCCTCCCGTTTGGCAAATTCTTGATGAGCTGTTCAAATTGATACTTGGTAACACCCGTTTCGTCTAGTCCGATTGATTTAGATTCAAACTCTTTTTCGATCAAGACCTCGGCAAGCAAGTCCGTAGGGTTTTTTTGTTTTGAATTTCCCAATTGTTGTCTAATCATCTGGGTCGATTTCGAGAAAACTCTACGATGAGGGCTATCTATGAAGAAGGTTCCGTAGCATCTGACATCTTTGATCCATGAGAGGTGCAGCGATATGAGGTCTGGATATTCGCCTATTGGGAGTATCAGGAACGGATCCACGCTCTTCTCCCTCGGCAAGCCGGCGAAGATGTTTGATCTCAAATATTGGTGGCCTAAAGCGCGGAAATCGCTGAGATAAGTTACATTTTCAGGGGTCGTTGCAATCAGAATGTCAAGTCCTTTTTTCTCCATAATCGATAGAGCTCTTTCGCGGTTCAAAAGCACTTGAAACATCACTCCCCCAAATCCTGTCGTTCTGGCTTTCTTAGAGCCGTGGCTTGCATAGTATCTCTTTGACTTTAAGGTCGAATAGAGCTTGAACGTTCGCAGGCCTAACGACTATGGCTGTGTCGCATCCTCTGCTGCTCCCAGCGATCGCGATCGCGTCTTCATCCGTCCTTAAGAGACCTGCATCCGCAGCCATTAACGATATTTCGCATGCGACTTTCATCCCTTCACCGAACATCCTGAGGACATTCGCCATAATCTCGTCGACTTGCATCGTATTGAACTTCTTTCTTACAGCGCGACCTGCGCCTCCGAATGCATGGGTAGTTGTAAGTATCTTTCCTCCATACTTCATGATCTCCCGCCGATTCTCTTCAGCGAGTTCCTGCGTATCAGGACTCTTGTGGCCCGTCACATGGGTAACAACGACCAAGTTATATCCTTTGAAGAGCTTCGCTGCTTTAACCCCTGTCTCACCGCGTGTAGATGCGACAACTATGCTCTTGACCTTCGCTTCCTCAGCTCTCTCCTTCGCTATCTTCAAAACCTCATCCGTATTCTTCTCTCCAACCTCAGAAAAGTACACTATCTTCGACATTTCAAGCGGCAATCGATCCTACCTCCAATGGTGAAGGTAATAACTACGTTTCAACCCAATTTTAAGCTTGGGATTTCTGGAACCTATCCTCACTAGGAATTGCGAAAGTGGCCAGAAGAGATAGTAGAGAGAAGAATCCCATAAGGTAGAAGACCGCTCCCAAACCGTATCTATCCGCAACGAAGCCCCCTAGGCTTGAAGAAACCGAGCCTAAGCCGAAAGCCGCAAAGAACATTATCCCGAAGACTATTCCTCGCACCTCTTCAGGCGTTATGTATCCAGTGATAGAGTTGGATGCTGGTTGAGCTGTATACACCGAAACCCCATATAACGCGACGAAAGCAACGGCGCTTATGGCCGGATCCCTCACAGATTGAAGCAGAAACAGGCTCGCCAGCACACCGATTGAAGAAGCAATTATAGTCCGCCTGCTTCCATACCTCTTCGCTCCCTTCCCCCCTAACCATTGTCCAAGTATGCCCGCCGCGAGAATCGATGTCGCCGCCAACCCAGCAAGTTCCAAAGGGAAATGCCTATCATTCACGAGGAACGTTGGGAAGAAGAGTTCAGTGCCTCTGAAATAGAGTCCTACAGTCATATTGTAGATAAGCAGACTCCTCAAGCCTGGATTCTTGAAGACCATGAGAAAGTCTCGCTTCTCGCGGCTCCGCTTCCCTCGCTCAAATGGAACCTTCAGGAAGAGCAGAGAAGACAGAATACATAGTACCCCGAAAGCAACGAAAGGGATCCGCCAACCAAACAGAATGCCTAATGCCACTGACGCGATGGGCGCGAAGACTTGACCAGTACTTCCTCCCATCCCATGGATGCCCATCGCCTCAGACATTCCGGACTGGAAGGTCTTCGAGATCAAACTGTTTGCCGTCGGATGATATAGACTCGCCCAAGCAGACATCAAGACGAGCCCAATCGCGAAGCCTATTAAGCTGGGAGAGATGATGAAGATGAATGTGGATAGACCGGCGAAAGCCAAACTTATCGCAACTATCCTTGTCTCTCCAAGAAAATCCGAAAGAGTACCCCCAAGGAGAGAGCCTGCTCCATATAGAAAGTAACCTCCAGTCGCGATCAACCCCATCGTTTGCAGAGAAGCCCCTGTCTCACTAACGATCAATGGCAGCAACGGTGGAAGAGCAAGTAGAAGAGAATGGTTCAGAGAATGAGCGACGCCGAGAAGAATGAGAATCTCTCTCGACTTCTCCAGCTTCAAACACCTTCTTGTTCCCCGAAGTCGTCTTGATGGTGGGGCTGGCCGGATGCAAACCTACTTGGGTTCACATCAATCAGCCCTACGTCCTTTCCAAACACACCTGCGACGTGATTTCCAGTGTTAGAGATCAAAGGTTGAATTAAGCTTTCCCCTCTCAGCAAAAAACTATACAAGGCTCAGATTCAAATTCGAACAGAGCTTAAAGTCTGTATTTGAGATTACTGATGATTTTCTTCAGAAACTCCTGCAACTCGCTAAGAAATAAGTAGAAATCCCCTTCGTCTATCTCGGAAAGAAGTAAGGCACGTTCCTCGCCCCACTCAAAGAGCTTTCCCGAATCCAGAAGGCTGATCTTTTCTTTCAGATTGGATCTGTACTTGCTATAAAACTT
>Ga0315312_1001540_pt1 | contig 17632 bp, 15 predicted proteins | sample TDP7_MG_FD_203629 | JGI IMG/M metagenome (GOLD analysis project Ga0315312, IMG submission 203629) | Freshwater sediment microbial communities from Lake Towuti, South Sulawesi, Indonesia - TDP7 | ecosystem: Environmental > Aquatic > Freshwater > Lake > Sediment | place: Indonesia: South Sulawesi... | reverse complement strand
GGAGAAGCCTTAGTGGACTGCATAATGCTGGACCCCGACTTCGCTGAAGACGTCGACAAGTATAGCCGGTCAGGCTACATGGTTGCTCTCGTTGAACAGTTGGACCTTTAAAGCGATCTGTTTCCGCATCCGATGAAGAGACTGCAGCCACCGCACTCCAAGAGAAAGCCGTCGAAAACGCAGATGGATCGAAGATGCCAACAGTCTACAAACGGATTATCACGAACGAATTCCCAACTTCAACTTCCCTATTCTCTATACCACCAATTCTTTGCAGTCTCGCGTATCTTACCGATTCCTCTAGGTCGAAAGCCTCGTTTCTGATCGATAACGCCGTATCCTAGAAGAAACACAATTGTAAAGACCGACAAAGCGAGACCAGCGTACTCAATCAATTTGTTAAACTCAAATGCGACGCAAATCGGAGTCGTAGCGTCTTGAGGTATAGCTACATACATGAAGTCCGGACCCGCTTTGTAGATTTGAAGCTCTCTAGTTCTTTTTCCGTTCTCCTCCAAATAAGCTCGCCAATCTTTGAAGTAGAACTCTTTATACAGTACACCTTTTGCTATTTGTTGAATGTTCACCAAAACTTTCTCAGGGTTGATCCTCTCAGCATCGTAGCTTGAGCTGACTCTTCCTCTTTCAGCGACCATAGACACCCAATCAAGTGCGCGACAGAGGAGCATGGACTCTTGCGAGTTGCTATAAGAGACTATATGCCAGGGCAAGTTCATGCCTAACCATACGACTCGTCCTTTCCCATACTCGCCTGCCACGACAAGAGGATGACCATGGTTCCATAGGACTGTTTGAGCCCAAGGTCGAACACTCTCATTTAGAGAGGCGGAAAACGCCCACGGGTCTACACCATAAACTGGCGGCGAAAAAGCAGACAGATCGACTCCTTCCAAGATTGAGTGATTCGTAGTTGCTAGCCGCCATTCTTTACCAAAGTCCAACCACGTCGTTCTATCTATCGGAAAAGGAGCGGGGAGGCTTGACGCATTGTTATCGGGGGAATATCCTGTTTCTATGACTAGACTGCCTCCGTTGAGCACATAATTCTCAAGCAAATTCCAGCTCATGACACGGTCATGATAGTCATACCCGTATAGGAAGATCAACGTAAATTTGGACAATTCATCCGGCGCATAACTGTCTATGTACGTATTGGCATGCACAGGAATTACGAGGCGACTATCCCAATCCCGGTACGCAAGCGCCTGAAAGACAGCGTCGTACGATTTTTCTTGGCCTATCACTAACATCGAGGGAGCGTTTGTCGCCGATAGAATTGGCGTCGCATTCGTGTAAACGTACTCAGATATCGATTTCTCGCTTATATTAACAACAGGTTCGTAGTCTCTTGAGAACTTCTTTACGTATTCAGGTTCGACTAGAATAAGCCACTTGACTGCCCACCAGTCTAAGAAAAAGTCTGTTTGAAGTTTACTCGAATTACTGTAAACGTTCTTGTGGAAATCATACCATGCCTTAGGGTTCAGCTGACCTAGGAAGAAGCCGCTGTCGGTAGTTACAGGAACTTCGCCGTAGTACGGTAGCCACATGAACATCTGAGTCCGGGTACCACCTAGAACCGCTGCCCTAAACATGGTTTGATTCTGGTCTATCTCAAGCTGATGCCATATTCTGAGACTATCCTCTTCCTCTATGTAGCTGTAGTCAGGAATACTCACGATCTTCGCAATTGCATCGGTTCGCGTCGTCAATGCAGTGAAGGCCAATATCGACAAGAGAAGAACAGCTGTGGCTACGTTTTTCGTTCCTCGTAGCGCATTAAACATCCGTTTGAGCAATATTCCACCGAGGGGCATCAAGAAAAAAGGCAGAAGAAATAAACTTGTTTCGGGATGAGAAAGGACCGTGGTAGCGGTGAATCCAAGAATTTCCGGGTAGACGTAACCCAATACTGAAAAAAGAACGAAACTGAAAGTTATCAGGATCAACGTCCATAGGGTTCTCAGTTGAAACGTGCCAAGCCTGAAAAGAAACGGTCTTTTGCGGAATGTAACTGCCAACAGCAGAATGATGTATGGCAGATAGAGCGGAGCCAAAGCAAGATCGGACTGGCTTGAGGGCCAGAACACTCTAAATTGGAGACCAACGGGCGGTTCATAGAAAGCGGTGGGATGGGGCGCTGTAAAGTACGGAAGTAGAAAATAGCTGTTTAGCATAAGCGCAGGGATAAGAAGCTTGATTGCACAGCTGATTCTATGTTCTTCCAATGCAAGAATAGCCAACAAGAAGATTGTAAGAAAAGCAGGAAACGCAACATACGGATGAAGCGAAGTTGCAGTAGCCAATGCCAAGGTAGCGCACAGGTACCATTTCCGGACTAATTTTCCACTTCGTAAGCCCTTTAGATACTTCATTGTTAACCAAATGGAAAGCGGTAGAAAAGGCGCAGCCAAGACTCTTGTATAAAGACCAGCAAACAGCGTCCACCATATGCCCGGTGCAGACATGGTCATCATCGATGTAATAACCGAAACCTCTCGGTCCCCCGTTATCTCTAGCGCAAGACCGTATATTGCAAGTGCTGCAGCACAGAGACCCGCCGCCGAAAGAATTGCCATGACATGCCCGATCGAAATGCCGGAGAGCTCGACTGCTAGGGCAGTTAGTAGAGCTGAAAAAGGAGGATACTGCCTAAATAATACCATTCCAGCGGCCACTTGGTAGACCCAACCAGAATTCGGCCAATGTCTCAAGACATAAGCAACCTGATATGCATGCCAGTACAGGTCGTACCGAGAAGCAAATGCAGGATACTTCCAAGCATCGATAAGAAAACCAATAAAAACCACAAAGCCCATCGACAAAAAAGGATACAATGTTCTTGTCAGAAGGGATCGATTCAACTCTTCCCCTCCTTGTCATGGCCCTTCTTCATTTCTACAACAACAATATAGGGTCGTCGTCTAAATTTAAAGATCAAAAGAAAGTAGCTCTAGAAGGGACGGTTAGCGGCTGGTTGGCAACAGTTGGCATTATTGGGGCGGGACTTAGTGGTCTCGCATGCGCTTCAAGATTGTTAGACTACAATGACATCAATGTTCGTGTCTTCGAAGCAGATCGAGACGTGGGCGGTCTAGCAGGCTATACAGTCTTGGAGAATCTCAAGATTGCAAAGACATATCACCATGTCGTCAAAAGCGACCAAGTTCTTCAACACGAATTGAAACGATTGAGGATTCCGATTATTTGGAAAGAAGTCAATATAGGCACATATGCGGATTCAATAATCTATCCTATGAACGGGGCTTTCGATCTTTTAAGATTTCATCCTCTTCCTTTCCTAGACAGGTTAAGACTAGGTTGGTTGGTTTTTAGGACAAGATATGAACCAAGATTGAATGCTATCACGGTTGATGATTGGGTTCGTTCGGGAGCTGGTGAAAAAGTGCTGGTTCGTTTTGTCAAGCCACTCTTGACAAAATATTTTGGTTCATCAAAGGATGTGTCTGCAGCTTACCTAGCTAGTCGATGGCATACGGAATCGAGAACTGCTTCAAGAAACTTAGGCTGTTCAAACTTTGCCAAGTTAATTGATGAGTATGTTGCGCAAATAACATCCTCTAGTAATTCCATGCTGTATACTGATTGTAGGGTTCAAAGAGTAGTTGTGAGAAACAATAATGTGCAAATTTTTTCTAACAAAAAGAAGCAAGAAGATTTAGACGTCGTTGTGATTTCGACTCCTGCTAAGGAAGCGGCTTCTATTATTGAGGGGATTCCCGCAAATCTGCTCGGTCAGCTTGATTCCACGAACTACAGGGCAGTTCTCTGTCTTGTCTTACGATTGGACGAAAGGATTTCCAACTACTACTGGATTAACGTTCTGGATTATGATATACCATTTGTCGCCTGTTTCGAATTTGCAAACCTCGATACAGCCTTAAGCGGAGGGCTAGTATACCTTGTGGCATACACTGATGTTTTTTCACCTCTGTGGTTGCTTCGTGATGAAGAAATTTATGAAAGATTTGTCGAGGGTCTCCGAAAAATCTTTCCAGCCTTACCAGCAATAAAAACATGGTATCTTTTCAGAAACAGATTTGGCTCACCAGTCTACACAACTGGGTATAGAAACATCGAAGTCAATCCGTATACACGAATCTACTTTGCGGGGGTATGGAGAGCTTTCCCAGAAATTAGAAATTCTGGGGCCGCGATAATGACAGGAATCGAAGTAGCTCAAAAGATTGTGGAACAAGTGAGATGATAATTCTTGAAGTTGAACAAACCGAAAGTTGTTGTCTTGCAAGTTCCTTATGGCGAAATAGGCGGGGTTCAAAGAACTGTGAGAAAGGCAATGCAGTTGGCGTCTTGGAATAATCATGTTGCGGGCAAAAACATTGCGATAAAGGTAAACCTGATCTCCAATCAACTCGTTCCCAGTCAGTGCACGAGTCCTTGGGTTCTTGAGGGCGTGATTCAGCAAGTTCTTGAAGGAATTCCTGATGCTAGGCTGACGATTTGCGACTCCGACCTTGCCGCTGCCCAGCAATGCAGTGAAGCCGCCGAAATATGGGGGCATAAGGAATTAGCTGACCGTTACGGTGCGGAATTTGTGAATTTGTCAAAAGATACAGGTGTAAACGTGAAGGTCGAAAACGGTTTGATTTTCAAGGAAATAGAGGTTCCTAACACAATCATGAAGGCTGATTCCGTAATTACAGTTCCAGTTCTTAAAACCCATGTTCTGTCAACCGTTACATGCGCCTTGAAACATCAGTGGGGTATCGTAAATAGAACAGTTCGACACCAATATCATCTCGTCTTCGATAAGGCTATAGCTGATGTGAACACAGTGTTAAAAGATAAACTCAAATTCGCTGTGGTTGACGGCACTATCGGAATGGAAGCAAACGCACCACGTACAGGGCATCCAGTGATCTGCAATCTAATCATCAGTTCCCCCGATATAGTGGCGTGTGACGCGGTTGCAACAGCTTTAATGGGGATACCTCTGGGAAAGGTGAAGCACATTCAGATTTGCGCTGAACAAGGTATCGGCTCATTAGACTACGAATTAATTTCCGACTTCGGCAACGACCTGAAGCCAGTTCACTCATTCACGCTACCCGACAAGCAGTGGGCTCCGGTATTTTTCTGGGAACTCTTTCTCCGACAAACTCCTCTGAAAAGACTCTTCTTTGACACTGAAGTAGTGTTCAGGATTGTGTCATGGATAGCCACGCAGTACAATTCAATTTTCTGGTTCAAATTGAGAGGGAGCAAATATGCGCGAGAAATTCTCAACGATACATATTATGGTTATGAATTCAGACGACTGGCAAGTAAGGCGCTCTGAATGAGGATTTCAGTAATCTTGGTCAGTCTAAACGAAGAAAAGTACATCAGACTACCTTTAGAATCTCTACGGAAACAATCTTTTGCCAATTTCGAAACCATCCTAGTAGACGGAGGAAGTAAAGACAAGACGGTGAAAATAGCTGGAGAATATGGAGTAAAGATAATACCTAACGCGAAAGGTGGAATAGCCTATCAGCGAAATTTGGGGGCTAAGGAAGCTAAGGGAGAGATATTTGCGTTCACCGAAGCAGACACAATTATCCCGAATTTCTGGCTTGAAAAAATTAATAAAAAGTTTCAGGACAAGGAGATTATTGCTATGGCTGGTCCCGGCTATCCCTATGATGCGCCATTTTACGGCCCTTTGGAATATCAGGTATACAATATGGTACGCTTCTTCTTTTCAAAGGCTCTACAACCAATGAGGCGTTTTATGACTTCAGGATACAACTTAGCTGTAAAGAAAAAGACATTTGAGGAAAGCGGAGGTTTTCCGTCGGTGTCAGTAAATGAAGACGGGCTTTTCGGCAAGAAACTCACTATGATGGGAAAAACGGTTTTTTGCCTCGACGTTCCCGTATACATCTCCGCACGCCGATTGCGCTCAATGGGATTCATCAACTTCAACACGTACTACATGTTCATGCTGGAAAACATAGTTTCATCTAAAGCATTCCGTTCTATACGGGAAAAGTCTGCGAAAAGGTTCTATCAGAGATGAAGGATATGAGCGAAAACGATATTCGACTATCGGTCGTGCTTCCCGTCCATAACGAAAAAGAAAACTTGCCTATTGTTATCAACGAGTTGTTAATGAATATCGGCGATGTAATCAGAGAAATCATAATCGTCGATGATTGTAGTGACGACTCCACCAGTAATCTTGCAGACGAACTTGGAAACAAAATTAATAGAGTCAAAGTAATTCATCGTTCTCCTCCGAATGGTCTTGGGAGAGCAATTCGAGATGGATTCGCTAAGGCTTCTGGAAACTACATTCTCACCATTGATTCGGATATGGAAATGTTGCCTAAAGAGGTTCCGAGAATGCTTGCGAAACTAAGAATGGCGCATTGCGATGTAGTAGTCGGATCACGCTTTACTGACGGAAGCGTACTGGAAGGATATTCTCGGCTCAAGTATTTTTTCAACCGCGCTTTCAATAACATCTTCAGGTATATGGTTGGAACTCGAATTTCAGACCTGACTTTTGGATTCAAAATTCTGAGGGATACTGTTGCACATGTAACTTGGGAATCTGAAACGCATGGAATAGCTGGTGAAACGACGATGAAGCCTATCGTTCTTGGATTCACTGTTGAGGAGGTTCCCGTTTCTTGGATTCGGCGAAAACGCGGTAAGTCCAAGTTCAAACCCAGCTATTATTACGAGTATCTGTGCGTTGGAATTAAAGTCTCAATTCGAAGGTTTGCAAGAATGGTGACGCACACATGAAAGTCACACTAATATCGCCTCCAACTACGGTACAAGAAAGATACCCGAGGGGGCATCCGCTTCGTAAGGCAATTCAAGTCACAGAACCGCTCGGACTGGCGTACATTGCAGCCATGTTAGAACAAGATAATCATATGGTAGAAATTATTGATTGCGTGGCAGAAAATCTCGACGCTTTACAAGTTGTTTCGCAAATTGAAAAGAGTTCTCCTGAAATAGTAGGCATTTCGGCCTTCACTCCAACTATTCAAGAGGCGCAGAGACTTACCAAAGTTATCAAGAGCATTTTACCTTCTGTGACCGTTGTCCTAGGGGGGATTCATCCAACTATTTTCCCTGAACAAGTGATGCAAAATAGAGAGGTTGATTTTGTTGTCGTTGGAGAAGGCGAGTATACAATGCGCAATCTCGTTAAAGCTCTCGAAAGCCAAGAAGGATTGTCTGATATACATGGAATAGTGTATCGACGAAATAACCAAGTCGTCTTTAACGCACCCAGCTTTTTGGAAAAGAATCTAGATAATCTTCCTATTCCTGCTCGCCACCTCTTACCTATGGATAGATATGGACCCTTCATTGCGAAACATCGTCCAGCACGAAGCATGATCTCCAGTAGAGGCTGTCCTTATCAATGTGTTTTCTGTAGCAGAGACATAAGTGGAACCAAGTACCGACTACGAAGCGTGTCTAACGTCATTGAAGAAATTAAAATCCTAGTCGACCGTTACGGGGCGAAAGAAATTGATTTTCAAGACCCTGTTTTCGGTCTAAACCAATCGTGGATAAAGGAATTCTGCCAACGACTAATAGAAGAGAAACTGGACGTTGCATGGTCGGCATTGACAAGAGTTGACCTCATCGATGAGAATCTTCTCAGGTCCATGCGAAGATCAGGATGCTGGATGCTTTACTACGGAATAGAAGCTGGCGATCAAGGGCTACTCGATGCGATAAAAAAGAACGTGAAACTTCAGGACATTCGGAAATCCGTTAACTTGACGAGAAAAGCAGGAATCAGAGTATGGGGGAGCTTCATGTTTGGGTTACCGAGTGAAACCCCTGAACTCGCTGAGAAAACTCTGCAATTCGCTAAAAGTTTACCACTTGACTTCGCAAGCTTTCATCTAACAACTCCCTTTCCCAGCACAGAGCTGTGGAGAGAAGCTTCTGAGTGGGGGCGGTTGAAGATGGACGATTTCTCGAAGTTCACGCAACTTAATCCTGTGTTCATTCCCTACGGTTGGGGAAACGGTGAAGCCAAGCTTCAAGAAATGTTAGGTAGAGCGTTTAGAGAGTTTTACTTGAGACCAAAATATATTCTAAAACAGCTACTGAAAATTCGCTCCATAGCAGATGTCAAATTGTACTATTATGGATTACCAAGTTTGTGGAGGTGATGATGAAAAATGAAATGCCCAATTTGCCGTTCAAGTCGAGTTTATAAAGACTATAAGACTATGAGGGGCACTTATCTCTATGGTTGCTTAGGATGTAACAAGTTTTTTGAGCGAGGGAATATGGTGAAGCTGAAGCTGGTGCTTTCTTTATGTTGATGATGTTGGTGGCTTTTATAGCCATGTTAATAGCTGTTGTGGTAAGTTCGGTCGAGTGACCCCAAATTGAGCGTCGTTCTTTTCTATCCTCATACGGGTACTAAAGAAATAACTTTGCCTCCATTTTCTGTGTTGTCGATAGGTTCTATGCTTGACAAGAGAGCTTTTAGAGTTGAAATAATTGATGCTAGAGTTGAACGTGACTGGAAACAAAAGATACGTAATTCCTTGACAGATGCTATCTTTTTTGGAATTAGTTCTATGACAGGTCCACAAATTCGCGGTGGTCTTGAGGCGGCAAATATTGTTAGAAAACAGAATCCAGAAATTCCCATTGTTTGGGGTGGTTTTCATCCAACACTTTTGCCGCATCAAACCATCCAGCATCCTTTGGTTGATATGATAGTGAAAGGTCAGGGGGAGATAACGTCCATTGAGCTTACCGAATGTCTAAAAGGAAATCAACGATTAGAAGACGTGAAAGGCATAGTTTACAAGAAGAATGGAGAGATTAGGGAAACGGAGGATCGACCTCTTGAAGATATTGGTAACCTTCCACCTATGAACTATCCTTTAATTGATGTCGAAAAATATGTAGTTCATGATGTCTCTCCTAGAACGATAGGCTATATATCAAGTCGTGGTTGCACTCACGACTGTGGTTTCTGTGCAATCTCGAAATTTTACGGAAGAATCTGGAGCGGTCTAAAACCTGAAAGAGTTGTGGACGAGATAGAAAGCCTTGTTGACCACTTCGGAGTCGATGGAATAAAATTTCTGGACGACAATTTCTTCGTAAATAAGGAACGAGTCAGACAAATATGCAACATGATTAGATACAGAGGTTTGGACATTAAGTGGAATGCAAGCTGTAGGTGCAACTACATAATATCCTATGACACAGACCTCTTGAATGTTATGAGGAAAAGCGGCTGCCACACGATTGAATTTGGAGCGGAATCTGGTTCTCAAAAAATTCTGAGCATTATTTCCAAAGATGTTCATGTAGAAGATACAGTCAAGTCCGCTGAAATATGCCGATCCTACGGTTTTGTCGGTGCGTACTCGTTCATGATGGGATTCCCTTCCGAGACACAAGGTGACTTGTACGAAACTCTAGTCCTAATGGATAGGCTTCGTAAGGTTCTTCCTGAGATAGAAATGAACATGTTCATTTATACCCCTTACCCAGGGACTCCTCTCTACTATACAGCTATGAGGAATGGGTTTATGCAGCCTCAAGACTTAGAGCAGTGGAGTCACTTCTCACACAATCGCGTAGTTGTCCCTTGGATAGACAACAAACGTAAGAGGTTCCTAGAGGAATTGTCCTTTCTAAGTTGGTTCGCATTCACGCCTAGCTTGGAAAAGAAAGTCAAGCAGAGACATCTCAAATTATTGGTTCGTATGCTACGGAAGCTCGCAATTTTTCGATGGAATAATCGTATTTTTTCCCTACCGATAGAGTGGCAACTCATCAAACGTCTAAGGAGCTAGCGGAAATCAACAAATCCTCGACTGGAGCAAGATTGTTTTGTCAAAAACCAAGGTTGCGTCGCTCTGGACTCATGCAGCCGGCATTCTAGCTGTTCTGATATTCGTGTTCTTGTTTGGGCTGCGTTTTGAGATTTGGAAGTATTCGCCGTATCTTCCAGGTAATGACTCAATTCATCACTCATATTTGATCAGATACGTGATGAACTATTGGCCTCACTCTAGTTGGAATTTCCAGTGGGCCGGTGGCATGCCCCAATTCAGGTATTATCCATCAATTCCATACTACATCATGGCCTTCGTTGCTTCCGCTACAGGTTTTTCAGCGGAGCTTACATTGATCCTATTTGTTGCCCTGAGCTTGTGTTTGATAGGTATAGGCACTTTCGCTTTCACCTATAAGATTGGCAACAATTCACAAGCCTCAATCATAGCCTCGTTGCTCCTGTTGACGACCCCGGCCGTTTGGTCCCTCACTATTTACGCTGGCCTGCAAGTTAGATTGGTGGGTTTAATGTTCTTACCTTTGTCTCTATGGTCTGTAGCCAAGTATACTGCAGAACGAGATAGAAGTGCGAGACCTAGGAATCTAGTAGTCACTATAATTCTCGTAGCTTTGGCTATTTCATTCCATCCTGTTTATGGATTGGCAACTCTTCTATCCATCCTTATTTTAGTTCTGTACTGGTCGAAAGGACTCACGTCGATGATCTATAGATCTATTGCGATTTGTGGATCGGCCCTTCTCTTGAATTCATACCTCCTACTGCCATACGTCTACTACCCCCCTCCGAACATGCGTTTTCTCTGGCTGTACGAGGGTCCCACCTTGTCCCTTCTATTTAGGTTGCCAACACCGGACAGCTGGTTGGCTTTGTCACCGATGATGATACCGATCGCTATTGCTGTGCTATTACTCTCTATTCGCAAGAAAAAGATCTCAGGGTATTCGTTTAATGCTTTAGCTGAAGCCAAAGCCCTAGGATTGCTGTCCTTAGCGACCGTGGCCTTCATTTCCGCTGGCGCGGTCTACCGGGGGGGACCGTACTACCTTTGGACCCCTGTCGGTCCTGGCGAGGCGTTGATATTCCTGCCTTTCGTATTGGCGCCTTTCGAGGGCGTCTCTCTCGCCAGATTGTACGGCCGCATTCCCTACTTGAGAAAAAAAGTGTTCTTGACGTTAATACTATGCGGACTAATTGTTTCAAGTCCGCTAATCTATCGTACTTACCCAGTCGTTGTTTCTGAGGAACAGTTGATAGAACAGTTGGTGAAAGATAACAAAGAAACCATGCATCGAGTTGGGATATACGTTCGAGAAGGTAGTCTAGGGATGTGGTGGAACTACAAGTCGCCTACACCTCAAACAAGGGATTACTTTTCCCAAGGGATCCTGAACCCGGAGTGGATATCTTGGCTATATTTCGCTGTCTGGAACCAGTCAAGCAACTATCAAGAGACAAATTTCTTACTAGACTGGTGGGCAATTAAATGGATTATCGTCAACGAAGGAACGAGCGATCCTAGAAAATTCTTTAGCAGACCTGAAAACTTTCATTCAGTCACTAACGTGTCCTCAATTAATGAATTCGTCTTCAGTAATGCCAGCCCTATTGTATCAGCCGTTAGGATTCCTTCCATGCTCGTCATCGGAAAAGACGTACACTATAGAGCGATCCTCGAAAGCCTCGCTCATTCAGATTACAATAGTCGCTATATCATTCCAATACACGGTGGTGAGTATGTGGACGACTACTCAATCGAAGACCTCAAGAAATTCGATGCGGTCATCTTGTATGGCTTCAATTTTCACGATGATTCAAAATCTTCAGAGCTTCTGCGCAAATACGTTGAAGCAGGCGGTGGTCTGATTCTCGAAACAAGTTCTTCTCCCTATGAAAATGCTTCTTCTATTCCATTGCCTTCCCCCGTGGGTGGAACTACGAAGAGAGATTTCGGAACTGAGTGGCGACTTTCATATATCATAAATGACGTAACGGAGTCTGTGGAATTTACTGACTTCTCGCCGCCAGTTTATGGTGTAGGCCCGTGGGCGTTTTCCGCCTCTCTAAATGAGAGTGTTCGACCTTGGGCTCAAACAATCCTATGGAACCATGGTCATCCTCTCGTCGTGGCAGGCGAGTATGGGAAAGGGCGGGTCGTATGGTCAGGCATGAACCTCCCTTGGCACGTAGCTAGTTACAGAAGTTATGAAGAATCAAAGTTTCTCGCTAAAATAATTGAGTTTGTTTCGGGCGGACTTGAGAAAACGAATTACAGCACGCAGTACGAGGCAAAAAGAATAAATCCTGAGAGAGTAGAGATCGACATCTCAAACGTCGCTTCTGGAGTGCTTTTTAAGGAGAATTACTTTAAGGATTGGCATGCTTTCCTAGAGAAGGACGGAGGGAAGATCGAAGACCTCAAAATCTATAGAGCAGGCCCAGACTTCATGTACGTAACAATTCCAAATAACGCCCAATTCCCCCTCAAAGTTGTATTTGAATTTGACAAATGGATTGAATACGTCGGTCTTTCGATCACACTCGCCACGGCACTGGCTATGATCTTGTACGGCGCTTATGGAGAAAAGATTACCAAACCACTTGGACGCAAACGGGGCGTCTTAGCAGGCCTAAAGAGAAAAATAGAAGATTGGTGGTACAAAGAAGAATAGTACGCCGTCCAACTAGTGCAATTATTCTGCAGGAAGTACGCGGCATGCGCCTAGCCTTCCCAATTCACAACGCTGAGAACCGAATAAATACTCGTTTTAAGACGCTCCTTTACATTTTCTTAGCGGCTATAGCCATTCGGCTTCTGATGTTTGCTCTACTGCCTGTCGATTGGAATTGGGACAGTTACCACCACTGGCAGATAGCGTACTATACACTAAAGATAGGATTAGCGCATGGAAGAATGTGGGACTTGATGGGATCTGAGTACTATTGGCCCCCTTTCCCAATCTTGTTAGAATCTTTGCTTATGGGCATTCTGAACATCTTCTCTATTCTACCACTTCGAGCTGTGAACATAATTTCCGGGTCCTTATCCGCGTGTTTAGGTTATCTTGTCGTAAAGCAATATCCCCAAGATTCTTATAGCGCCTTGTTAGCGGCAGCTATAATTGCTGTTTCACCGATCGGCCTTGTCATAGATATACTTGCTCTCTCAGAGACTTTAGGCTTGACTTTCCTGCTCCTTTCTCTTTATCTCTATTTCATAGATCGCCATTACTATTGCGGACTGGCATTGGCTCTATCATGCCTATCAAGATTAGAACCAATTGTTTTCATGCCTGTTTTTGCGCTCTTTGTCTCTAGAAAGTCTAAGGATCGCCTGACTGGACTTATTCCGTTCGTAGCTGGTTGGTTGACGTTAATGCTACCTTACTTTTATGTTTGGACTACGCACACAGGTGACTATATCTACTCATATCGCTTCTTCATCACAACTTTCTTTGCATTTCGCTATCCCTCATTGGTCGCTTTCTCGGTTGGAAGACTTATCGGAGCTGCACTTGTCGCCGTCTCAGTCCTTGCGTTCTTGCTTAGGATTCATAAGAAGAGGACACTAGACCTTATGTTCTCGATTTTCCTTCTTTATTCATTCGCGACTGGCGGCGTCCTGTTGGTAAGTCCCGTTGCACCCCAAAATGAGAGATACTATCTCTTGTTCATAGCTATCAGCTCAATTTTTGTCTCTCAGGCGATGATGCAACTCAAGAAACTAATACATAACAGACGGTTGGTAGCTGGCATGAATATCGCGGCTATCGCAACTGTCTCAATACTGGTGCTAGCTCAGATATACCCTACTTACTATAGTTATAGTAACGCCATGGTTGAAACTTTCAAAATCGCAGACTGGATTGGAGAAAGATACAGCGGTGGAACGATAGTTTCAGAAATGCCTATGATAACTTATCGCCTCATAGACCAGTGGCATATTAAACCTGAGAACATGCAAGGCGCTCATTACATTCCCACCGATCCTGAAGATATGGAGCAATGGCTTAAGAGGTACGATGTGAGATGGATAGTGTATACAACGTTTCTACACGATTTTACAAATAGAGTTTTCCCGTACGTATCGCTAGGGCAATCAGCCCCCCCTTTTACAGCTGTATACCAAGCAGGTGCAATAACTATATACAAGATAGAATGGGCGGTCAGCCTAGGAGTGACGAGCTTCGGATTTTCCTCCAGTAATCACTTCCATAGCTGGAACCGAGCGGTTACAGGCTTTGATTTCTTGCTAACTGATGGCTACGTCATCGCATGCCAGCTCAAATCCATGGAGCTTCATCCTAAGCAAGTAGAGTGTGCCGTTATTTCGTTGGCAGGATGCCTATGAAATATCCTAGCTTTGCCAGTGAGTATCTGCCATTGAAGCTAGTTCCAGAGTATTATTCTTCAAACCCGATCCTGAGGCACATCTTCAGAAAAAGACTCGCTATTGCAATGAAAATGGCACATCTACAAGAAAGTGATATCTTGCTTGATATTGGAACGGGGCCAGGGCTATTGATGTTAGGCGCATCAAATCAGGTCAATGTAGCTTTAGGCCTCGACATACACCAAATGCTCCCCTCAGTAAAACAAATGCTTAACTCTTTTGGAGTGAAAAATTATGGCTTAATCAGAGCCGACGCTAATGATTTGCCGATCAAAAATGAGTCAATGTCTATGGTCTTCGCCTTAGATGTATTAGAGCACATACCCACAGCTGCGATGGCCATCCAAGAGATCAATCGTATCCTAAAAGAAGACGGAAGAGCAGTCATATCAATCCCTACGGAGACCCTTTTTTACAGGCTTGGGAGACTTGTATTTAAGCTAGCTAAAGGCCCCTGTGCTGGCGAGCATTTTCATGACTTTCACTCTATCAACTTAATGCTTTCAAAACATATGAAAGTAAAAGAAAGGCGAAGCATAGGACGTATTTCTGCTCTGTTCATCTTGGTGCTTTGCGTGAAAAAATCCGATTAACTCGTTTCCGACATTTGCAATCAAGTTCTCTTTGACCCAAGGGCCTCCTTCAGGAGGTACTCCATTCTTCTTCGGGTATTTACAACTAGGTCAGCGACCAGTCCCAGTACTATAATCAAAAAGCCGGTTATCAATAGAAGCGAAGCAAAAACGACGGACGGCAGATGATAGATTTCGCCAAAAACTAACTTCTCATACAGAAGTAGCAAGCTGGGGCCTAGTCCTACAAAAACCAGAATTAGTCCGATCGTGGAGAAGAATAAGAGCGGCCTAGAATTCATGATGAAGAAGAGGAGAGATTTCAGTATCTTTGTCCCGTCTTCTAGCGGCTTCAGCTTACTAGGGATGACTCTGCGCTTGTAGCTTATCGGAACATCCGCTATGCTAAGCCTCTTCGCGATCGCCTCTATAGTCATCTCAGTCTCTATTTCAAACTGATCGCTGAAAAGGATCAATTCATGCAGAGATTCGCCACTTATTGCTCTGTAGCCTGACAACATGTCGGTTATCTGTGCTCGCATGGATCTTCTAGCGATGAAGTTGAATATTCTGTTTCCCACATTGTTGACCAAGCTGATAGCGCCTCTTTCTATCTTCCCCTGAAATCTAGACCCGACAACCATGTCAGCATTGCCCTTAACTATAGGTTCCAATACCTTGCCGACTTCGCTAGGTGAGTATGTACCATCCGCATCAATGAAAACATAAATCTCAGCGTCTACAATCTTAATTCCCTCCTTCATTGCTGCACCCTTACCTTTGGTTCTCTGAACGACTACGTGAGCGCCAGCATCCTTTGCAACTTCTACGGTTCTGTCAATGGACTTTCCGTCCACAACTAGCACGAAAAGGGGCTTGTCGAAAACTTGTTTAGGAAAACCCCTGACTACTTCACCGATCGTCCGCTCTTCATTAAGAGCTGGAATGACAACGCATATTTCCTTCTTGCCTGCACATTCTCCTCCTCCTGCGATCAGTCTTTCTCCCTTAGCCACCGGGTTTCCGCTCGCTCCTTATGTAATCTTCAATCTTTCTTTTTAAAGCAACGCGAGGCAAACCAAAGTACTTCCCAAAATAGAATTGAAGACCCTGAACGGAAAATCGAACTAGTATTGAACAACCAAAGCAGAAAAGCTTCCACCAATTCTGGGAGAGGCGTTAAGACTGAAGAGCATCCTTTAGAGGTGCTCGAGTGAGATTCCGCTGGTAGAGAAGCGACCGATCTATAGAATCTTTTGGGATTTGATGGTAGTTCTTATACGCTTATCGCAGGTTTATAGAGGCTTTATGATAGAGTTGAGCCTGAACCCCCGTTGGCATAGTTTATCATCCTTAAGATCCTGGCTAAAACCAATTTTCTATGCATACTCCAAGCATATTCTCGTTGTCGAGATGTATGTGGACCAATATGCCATGAAATCGAAGCCGACCGCTTCAATAGCTATCCTTCTTTCCAACGGAGTAGTTACGAACGTGGTCTCCTCCAATAGGTGAACCGTTAGCATTCATTGTCTTCCGCTTCTTGGTGAAAATCTTATATTTACCATTTGCGTCTATTTTGGTAGAGATGAATGAAATGGTAGAAGCCCAAGTGAAAGAAGTAGATCCTCAAGGCCGTATATCTATCCCAATAGAATGGAGAAAGGATTGGAAGTCTCGCAAATTAGTGCTGATAAGGCGTGGAAACAGAATCGAGTTGATTCCAGTGGAACCTACAGCTCCATCCAACCTTTTCGACTCCATTAGGATATCTGGAAAAGTAGATTTTGCAGATCCACACTCCCTCAAGAAAGCCCTCTTCGAGCTGGAAGAACATTGAGGTTTGTAGACTCAAACGTCTTCCTCCACGCTTTCCTCATCCCTCAAAGGAAGCTAACGAAAGAGGAACAGCGTGTGAAAGAGGAGGCCAAGGCTATCGTGAAGAGAGTTGAGGAAGTGGAAGAGGTGACCACGACAACGGTCCACCTGTCAGAAGTCGTTAACATAATTGAAACAGGGCTAGGCCTCCAAGAATCTCTAGGATTCCTCATATGGATCATAACAAGCCAAAACATCAAGGTCTACCCAGTGGCCTTGGAAGATTATGAAAGCGCCATGCCACTAGCGAAAGAAAATAACATCAGCGCCAACGACGCGTTAGCATACCTATCCATGAAAACCCATGAAATAAGAGAAATATACTCATTCGATAAACACTTCGACAAACTCGAAGACATTATAAGGCTGCCGAGAACACTGCCTTAGCGTAGGGAGAATAGGTGAGCCTTCTCTTTTTGATTCTATGAAATAGTTGGGTCGCCATGGGGTCTGGTTTCTTCTTCAAATGGTCGATGATGACATCTGTGTCTAGAATTGCTCCAGTCTCCAAATCTTCCAGAGTCCTCTAACTTCTGCCATGAACCTCTCAGTACTCTCGATATGAATCCAAGATCCAGCCAGCTTCTCAATGTCGATAGGGCTCTCTATCATAATCTTCCCTCCCTCTTCTCTGACTAGAAGTTCATCGCCGACTCTTACGCCTGTCTTATGACGGACTTCCTTGAGAATCATGACTTGGCACTTTCTGGTAACTTTCACCTTTGCCATATGAAAAGCGGTCAACGGGAGAAACGTCTTGCTAGTCGCAGATCCAGTTGTAGCGAAGACCGAGGCGCTCGCCAAGATTGAGGGGAAGCTTGAGGGTGCGAAGGTGAACTTCCTCCTCTACGATAGGGTTGAGCCTGAAGCCCCATTGGCATTGGCTGAGGAGGTTGCTGAACTCGCTAGACGTAAGAAGGTTGACCGTGTTCTAGCTGT
>Ga0315312_1001539_pt1 | contig 17640 bp, 21 predicted proteins | sample TDP7_MG_FD_203629 | JGI IMG/M metagenome (GOLD analysis project Ga0315312, IMG submission 203629) | Freshwater sediment microbial communities from Lake Towuti, South Sulawesi, Indonesia - TDP7 | ecosystem: Environmental > Aquatic > Freshwater > Lake > Sediment | place: Indonesia: South Sulawesi... | reverse complement strand
TGGTGATCCTTTAAGTGGCCCGGAAAGCCCGGTGGAGGGAAGAGACCCTTTCCGCCGAATGTAGCGGTCAAGCATGGCGGGCTCTGGACCCGCTGACGAGAGTTCGAATCTCTCCCGGGCTACCAAATTCAAACTCTGTTTGTGAAAAGCAACCGTTTTTAAAGTCTTCTTCATTTAAGCCATTTTGATAATTGGTACTGTACGTACTGTACCACACCAAGAGATCTTCGATAAACCTTGGAACAGATATGGCTGAAGCCTTTGCTGCGAGGGTTAATTGTTCTTTTAACAATGTTGGAATTGTTATAGCTCCGTATCCATCTTTTGGCATTTCCGTCTTTCCTCCTTTTTTGTGCCGTTTTGGACGCATGTTAACCCTTCCGCCAATTTTTCGCCCGCTACGGCTAAAAGTAAGCTAAGCTCGGGCCTATTTAAAGGTCTGGTCAGCCGAAAACGAAACGTTTAAACTCAAAAGAAAGCCATGGATAATTATTATCTATCATCTTATCATCATTCAAAAAAGGATAGAACCCTTCGACACAAACTTGGTGAGAAAAATGCCTCGCAAAATTCATGAGCGAATATCCATAGAGGAGTTCTTAAGACTGTCAGACAAACCAGATGAACAACGTGTCAGAGAAGCCTTGGAAAAGGAATATGGCAAGAGGCTCGCCAAGAAGAGAGTGAAAATAGGTTACTATACGCATGAATTTGACTTGTTCTCAGAAGATGGAACTATAGTCGGAGAAATAAAGTCAGGAAAAGACCTGGATAGAAGTGGGAAAATAAAGCCTTACCGATTTGCAGAACTATGTCTCGACTGTCTTTACCTCATGAGTGTAAAAGCAGAAAAGAAGTTATTTGTTTTGACGAATAGAGAAGTGTTTGATTCATTTAAAAAGATGATTGGAGGGTTACCAATAGAGGAAATTGAAATCAAATTAGTTGAACTAAAATGATGGCATTTTATGATTTTGTGCCGCGGTGAGTGGTTTCCATACTCTTCAGGCTTATTACCTGCCTAAAAATTCTTGAGAAAAACTTTTTGATCAGTTTGCCTGGTCTGTTGCTTTAGGCCTCTATTCATACTCTTTTTTTTGCGGGTTAACATACTCTTTGGATCACAAAAATGCAAGGATGAAAGAGGACAACCGTGCCATTTTTCCGAATTAACCTTATTTATACATATACAGGAAACGAGGGGTATACTCTTTAGAAATCAGTAGGGGTACCCCCTCTTCTAGGGTAGTATGATAATTATGGTTAATTAGAAGAATTATATTTTGATGATTGGTTGTCGCAATACCCCGTTATTGTTTCCTGGAGCATCAATACTTGAAATCCTGAAGAGGCTTTAGAAAGTGCACTTTCATAAGTGATTACTTCTGGAGTTGCCTCTACCTCTTGTGTCCATTGCCAAATTGTTTCTTCACGTCCATCTCTAGCATCATGGAACTGGGCCTCTTCAACGCTACACGGCACCCGAATATGTTTATGAGTATGAAATCAACATTATTCATGAATATAGATGAGGCGGAAAATCTTAGAAAAACTTCGAGAGACGAACAAAATCTCCCTGATTGCACTTATCATTTCGCTGATAGCCAGTTCTCCCGTCACATCGCGATTCTTAATTTATTATTTATATGAGCCAAAAATAATCATTTGTTTTGGTTCACCTTTTGACGAGAAACGAACATTTAACATGTCAGAAATCTTAGAATCCGCACTAAATATCCTTAATAACGATATGGAGCGAAATGTTTATGTACAAATTGAATTCATAGCATCTAAACCTATTAAAATGAATCCAGGATTTGAAAAATATTTTATTTCCTGACTAATGGACTTTTTAGTGGATCCTTAATTCTTCTTAAGATTATTTTTGTAATCAACCTCATTTATACACCTATAAGAAACGAGGGATATGCTATCTAAGATAAATAGACTTACCCCTCTTCTAGGATAGCGTATTAATTAGGTTAACCACAAAAATTAACCTGTATGCAGTGAATGTGTTGACGAATATGTGATCAAAGACTTCGAACAAAGCGAACTTTTAGGCCTATAGCACCGTCCTTTTCCATCTTTACATATCCTAGCTTTTCGAGAAGCCTAAGCGAAGCATTATTTGGCGACTCAACATTAAATAAGGCCCCTCTTTCATCTGGCTTGGGGCACTGTGTATTTACGAAGTGTTGAACCAATTTCGTGGCGTATCTTTTTCGTCTTTCTTCTTTCGTTACAAATATCTGGCGTAGAGTAGGAGGCTTCTCTTGAGTCCATGCTAAATACCCAATAAACTTATCTCTTGACAACAGAATATAGTTTCTAAGGGTCTCTCGTGGCATAATCTTAAAACTTTGTTCTTCTTTCTTTGCCAAATAGTTAAGATATCTGAGTGTCATTCTATCCCATTTTGTCAGTGCCTCAAGAAGGTAGAGATCATCAGACACTTGCTGACTTTGTTTCAACCTATCTTGCCGAACGGTTCTGATTTTGGATACGTGATGTCCGTCAATGGCAACTAAACAATCTCTGTGGGCCCGTAAACAGACAGGACATAGGAGCTCCTTCTCGAAGGCTCCACACCAGTTCCAATTTTCTGAGATGTTTTCGACATATTTTCCACACGTTTCACACTTGAAGGCCCATACTTTCCTTTTAACCGTTTTCCATTCTGATTCCTCACATTCTCCCCCACAACGCGGACATAGATATTTAACTTCATTATCAACTTTTATACCTGTTAAACTAAGAGTCAAATAACCACAGTTCGGACATTTAAAGAACTCATATGGGACAAGTTTTTTGTTGTGCACCGTATTCTCTTCTCCTTCGTCATCTTAATGGTTATGTTTCTTGCATTTTTTCTTTCCGATATTGGTGCATGAAATCTATGCCCTTTGCGGTTAGGCTATAGCCATTTTTGGTGCTTATTATGAGCCTGTGTTTTTTGAAGAGCATGACTCGTTCTCGGATTGTGCTTTGTGATACCTTCGCAGACATGTCTTCTATTATAGATGCTTGTAACTCGCTGAGTGTAACTGTTCCACGTATCTGCATCTCATCTATGATTGTTTCCGTGATGGGGTATGATGGACGTCCCGGACCTTCTGAGAGTGACTCCTCTTTTATGGCTTCCTCGATTTCCATTCTGATTTCTTCGTATTCTTCATCTGAGAGGGTTAGACGTTTCTTCGCTATCTCAACGTATTGGTTCAGCCTCATTCCCTCACTTGAGTAGACGCGGTCAATGAGACTAACAACATGTTCTACATGCTCCTGCGTTACGATTAGATTCAGATTCTCATCGTAGCTGTGCCTCCAGGCCGCGTAGCCCGCACTGAGTTTAGCGAGTTTCTTGTCGAAGTCTTTGGATACGAAGGGCAGTCGGCTGACTCCATACTTTTCATCCATTTCGATCGCGTTCGCGAGGATCATTTTTTCTGCATCTGAAGTGAACCTTATCTGCTCTGGTCTTCGGCTCCACGCAAGCAGGATATTCAGAGTCAAAGCCTGCTGTAGGTCCTTAAGCCAGTCTGGTTTCTCAGGTGGATGTTTGAAGATTTCTTCGCTGGGAACATCTTCTCTACGGTATGGAATTGCCAGGTCTATTCTGGCGATGCTTGGGATGTCGTAGTTTTCCAGAAGTGATGTGCATGGATAAAGGTACTCATTTAGGGGTTTCTTCACGTTCTCGCATGTTATGATGCGGGTTCTCATGGGGGCTGTTCCAGATACAACACGTCTAACTTTGAGGAAGCCTTGGCGATAGGATTCTCTGAACTCAGCCTTTTCTTCTGGGTCCATTCGGTCATATCCGTCGACAATTGCGAGAGTTTGATCTGCTAAGACAAGTTCCCCAAATCCTAGGATGTGTCCTTCAGCACTTTGATCGATGAAGTAGAGTAGACCAGTTCTTCCAGCGGTCTCTACGATCACGTATATGCCTAGCCCGGTATATTGCCTGATCATTCTGGGAATTCGTTTTCCGGTTGTAGTATCTCCGAAATTAACGATTTGAACCCAGCCGGGGATTCTTTCACCTTTCCATATCAGGTATAAAGGTGTATGATACGCTATTAGATTCGCAAGAACCGCGTCCGGCCTGCCAAAGATACGGCATACATGAGAACCAATTGAATCGATTAGTTCTTCCTCGGGTTTGCTCATAGTCATTTTCAGGAGTTCGCTTTGTTCTTTCGTGAGATTGAAGTTTTCTAGGTTGACTTCTGTGGGTTGGAAGTAGGTTCCCAAAATTGTTAGCTCACTAGTCTTAGGGTTCTTCAGGCATGGTCCGATTAGTATACCTTTTCTAGCCACTGATTTCTTGATACCCATAAGATAGACTCTTTTTCGCAGGTTTTCTCTTGTTTTTATGTCCTGAATGGTTACCTCGTCAATTCCAGGAGAAACTATTAGAGGCGTTATTGCCTTCTCTTTCTTCACAATAAGCTGGAGTTTTGGGTGTTTTTGGAATTCTAACAACGGACAATGTTCGGCTTCTACGAAGTATCTCATTATATATTTACCTAGGAGTGATTGCTCCCTTTCCTTACTTACCTTGACGAATTCGAGGATTAAGTAGGGTTCATTTAGAAGGTTTCGCAAATCATTGATTGTAACTATCTTTCCTTTAGCATATGGACAGCCCGCACATAACTGTGTTGACTGTGTTACACATTTAACTTCCATTGCAAAGGGAATAGATAAAGAGTCCCCAACGCCAGAGATGTAAACTTGACCCTTGACGTATCTGCATAGGTGTGTTGAGTCCAAGTCGGATAAATGAATTTCTTCGACTAGTTGGACGTTGGGATCTTCCCCGCAACAGTGCATGATTGGAGTAATAGCTCCTTGGCAATCGACTTCTGGGCAGATTTCGTAGTCATACTTGAGTTTGGCACAAGAGATAGGTAGGTGGTTTCTGTCCTTTAGAACTTGCACTCTATCTAGGATCTCTTTACGAATTTCCTCAGATAGATTCTGAGTGATTTTTTGAAGTTCCTGAACACCTCTCTCACCAAAGAAGCCAAAGGTATAGGCTAGAGTTTTCTGTTCTTCAATTGTTACGGGACAGCCATCCTTGATTTTGCTTGCAATGGCTTCAATCGCCTTGCACTTATAAAGCAGATTCACATCTAACGGGAGATCGTAATTGACCATTTCTTTTTCCTCCTTTTCGTGAACTTGAAAAATTCACATTGATCTCGACCGCAACAGATTCCAGCAATTCTGCTAAGGCTAGCACAGCCAAAGCGTCCTGTTTTTTCGGCTGAACGGATTTTATCCATAAAATATCTTTCGATATCCCCTGGATCATCACTATGTTGACCTACTGGCGGGATATTCCCATGATTCCACTCTAATAATATATGTAAAGTCTCATCGGTTGAGTACCCGCGTTCAATATGAAGATACCTCGCGAGCCTAACGGCAGCCTCATCTCTTGAACCGTATTGGACGCCTTTTAGAATAGCCTTGATGCATACCGGATCTTCTCCGCGATAGTGTGTGCCGCCTACTGCTAACTTACTCTCAATCGGGGTTGGAAGCCATTTCTTAACTCCTAATTCAGCTGCCCTCTTCCAAATCATGTTCTCTAAGTCTGAAACAACTGCTACTTCTCTTACTTCGGGGTTAATGAAGCTGTAGACATGTCCGGAAGGATGAACGCTAGGCGGGACAACAACGAAACTGCCTTCCGCTTTGACATCAAGTTTCAACTCTGGGATTTTAAAGGATCTGATGGGTTGATCATTTTTAAGGTAGACATGCGACCCTCTGCTGGGTTTAACTACTAATGTAATTTTCTCAAGTTCTTCATGTTTGGTGAAAAACTTACAGTAAAAAGACTCTTCGTCGAAATCCAATACCGCCAGGTTCCCTGATATTGTTCCTGTAACTACGCCAATATTCCGTGGCTCTCGGCTAAGCCACTCTTCTAACTCAGCGTCTGTAGGGTGTCTTGTTTGATATCCCTTCCATGAAACCAGCGGATGTTTAGATTTGTATATTAGTGGAATAATGGAGAAGCCTAACGACTTGTAAAGGCTCACATTTTCTTTGATTGACATTTTCAATTCCCCTCAACTCTAGCATGTCCAAGATCCTGCATGATTATTCTGGCAAGGTGGAATGCATGCGTGTCACATAGAAATGTATCTTCCGTGACGCCCGGCGGCCTTATCCAAATGGTTGCTGGCCGACCGCAGTAACATTTGGCGTTTGGGAAATACGCAGCACATCTATCACAGAGGCTTTCTGGACTACTTTCTTTTAATGCATCAATACAGTACTCACCACTGATCCTATGTTCACACTTTTTCAACCGTGTCATAGGATTCCGCCTCCCTGAAGAAGAGCAGCTACTGCAGCCAAGACGGGGTCGTCTCTAATCGTTCTGAAATTGCCTTCTTTCCATTGGTAAAGGTAGATGAGTACCCCCTTTCTCACGTCGATGGCGTTATATTCGCGAGCGAAGGATAACCATGCCTTTGGGTCGGCTTCGTAGCATCTGTCAAACTGATCCCTCACGAAAACCCTCACTTCTGCCCTGTGTTCCGTCGCATAGCGAAGAATTTCCCCGTTTGCCCCCAAGCCTGCGGAGGACCCGGGCCATGCAAAGTTTTTGCCAGCTCGATAATATGGCCCCTCTTTCAGCCACATGTAAAGTTTCCGTTCCGGTATATCATAAATACACAGTTGACCGTTCAAAAGCACGACATAAAAGCGATTAGATATTCCATCGGTCGCCTCTGACCATTGAGAGACTTCGGGTAACCGTAAGGTTTTTTTAGATTCTTTGTTACAATTTATCATGGTGGCAACACCATCCTTACCGATGATCTTGCCGAGACGTTAGGGGCGTCTAGGCAAGCGAGATAAGGATTATACTTTCGCTTTCCCTCTTAAATACTTTTTGTATACAAAAGAGAAGATTTATAAATTGGTTAGCTATTTTTAGTTAATAGAGGAATGGAAATGCTGACAAAGTTACAGAAAGATTATGTAACTGATGTCAAGAAGCGAAGCGGTTATTCAGAAAGGGTTCGGAAGCAATATGATTTCAGGATAAGACAAAAGGCATTGAAGGCTATGCGTGACCTTGCGTTGCTTGCGAAACATCTGCCAGACAATCAGCAGGAGCAAGTGTTTACTATTAATAACGTCGTTCCCTTAATCGCAGCCATGCTGTCTTTTATGGCAAAGAAAGAGCCTGCTTTTGAAGTTCTGTGGAAAAACAGGAGGAGATTTGGGTTACTTGCCCATCTTTATCTGTTATCCCATAAGGTGTTAGAGTTATTTAACGAGCAATTCTTTCCTGTTACGAATCAAGCAATAACTCCCATGCCGTGGGAACACAAAGACGGCGTCATCTTCTCCTTCACCAAGAAACCTTTCGGTGAGGGAGTATCACCAATAGCACTTTACAAGCCGGGAGAGCCATTAAGGTATGCGAGAGCAAAGCGTGACTTAAAAGAAGGTGAAGAACTCTCTGTTCAAGATTTCGAATTTGTACCTTGGGATAAGGTAGGTGAAGGACCTGAACCAATACGGTTATTATACTATGATAAATTCCCTCTGCGAGAAACAGCAAAAATATACGTGGGAACGGAAGCCGAAATAGTTCGATGCAACAAGTATAAGCAAGACATATTCTTCGGAACATGCAAAAATTGCAGATTTGGGAACATAACGAAATGTGATTACAGAGAGCAAATCGATCATTGAACTATGCCAGAGGAAAAGAGTGAAAGAATGAACATGAAAGATTTTGAATGTCAGCGATGTGGCAAATGTTGTCTTGAGTTTGGTAGTGGGTTGTCGGTGAGTGCTGAGGAGATAGAGCGTTGGCGAAAAGACGGACGATGGGATCTTTTCCAATATGTTGATATCTTTGAATGCAAAGTTTGTCCACAGTGCAATAGAACAGCACCTCTGAAAAAACGATACTGTGATGCATGCCACAAAAGACTTAAACGTGTAATTTTGGGAGGGGATTTATGGTTTGATCCAGAAACTGGCGAAGAGCTTAACAAATGTCCTTTTCTTAGAAAGATTAGAAATCGAGATAAGTACAAATGTCTGATTCATGACGCGAAGCCTGAAAGATGCAGGGATTTTCCTCGATGGATTGCGACAGAGTGTTTAAAATGTCATTTAAATTTTGTGAAGTATTTTAAGGACAGAATGTTTCCAGAGATACTCTTAGAAGAGTATTTTAAATGGAGTCTTGATGACTTCTATGAAAGGGTTTTAAAGAATGTGGAACGTTGCCCCAAATGTGGGGAGCCGATTCCGAAATTTCAACCTTGGGCATTAGAGAATTGTCCAGCTGTTAAAGAGATACAAAGAAAATTAACGAATGGTTAAAATCATCTCCATCTTCTATTCTGCTTGCTACGGTTACATGAAATACATGCAGGCACAAGATTTCTCAGGTAATCGGTTCCTCCTCGAGAAAACGGGTTGTTGTGGTCAACTTCCCATGCACCTTTTTCTCCCGAACGTCCATAGTTTTTCCACGATAGCTTCTTTCCGCACCACCAGCAACGACCACGACCCTTATCGAAAACATAATTTAGCGTCTCGTCATCGTAGCTCATTACGTTTCCTCTAAAATTGTAGAAAGTAATGGAAACTAGTAAACGCTCTCAACTGAACTTTGCGGTTTATCAGAATCTAATTTCGCCTTTCTCGACTAGTTCCTTAACCTTCATTATTGAATATTGGACTGCGTGGCTTCTGTCTGAGAAGTGCCCCATTTTGACTTGTTCATCGATCCACCTAATGAGTTCTGGCAAGATGCTTACGGTAAGTTTAACCTTTACCACAATTTTTCCCCGAATGTTATGCTTTCGGCATGCGTTCTTAGGGCTTATCTGTATTTGTAGGCAATTGTTAGTAAATGTTATATTATTAATCGGTGAGAATATTTGGGAAAACAATTGTCAGTATTTAGGTGCATAATAACTCGGAAGCCATTGGAGTTAGGGCTCATCTATATTCCGAAAGAGAATGCCAACCTCCTTCCCTCAGCAGATTCTCCCGTTAAAATAATAGCTCTTTGGGACGAGGATGACAAAGAAATCGAGTTAATTTACAATCCCAAGTATAGGAGAGTTCATGGTTTAGCCGCATTCTATAGGAAACATAACGCTCAGATCGGAGACCTAATTGAAATTGAGGTTCTTGATCCTCTTAAAAAATATCGGTTCAGATTCAAGAAATCGCCTGTGCCCTCTGAGCTAGTAAGACCTACTGTTAAGAAGCCTGAACCCTTTCCTTTGGTTGGTCCGCCCATAAACTTTCGGGGTTTAATTTATGCTCCTGTAAATGAGAACGGCGTCATCTTCCTGTTCAGCAAGGTCGCCGAGGATCTGGGCATCACTATTGAGGGCATTCAGGTTAAGTTCCCAGACGCCTTCGGTAAACGGTATGAGAAGGATAAGGGATACCCGATCACCATAGAGTTCGAGTATAGGAGCAGCGATTATGAACGGCATGGACACCCGAAGGAAGGTTGCGACTTGATTATATGCTGGGAACACGACTGGAAAGAATGCCCCTTGCAAGTCATTGAACTAAAAAGTCTACTAAAAAAGCTGTGGAGTAAATGAGATTTACATGAATAGCACCACTTAGTAACATTTTTATCATTGGAAATAGTTATTATTAAAAACGCGGGAGATCAGACCCTCCCTGTAGTGCAATGGTTAGCATACCCGGCCGTCAACCGGGAGACGAGGGTTCGACTCCCTCCAATTTTGCTACCCTTTGTGTCCTAGAATTTCTTGAAGCCAAAAAACGTCTGAGATGTTTTTAATACTACGGAGAAGTATGAGGCTGAGGCTAAGCAACTTCTGGAAGGCTCATTCCACGAAATAGAACACATTGCAAAAATCGTAAACTGGAAGTAAACGAGTAGGAACTACTGCATGATATCTTTTGATTTTTTCCATAATTCGTCGAAGAAAGTTTCAATTTGACCTCGGGTGTTGTCTAATAATTCTGTAATTATGGAAAGTTTCTTTCCGACGTCTTTAATGGATGTGCCGATACTCCATCCTTTCCCATGTGTTAATATGAATCTATCGTGAATGAGCCTTGGGTCACATTTCCCTATATTGAACTTTGGTCTCTCTGCCCTGAACCTTTGGCATAGTTTTATGAAGCGTTTCTCCCTATCTTCTCCCCCTAAGAACGCGGTAAGTAGTAAAATTGATGTTTCTTTGGGTACACTGAGCAGAGTGTCTAAAGTTTCTTCATCTACGTAAGGGTCAATGATTTTGACATATTCCTTTGCCTCTTTCAGTAGGTTTTCCATTTTTCTGAATCCGGTGTAAGGGCTACCTGGAGGCAGAAGAATCTCCTTTACTTCCTCTTTTGGTGGTTTTTGGGGTATGTCTTTGTTGTAGATGAGTGGTTTATTAGAAATTCCTTTAAGAATTGCCAATGCTTGTCTAATTTTCGTTTCAGGCCTAGCATATTCGTATATCCGATCGAAGGATTTAATGAGTTGTTGGCTGTTCGGTTCCTTTAAATCACGTTTCCAAATTGAGACGTTGGATAGAAAACTCTTTACGCCTTGTAGCCATGAATCAAATTGTATGCCAAAATTTTGTTCAATTGAAGCGAACTGTACCCTTTGTTGCTGTTCCAGATACGTTTTTGCAAACTTTTTCGCAATTCTACCGCCTTGAGCTGATTCCAAAATTTCCCTAGTTATGAGTCCAACGCCCTCAGCAAGAAGGCTTTTGGATAACTCGGTTTGAGCATTTTTTTGTTGCATTTTAGCCTGCTTTAATTGTTGAAGCATGCCTTCTCCTTGGCTAATGTAATATTCTATTGACCTTTTGATTTCATAAGACAATTTGGGCCCTCTAACACTCTATTAGAAAGAAGTTTAAATGTTAATTTTATATACTTTATGAGTGGTGCTGGTGAGTGTCCTCGGTTCCTGAAAGAAGGATTCAGATTGACTTATACTATTTCTTGAGGGGAGCAATATCGAAAGGTTTTAGATACGAGGACATAGAGTTTGTGGATGTTAAGTTTGAGGAGCCGAGTATTGATGGTCCCCCAACCGGTAATAGTCTCACCTAGAGACTTACAACATGTGGTTGTTAAAGAAAAAGACATTGACAAGCATATTCTTATGGTGCATAAGTCGAAAAGCCAATTGGAGGGTACAAACGTTCTTAAGTACATTGAGCACGGCGAAACTGTTCCAATTCAAATAAGATTGGGCAGTAAAAAGGGTGAAACTGTTAAAGGATACCACAACTTGCTGACACTCCAATCTAGGAAAAATTGGTATGATATAGGACATAGGGAACCAGCACCCATATTATCTCCTTACATGGTAAGAGAACGATGCTTCTTTACTTGGAATCAAGCAAATGCCTATGCTCTTAACGTCTTTCATGAAATCCACCCATTTTCATCAGAAGACAGCCTTATCCTTTTAGGAATACTTAATTCATCATTGACTACGTTTTTTGTAGAACTGCAAGGACGTTTATATGGCAAGGGTCTCCTTAAGTTAGAAACCTATGAAATTCAAGGATTACCCTTAATCAACCCCCTATCAATAAATAAGAAGATTAGAAAACAAATTGAGAACACGTTCCTAAAACTCTGCGATATGCAGCGTAAAGGTGATGAGAAGGGGGAGGAAGAGGCTAAGAAGGAGCTTGATGGTGCCGTTTTTGGTGCTTTGGGTTTAACCGAAGATGAAAGGAAGCAGGTTTATGAGGGTTTAGAGGCTTTGAGGCGGATGAGGCTTCAAAGAAAAGAGGTTGAGGTTCTTGTTGAGACTGCTGAGAAGTGGATGCCTCCAAAGAAGCCTGAAAGAAAAAGAAAGATCGTTGAAGAGGAACCGACAAAACGACTTGACACATGGATAAAATAGTCATATAATCAACTTGAGGCTGTGAACAGAATGATTAAAGAATGTCCTTCCACAGTTGATGGGTTAAAGGATAGAAAGTATGTGACCCGCCTAGTACGTCGTGGGGGCGATAATGTTTGGTCGTAGTATTTCTTGTAACACATTGGACAGAGGATTTTTGGTATCGAAACGGCGATGCACCATTTACGATGAATTTCGACCCTAAGATAATCGGGCTTAGAAGGCAGAGATACAGAGCCGTAGGGCTTTACTGGAAGGGTAAGCTTAAAGAGGTTTATGTTGACAGAACGCACCTAAAGCCGGCATTTCTTTTCGTCAACAACATTAAGCAGAAGGATGGAGGCGTCATTGTCTCCTATGAGTATCTGGGTCAGAATATGGAGTTTACGAGCCAAACGCTGATGGAGAGAATTAGAAAGCTCGACAAGTTCGGAGGGAGATATCCCCCACTCTGCTTTTTGCTTGAAGATAACGAATGGGAGGGAATACAAACAGATCTAAATATAATTCCGCCAAAGGAGTGGGGTGAACTGATTGAACCTCCTCTGCACTTGTTGGGCGATTATTTTCTGAGGATGGAAACGTATGACTGGATGACCTATGAGCGTGTCGTGGCAAACTGCTTCAACATTTTAGGCTTCAGGGTCAACCGTCTCGGAGATCTAAAGAGAGACGAACAGGCCAGAGTTCCTGACGGCTACATTTATTCGCCCCCAACTACTCCAAGGAACGCATCCTTTTGGGTGACCTACGATTGTAAAGCGAAAAATGACTTCCCTAGTCCAGAAGATAAGCCAGCCGACGAAGAGAGGAAGATGATTGAGTACATACAGAATGAGGAGATGAGAGCCCACCTTATGGGAGTAGAACCCTCTAACAAGTACTTCCTTTACGTCGCACACAGCTTTAAACCATATGCAACACAAATGTGCAACAGAATCCAAAGTAGCACAAAAGCCATCGGCGGTCTAATCACAACATGGAACCTCCGTTACCTCTTGGAAAAGAGGCTGAGAACAGGCTACAAATTAGTAATTGAGAATATTCCACGGCTCTTCGCCAATAAGGAGATATCGACCTCGGACATAGATCGTGTATTTCCAAGAGAGGACGAATTTGAAACTTAGTTAGGCATCTTATTTGATGATTAATGGTAAGCTCACGAAGTAGGTAATTGTGCTTAGAATTCTCTTGTATCCGATACTTCTCCATCTTCCTAGATACTGAACCAAAACATTTTTCCAGTTAACCGAATTATCCTACCCCTCTGGAAAGGGGGTACCCATATCATTTTAGTAGAGCATACCCCCCTCTTCTAGGTGTGTGATTAATAGGCTTAACTCGGAAAATTATCTTATCTGAAATTCGTACCATTCAACTCTCTTATGTTTGATTTGATGTTTTATCCTGTTCTGTTCAGGACTGAGTTTTGATTCGGGTCCAGACTTTATTTCTATGAAAAGCATTAACCATCTTAAAAGAAGTTCCGAAAGGTTCCGCGTTGCGGTGAATCCTGCAACTGACTGTTTGTCCCTGAGATTCATCCTGATTAGGGCTAGATTCCCTATTGTAAGGCATCGCGTTCCTAACAAAAACCAACTAACTATAATAGGGGCGTAGTCCTGATTGTTTCTCCCGATAAAACTCATCCAGTTCATATCTTGTGGCAACTCTATCCGTAGCGTTTGCCCGCACATAAGGCCCTTTATTCCGTACTGCGTAAGGCTTATCTTTCCCTTCTAACACGAATGATTATTCAGGAAGTCTGACCTGCCACGTATCATCAAACTACAAGAGCCTTGTAAAATCTTACTCAAAATTCCTTTGGCTTTTTAAGCACGAGGTCTGCAAAGAACTCTTCCTTGACGACTTCCACAATCACAAGAGATTGACACTACAAGTTCAAAAGTGTACAGCATTTAGAAACATTTTTCTTCTTCTTAACGAAAGAAAAATAGAAAGAGTCGAGTTTTGAATAGAAGTAAGAGGGTGACCTATAATGATAGAATTTATCCGTCCTTCAACTGAATTTAGACCTGTTAAGCCTCGCTTCTGGGAGAGGAGATATGGAACTGAATTTCTCGAATCGGAATTTTGTCTTCTTAGAGAATTCAATCAAGCAAAAAGACAACTTTATCCCACAATTTGTGGAACAGTTGTTTTAGACGCTAGACTCGGAGAAAACCGATTCCTTTTAGTTCCTGCCCCAACCGCAATCGATTATTAGACTTGCCCTAGCTTCAGCGAGAACAACAGAAAAGCCCATAATACACACTTCTGAAATAACCAAGGTCTTCGACGATATTTTTGCTAAAAACTTAGATTTTCTTTACGAAGAATGGCCCAAATTATTTACATCAAAAGGTAGTGAAATAGTATCGCTGTCCAGTATCGAAAGAGAGATGGTTAGATTCATAGACAAAAATGAAACGAAGGAAACGGGAGTCAGTATTCAAACAATCCAAGACTATTTCGTGAACTTAGATCCCATTGAACTTAGAGAAGCAATAAGTCACCTTCTTGAAAGAAATAAAATATATGAGGAATATCCGGGACGTTTCCGAACCACTCCAATAGAATAGTTTTTCCAATTAAACCTAATTATCACTATACCTTAGAAGAGGGGGTATGAGCGTTGTTTCTAGTAGAGTATACCCCTTGTTTTAGGTGTGTGATTAATTAGGTTAACTTGGAAAATCTAAGCAGTATAAGACTCACTAATGCCGATTTGACTCAATTAACGCTTTAACAGTGTTTCCATGTATTTTTCCAAAGAAGGAATGCCAAGATTTTGCCTAATCTGCTCGCTGGCTTCGCTGAAACTCTCACTAAACCCTTGCCAGTCAATATTTGTTATGGCTGGAGGATAATTTTGAGGATTTATTCCAGCAGGAAGTTGTTGAGTTGGGAGACTCAAGTAAATCGCAAATTTTACCTGCCGAAAGGCTCCCCTAACCTTGTTAAGTTTATCTAATAGATCACGCGTATACCAAATCGAATTGACATTTAATGTATCCTCAAATTTTTGAACGGGACCACTCACCTCCTGATTAAAAGTTTGCAGAGTACCCGGTGGAGCATTGCCGTATAGATTTGACCTGAAATGACAATCGACCATCGCTGCATTGACGTCTTGAAGGGCTTTCCGCCTTATGCTAATCAATTCTGCCATCATGCGATCTCTTCTTTCTTTCTCAAATCTTCTTTCATCATACCTATGAGTTAACCAAGCAGATATAATCGCCGAGGCTGGGCCGATTGTGGCCAAAAGAAAGTCCTTTCCTAGACTAACATAATCTGAATATGCCATGTTGCCAATCCTCCATAACTTCACTATCAACTTAGTTGTAAAGTCGTATATTATTGTTATGTTTTATGCGTTTATTTGTTCAATAACCCTTCGAAGTTCATCCTATCCTATTCTTCCAGCCCGATAAGAAGGATTGGAAAGGGTAATAGATGCGGATATTTGCTGTGGCAGATTTCGATGTCTCTTTTAACGTTATGGAATTTGGGTTCTTTAAACGTCGTTGTTATATAGATAACAGCATCAAGTTTATCATCGTGATGCCACATAAGTAGTCTAAAGAAATCCCCATGAACCGCATCAGTCAGACTAAACTCTATTGACACAACCACTTTATCCTTATACGCATCCCATGCCCAAGTTGTTTCCGGCAGAATCCATTTTTCAATTCCCAACCCTTATTGGAGAACAACCGCTGGATTTCCCCATGGTCAATTCTGCCAATGATGAACAGAATTTCATAAAGCTCCGAGATAAGACCCTTCTCTTTCAATACTAAAGATGCATCTTTAAAATCAAACATATTTACCTTTACCATCATGATCTCCAAGCTCCAACATAAAATGAGGTTGCTAGCCTTTTAAATGGGGGCTTCAAGCCGCCAGCAGTATCGAAGCCGTTAAGAACTTAAAGCAACAGGTGAGGTTGAGCTCAATGATCCCGATGAACCCGTAAATAAAGGTATTTAGCGGGTACAATACATAGTACCCGATATAGGCTCTAAAACGAGCTCACCGAGCTCATCGAGATCAACGTAAATCTTAGAAAGAATTCATGTCCAATGCTTGTAAGACAAACCACGCAGTTGATCATCTATAAAGTCCCATGTAAGATGAGTAAGAACCCCTAGGGAAATGGCCTGAAGCGTTAGATTCCGAAGAAGAGAGCCCAAAAACGCTAGGAAGATCGTGATAACGTTATGGAGTAAGAATCTCTTGGCTACGTTCAAATCAAGAAGATGTTCCAGCCTTACTCCAATATGGTCTATGTCCACGAGGAATGTTGCAAGAAGAGCTATCAGAAACTGATCTTGTAAACCCAGAATAGAAATAGCCGCGTATAAGGAAACTAGATGAACTAGCCAATGAACTATTCCGTCCACCACTTTCTTAATCGGCACCCTCAAAGCCTACACTTGAACTGTAGAAAAACTAATTATATATTTACGGACTGGCTTATTGTTTTTTGTCCACATTCAGGGCAGAAGCGGGCTATAATAAATCTTATGTTTCGCACACCGAATGCTAAAAGATAAAAAATAGAGGGATGTTTAGGCAGTCTTAACTGAGCACTTTTAAGTTGGCTTTATCGTATATCCTTTTCAGCGTCTCAAGTCCTTTTCCAGTGTAATGCTTTGCGAGAACGCTTCTTGGAGCACGTCCCTGGAAGATGTCTACATATCGATCTGGCACTCCTAATTCTCCCATCTCTGTCGAGAACCAGATTCTTAAGACTTGGGGTGTAATCTTTATGCCTGCTGCCTCGCTTACATTATCCCAAATACGTAGAAATGGACGCCATCCAATGCTGAAGACTTTTTCACTTTCATCTTCCCGAGAATCCAAATATTCTAAGAGGTATTCTTCGCATTCTTCATTATAGAAAGTTACTCCGGCTTTCTTTGTCCTTGTATCATGCTTCGACCGCACCGCTCTCAATTGGAAATCTATATCCCCAAATCGGTTTAACCTTAAGACTTCTCCACATCTCAGTCCAGTCGTCGCGTAGAAAAGAAATATTGCTTTGGAGCGAATGTCAGTTAATGCATTAAAACCTTTGATCAGTTGTGTCTTTGAAGGAACCTTTGGATCATAATCGTTAGGCTCATGAGCCTTCTTAAGACCCTCCACTAGTTCCGGTTGTCTCAAGAATCTGCAGATGAACGCTCTAAGACCGCAAAGTTGATTATTATAAGTCTTTGGAGCCTTGTCCAGATAGGTCCTCAAGTAAGCCCTAACGCTTTCATATGAGACTACGCAATCACTGAATCTTAGAAACCTCGCGATAGTATTCCTATAGTCTTTTGCCACTCGTGGTTCCAACCTTTCGTCTATTGTGCAATGCTCCCAGAATTTAGGAACAACCGTCCTCATGTCGAGGCGGGCTCTGGACCCGCTGACGAGAGTTCGAATCTCTCCCGGGCTACCATTATGCCGTAGATAGGGCGAGGTTTAAATTCTCAGAATTTTTGCCTATGTGAAAGGTTATGCACAACCTCAAGCGCACGTTTATTTTATAAATAATCGCATTCTCAGGGTTTGTGAGCGCGCGTATCTCACATTCTCATGCTACCATTACATGTGTAAGAGAATACTTCCCCCAATTTTTTGCGTGTGCGCGCGTCAGTCATCCGAGATGAGGCTGAAGCTAGGAAACTGGCAGATCAACATTATAAATGCGCGCGCTTAAAATT
>Ga0315312_1001538_pt1 | contig 17641 bp, 14 predicted proteins | sample TDP7_MG_FD_203629 | JGI IMG/M metagenome (GOLD analysis project Ga0315312, IMG submission 203629) | Freshwater sediment microbial communities from Lake Towuti, South Sulawesi, Indonesia - TDP7 | ecosystem: Environmental > Aquatic > Freshwater > Lake > Sediment | place: Indonesia: South Sulawesi... | reverse complement strand
TGGAGCCTTCACAAAAATCCTAACCAGATGTCTGTGCACCCCACCGAACTTTCTCGAAACCATTGCTAGGCAGCCTCTTGACTTCTGATAACGCCCATTAACCGAAGAACGACGTTAGATCATGTTCTCTATCTTGAATGCGTAAGTATCTTTCCTTCTGAATGCTTTTATGGCCCTTGCATGCACTGCTCATCGTGTGAGACGATGAAGAAAGAAATCGCTTTGTTGATATGCCTTGTACTTGCAGTAGGTATCTTTGCCCCTGTTACTTCAATAGTTTCAGCAAACAAACCTGACGGAACTCCACCGACGCTTGAGAAGCGAGTTTTCATCCACTACAGGCGAGGATACGGGAAGCCTCCTTGGGCTGGCGGAGGGAATCCTGGAGAAGACTCTGGTCAACATAAGCTTCTAGGGAAAGGGGTCGAGTGGAAGAACACGCCGATAACCTATGTGGTAGATCCAGACTTTTCAAATCTTGAAAGATCCTTTGTATTCTCTGCCACTGTTGCTGCCGCTGAAGAATGGGATGTACACACAAGTGCGGAGTTGTTTGGTTCGGCTGCAATCGTTGACGATGCAAGTTGGGATTACGACGCTCCCGACGAAAGGAATGAGCTTCTCTGGGGAGACTATCCGGAAGAAGGAGTGATCGCTGTAACCATCATATGGGGATACTTCAGTGGTCCTCCTCAGATACGAGAAATCATAGAGTTCGACATAATGTTCGACACAGACTTTGCTTGGGGAGATGCGGGTCAGACAAGTGAGACAGATCTGGGGAACACGAATGTTATGGATCTTCAGAACATTGCAGCACACGAGTTCGGCCACGGAGCAGGACTGGCTGACCTGTACGACTCCAGCTCTTCAGAAGAAACCATGTACGGCTACTCAGCATACGGAGAAACCAAGAAGAGAACCCTGTACATTGGCGATACTGCAGGAATCCAAGAACTCTACGGATAGAGACACTCCCTTCTTCTCTTTGCCAACAGAAATGAGGACGCGCTAAGATGGGGTCTAGCTGGGGTCATGCATGCTTCTACTCTAGCTTTCCTTCCCCACAAAGACATCTCTGCGTTCATGCCACAACAAAGGTTTCGCAGCAAGCTGGTTAAAGAATCTTCAACGAAATCCTTGGTCTGCCAAAAGTTCTTCAACATTCAGGAACTTCGGTTGTTGACTTCAAAGTTTCCAGGCTTTCCCGTTGAAGTTTCACCGAGTATTTAAGGAAAATTTTTTTTCCTGCGCACAGTGTGAAAAACGGTCTATTCATGTTGGTGAAGAAGACTTCACTGAAATCGCTCGACACTATTATTAAGCAGCCCCTTGACTGTTGTATGACGGTGCTGGAGGATGCGCAAGGAGCACTTCCCCTCGAAGATCAGAGTTTCTGTTGGCTCAGCCGTCATCCTAGGCCTAGTTGAAAGCAGGCTTGACGCAGCGCCCACAACCGTCTACATGTTAACCTACAAGCGAGGAAAGTGCTCAGCAGCCTGTGCATTCTGCCCCCAGTCCAGAAAGAGCTATGGAAGAGCGGACATGCTCTCAAGAGTTGTCTGGCCAGCCTTTGAGACCAAAGATGTCGTCCAAAGGATATCCGGTGCTTTCAGAATGGGCAAGATTAAGAGAGCATGCTTGCAAGCCCTGAACTACAAGGGGGTGCAAGACGATCTCGTTCATTTAGCAGCTGCAATCCATGCGGTGTCTGATGTCCCTATCTCAGTTTCTTGCCAGCCTCTCGGCCGTGCGGACATGTCTAGACTGCTTCAGGCAGGCGTTGAAAGGGTTGATATCGCCCTTGACGCTGTGACCGAGGGGCTTTTCGAAGGTGTAAAGGGTTTGTTGGCAGGGGGACCGTACAGTTGGACTCGACACTTCCGCGCTTTGAAAGAAGCTGTCGAAGTCTTCGGAGAAAACCATGTCACCACACATCTCATAGCGGGTCTAGGAGAAAGCGAAGACGAATTCATGAAGATGGTCCAGACGTGTATGGACCTAGGGGTCTACCCCGCCGTTTTCGCTTTCACCCCCATCGCAGGCACTGGATTGGCCGACCATCCCCCGCCCCCCTTGAGCTACTACAGAAGGCTCCAAGTCGCACACTATTTGGTGACGCAAAGGAAGAGTCGCTACGAAGAAATGAAGCTCAGTGATGGACGCCTCATTGACTTTGGCATTCCGAAGAACGAGCTTGCAAGCATCGTCAAGACAGGAGAACCTTTCAGGACCTCGGGGTGCCCAGGATGTAACAGGCCATTCTACAACGAGAGACCCGGCGGACCAATCTACAACTACGCGTGGGAACCATCCGACGCTGAGATCACAGAGATCAAGGAACTGCTTGGCCCGTAAATGCGCCTTGCCGCCTACTGTGGAAGGTTTTATATTTCTTAGCCTTCTAATCTGTTTCAGTGCCGAGAACTCTTCGAGGACCAACACAGACTCACGACAAGTTCAGAAGCTCCTCCGTATGAAGTGACTGCACATCTGGGCAGATTGGTGTTGTGGCTTGAGCCGGACGATCGAATTTGACAAAGACCACAAGGTTATCTTCAACGATTTTCGGAAAGTCAAACTAGGCGAACAAGCAGACCTGGTCTTCGCCGACCCGCCCTTTGGCATCGATTTCAAGGGAAACTTGCTGACCTATCACCGAAAGCCCGATGCGCTATCGTATGAGGAAGTCTGCAAAGAGGAATACCCCAGCTTCACCAAAAGCCTTCTAGAATGGTCTTGTGACACGCTCAAGGCTTCTGGGAGCATGTGGTTGCTTTCTGGTTGGAACAATCTAAAGACCGTCCTAGATGCGGTGGAAGAGTCAGCGTTCCATGTTCTCAACCACTGCATATGGAAATACCAATTCGGCGTCTACACGACAAGGCGGTTCACAACCTCCCACTACCACCTCCTGCTATTGGTCAAGGACGAGTCTAACTACACTTTCAACAAGCCCGAACACTACGCTGAAGACGTGTGGGATATCAAGAGGCCTTACCACCACGGCATCCGCACAGCAGGCAACGAGCTTCCAGACGAACTGGTGCAGAAATGCGTTGCCACCTCGTCGAACAAGGGGGATCTTGTCGTAGACCCGGTTCTGGGCTCGGGAACCACGATGAAAGTCTGCTTGCGCACAGAAAGAAGGTGCATAGGGATCGAGGTGAACCCAGCGCTAGAAGAGAGGATCAGAGCAAAACTGGGGTTCCACACTACTTAGGCTACTACCAGCGACTTCCTGCTGACAGCCATCTGTTCGATGCAGTCTTTTCAACAGGGCACGATTGAAAAAGACTGACTTCCTCCATTTATTAGCAACCTCCCACCAATATTGCGTGAACAAACGCAGGTCCTCCACACCTGTATTGTCATAGGAAAAGGAGGGGTTCGCTTGAGGCCGTTCAGTTTTGTTCATGTGGCTGATCTTCACCTCGGTTACGAGCAGTATAACCTAGCTGCACGGCGCGACGACTTCGACCAGGCTTTCCACGAGGTCGTCGAAAAGACAATCGAACTCAAACCTGAATTCATGGTGATAGCTGGCGACCTTTTCCACCACGCTAGACCACTGAACTTAACTCTGGAAAGAGCGATTCAGAACTTCAAGAGGCTGAAAGAAGCGGGCATTCAAGTCCTCGCGGTCGATGGATCGCACGATGCGGCCCCGAACGTGATAACTGGCACCATACTGAACCCGCTGGACACGGCTGGACTCGTCTATTACCTGCCCAGACATGAGAAGGCTTGTTGGAAGAACGAGAGCTGCTACGTCTACGGCATTCCAAACTTCAGGACCCGGCAGAGAACAGAGACGGAGCTGCCAGTCTTCTACGACATGAAGAAACCCAGCCCACATCTGGACATGTTCAACATCTTCGTCTTTCACATGATTCTTGAGATACCTGAAATCCTGAAGGGCCGCCCCGAGACTATGGCCGAAGCTTCTCCCCAATGCGTCCCAGACGGGTTCGACTACTACGCTGGCGGACACTTGCATACGCCTTGGCAGTTCCCGTTCAAGGGAGCCCTTCTCGTCTACAGCGGCTCAACAGAAACCGTCAGCTACGAAGACGCAAAGACCCAGAAAGGCTTCTACCACATCGAAGTCAACCAGACAGGTGAACCAGAAATAGACCGCATAGGACTGGAGACACCCAGACTCTTCAAAATCTTAGAAAGAGATTGCACGGGATACCCTCCGCAGAAGGTTGTCGAGCTGGCAGCCGAGATGATAAAGGAAGCCGACGAACCCGGAGCCGTACTCATACCAGTACTGAAGGGAACCCTTCCAGCGGAGTCAACGCGAAGAGAGATAGACCTAGCCAAGATCAGAGGCGCCGCCCAGAAAGCTCTAATCGTGCGACCATTTGTCTCAATGATGGAGAAAGGCATCCCCGAAGAGACGATCCGGTCAATCTTCGAAGGCGAAATGAAAGACCTCAAGACAAAGTCCTACGAGTACTTCATGCAGTTCTTCAAACAACGGCACAAAGATAGAGACGCCGAGAGAAACGCGCGCCTAGCTTTAAACCTGATCCAACTCCTTACGAAGGGAGACGAAGAAAAGGCTAGAACACTCCTGGAGGAGACCCTCAATGAAAATTAGGGACCTGAGGCTCGAGAACATCAGATCACACGCCAAAAGCTTGATCAACTTCTCAGACGGCTTCAACTGCCTTGTCGGCGGAGTTGGTGCAGGAAAGTCCAGCATCTTATATGCCATCGACTTTGCACTTTTTGGCGACCCCATCGGACGTACCTACGACTACCTTCTTCGGGAAGGAGCAGACTCTGGAAGAATCGTCCTCAAATTCGTCAGAGACGGAAAGGAATACACGGTGCAAAGAGTCCTCAAGCGGGAGGGCGAACACATAACCCAAGACACAAACCAGCTGAAGCTCTTCGAAAACGACAAGACCATCGCCGAGATGAAAAGTGAAGCCGTCGCAGAGCAGCTAAGGTCGGTGACAGGGATCGACAGAGAAATCTTCCGCGAGATAATATGGATCCAGCAAGAGCGGCTGAAAGACGTTCTGAATATGCCGCCCAGCGAAAGACAGAAACGGCTCGACCAGCTCTTCGGGCTCTCAGAATACGAAACTTCCTGGACGAACCTGCGTCCCGTAATCAGATGGTACGAGAGCGAAGCGAACTCACTCGAACGCGACCCCGACGTAGTCGGGCTCAACGAACTACAGGTCAAGTGCAGCGAAGCAGACAAAGACCTTGCAGCAACAGAAAGCGAGCTCGAAGACGCAACCGACCAACTTGCAGATGCAGAAAGGAAGCTAAAGGACGCAGCAACCCGGCTGGAAGAGCTGGAAACAATCAAGAGGAGGAACGAGGAGCTACGGCAGGAAGCGAGCCAAGTTCAGGCTGAAATCCTAGGCGCCGAGGCTACAGCTGCAAGACTCACTGAAGAAATCGAGAACCGAGCAGCCAGGATTGAAGAGCAGCAGGCCCGTCTGAACTCATTGAAGAGCCAAGAAGACTCGCAGAGAAGAAGACTCGCAGAGATCGGGCTGCCACTAGACCTTACAATCGACCACATTCGGTCACACGTTGAAGCTCTACAGAGACAGATTTCAGCCAACCTAGGAAGCGAGGAAAACCTCAAGAACGAGATCAAACGGTCCACTCAAAGAGTCTCCAACCTGCTGAAAGAGAACACTTGCCCACTGTGCCTCCAGACTCTCACATCAGACTACAAGGATCGGCTCATGAAGACCCTCTATCAAGACGCATCTGAGAACAACCAGAAGCTGAAAGAGATCGAGAATGATACCAGTGAACTGGAACGTGTTCGGGAGATAATCTTCTCAGTTGTGAACAGCCTTAGCACAACCCTAACAAGAACCGAGGAGATATCTAAGCAGAGGGAGACTGAAGAGAACCTGCTTCAGGATTCACAGAAAAAGCTTCAGGAGAGACACGAAGAGCAGAAGGCACTGCAAGCTAAGCTTGGAGGGCTCCAGTTACGAGTAAGTGAGGTCGATGTTGCAGCGCTTGAGCACGCGCGTGCACTTCGAGATAAAGCAAATGAACATTACCTGAGTTCAAGGTACAGAGCGCAGAACCTAGAGTCTCAGAAGAAAGAGATCCTAAAGAGACTTGAGACCCTCAAGGAACATCTGAACAACGCAAAGAGAAAAGCAACAAGACTAGGAAAGGTCAACAAGATCATGGAACTAGTTCAGGACATTCGCCAAGCCTACCAGAGCATAAGACCGAAGCTGAGAACTGAGTTCATAGCATACCTCGAAAGAGTCGTCCAACAAGTCCTCAACGAACTAACAGGAGCTGAGGGCCCTCTGATCTCACTAAGGATAGACGAGAACTACACACCGATAATAGAAGGCGAAGACAGGTACGAAAGAAGCACATCAAACCTTTCAGGCGGAGAAAGAACATTGCTGGCATTCGCGTACCGCCTAGGCGTTGGTCAGATGATAATGCAATGGAAGGTTGGGCACGGACTCCGAATGCTCCTTCTTGACGAACCAACCGAGAGCCTAGGAAGAGAAGACGGCTCCATAGACAGACTAGCTGAGTCTCTGTCACGACTGAAAACAGTTGAGCAGATCATAGCCGTTACCCACAGTGAAGCCTTCGCCGAGAAGGCGGACCACGTAATAAGGGTTGAGAAACGAGAAAACCAGAGTATGGCCTCCGTTGAACGTTGAGCCAGATAGATATCCTCGCTTTCTGGAAAACTGCGTGAAAGAGAAGCTCACTTTTCGCGATAGCCTAAGGACCTTAGTGGATTCTGAGCGAACCCTTGACAATAAAGGATAGATGTTCCCTCTTTTAGGGGTCTTCTTTGCACGTTGCAGGATGCAAGACAAACGTAATAGCACAGTTGGTGCGGAAGACAGAAACTAGTGTGTTTAGAGAGAGAGGTTTAAATCACCGTTCCGAACATATAGAGCACAGCAGATTGGAAACGTCGCTCACTCCGCGAAGTACAGTCTGAGTGAACTTCGCAAGTGGAGGACAATCATGAAGTAGCTGAGGGTGAGGTGTGAGAGAGTTGGCCAGAAACGTGATCTATATAGCGTCGACTGAGGAGCTCGCTGGCAAGAGCACCATTGCCATAGCGTTGGCTCTATTGGCCAGAAGCTTAGGCCACAAGGTAGGCTACTTCAAGCCTATCGGTTTGGAATCCTCACTGAGCGAAAGACGAGAAGCGCTGGACGAGGATGTCAAGACGGTCAGCACAATCCTCAACCTCAAGGGCGAAGCAAGTCTTGTCTCTCCCCTAACCCTAAAGAAGAACGATTTCCTAGAGGATTTAGGTAAACATGACCTCTCAGAATACGCCAGCAAGATCGCCGTCGCTTACAGAAGAGCCTCGGAGAGCAAGGACACAATGCTCATAGAAGGAGGATCCAACTTGTCAGTGGGATCCGTCCTAGGTTGCTCGGTGCCGAAGTTGGCCGCAGATTTTGGGGCGCGCATTCTTCTTATTGCGAGGTTCAAGAATGACTTCGTTGTGGACGAGATCCTCCAAGCTCAAGAGTACTGTTCGAGGTGGGGTGTCCCGCTGCTCGGCGTCATATTGAACCGTTTCCCCCAGAACACACTGGAGAGGGCCAACCATGTTATCAGGCCCCTCTTGGAGAAGAACGGGGTAAGGGTTCTGGGCGTCATCGCTGAAGACAGCGCTCTGAGCGCCCTAACAGTCAAAGATCTTCACCAAGTCATCGGCGGACGGGTCCTTGGGGGCAAGGACGGCATGGACAAGACCTTCCAGACTGTTCTTGTAGGCGCAATGACTCCGGAGAGCGCTATGAAATACTTCCGCGAGACGAAAGACGAACTCGTAATCACCGGAGGGGACAGGACTGACATCATCTTCGCAGCTCTTGAGGCTGGTATCGCAGCTCTGATCCTAACAGGCAACTTGTACCCAAACGTGAAGATCCTGCCCCGCGCGGATGATCTGACAGTCCCGATCATCTTGGTGCCATATGACACCTACACGACTTTACAGCTGATCCAGAGAATTGTTGGACGAATCAAGTCCAGTGACAGGAAGAGGATCAACCGAGCTAAGGCGCTCGTCAAAGAACATGTGGATTGGAAAACGATTCTGACAGGCTCCTCTGCATAGAATCTGCTGTCATCTTGGCGGAGAACAAGGAAGAATGCCTCTCAGACAGCCCATCGTCTGCGTTCTTGGCCACGTGGATACTGGGAAGACTCTCCTTCTAGATCAACTCCGGAAGAGTAGCGTACAAGCCAGAGAGGTCGGCGGTATGACCCAGCACATAGGCGCCAGCTTCTTCCCGGTCGAAACGCTCGAGGAGATAGCGGGCCCACTACTTCGAAGGCTTGGAGGTGAAGTTCGGATCCCGGGCCTCCTCGTGGTTGACACGCCTGGACACGAGGCGTTCGCGAACCTAAGGAGAAGAGGAGGCGGAGTAGCCGACATCGCGATACTTGTAGTCGACATACTGAAGGGTTTTGAGAACCAAACCTACGAGTCCCTAGAAATCTTAAAGTCCAGGAGAACCCCATTCCTCGTTGCAGCCAACAAGATTGACCGGATCTCGGGATGGAGGCCACAGGAAACTGCCTCTTTTACCCAGTCGCACAAGGCGCAAGACCCTTACGTTCAAAAGGACTTAGATGAACATCTCTATGTAGTCATGGGCAAGTTCTCAGAGATGGGGTTCAGAGCTGACCGGTTCGACAAGGTGACAGACTTCACTCGAACCATCGCGATCATCCCAACAAGCGCTAAGACTGGTGAAGGCATGACAGAGCTTGTGGCGGTTCTGACAGGGCTGACGCAGCAGTACCTAGGGGACAGACTTCAAACGACGCAGGGCCCTGCAAAAGGAACGGTCCTAGAGGTCAAGGAAGAAGTCGGGCTCGGAGTTACAGTAAACGTGATCACCTACGACGGGGTGCTTAGGCGCGGGGACACCGTTGTTCTGGGCGGGAAAAGCGGACCCATCATGACAAGCGTCAGAGCGCTTCTTCTGCCAAAACCCTTAGATGAAATCCGCGACCCGAGAGACAGGTTCTCATCAGTGGACGAGGTTCCAGCCGCCGCGGGTGTGAAAATCGCAGCTCCGAACCTCGACGACGCATTGGCCGGCGCTCCTCTCTACGCGGTTCCAACGAGAGAGGATCTAGAAAACTACATCAACGAAGTTGCACAAGAGGTCCAGAACATCCTTGTCTCCACAGATGTCAAGGGCGTGGTCCTGAAGGCAGATGCTCTTGGGTCATTGGAGGCGATAGCAGAAAGCTTGAGGAAGGAAGGCATTCCTCTCAGGTTGGCAGACGTCGGCGATGTTTCCAAGAGGGATGTGACCGAGGCATCTGTGGTGAAGGAGACCGAGCTGCTCTACGGCGTGGTGCTGGCTTTCAACGTCAAGGTTCTCCCGGACGCCGAAGCCGAGGCCAGTAGCAGCAAGGTCCCTGTCTTCCGGTTCAACGTGATCTACCACTTGATCGATGAGTACCTGAAATGGATGACAGCTGAGAAGGAAGGTCTGGAAAGAAGCGAGTTCGACCGTCTCATCAAACCTGCAAAGATAAAGGTTCTGCCGGGTTATGTCTTCAGAAGAGCGAAGCCAGCCATAGTAGGCGTCGAGATCCTCGCCGGCAGAATCAGACCCCGACTCCAGCTCCTGAACGAGGAGGGAAAAGAAATCGGTGAGATACTCCAGATACAAGACAGAGGTGAAGCGGTCTCCTCAGCAGAGCTGGGAAAGCAGGTTGCAGTCTCCATTGATAAGCCTGTGGTTGGGCGCCACCTTGGAGAAGGTGATATCCTACTCGTGAATGTGCCCGAACACCATGCCAAGAAGCTTCTCGCCAAGTTTCAGCAGAGGCTGAGCGCGGACGAGACTGAAGCTCTCACCGATCTAGTAACGATGATGAGGAAGACAAAACCCTTCTGGGCTTCCAGCTGACGGTCAGATCATCTTTTAGGCCGGGTCTAGGTCCAACCAGCCTCTAGCGGTCGCCTGAATGAGGAAGTGGTTTGCATGCAGTTCATAGCACTAGCCGCTTTAGCCAGCAAACGTCTCGTTCATTTCCGAGAACATGTCTACCTCACAAGGTGACACACGTAGCGAAACCTTTTTCTGCGGATTCCGCCTAGTGGGAGAATGTTTCGTCGAGGCAGGAACATGTTGTACAAAAAGATAGTGTTCAAAGGACCGAAAGAAGTTGCGATCGAGGAGAGCGACATCAAAAGCCCGTCTTCAGGCCAGATTCTTGTGAAGACTCTAGTCACTCTGGTAAGCACAGGCACCGAGTTGACGATGCTTAGCGGTGAAGTCCCGAAGGGATCAGTGTGGGACCAAATCACCAAGTACCCATTAACCCCAGGATACTCCAACTGCGGCATAGTCCAAGAAGTAGGCGAAGCTGTCAATGAGTTCAAAGTAGGTGACAGGCTCATGAGCAGTGCACCTCACGCTGAGTATGCGCTTGTAAGGGCAGACAGCGCCCTGAAGGCGCCTGAGTCCATTGCCTCCGAAGAAGCGACTTTTGGGACGTTGGCCGCAACAGTCATGAACAGTGTCAGACTGGCACACATAAAGCTGGGCGACTCCGTTGTGATCGTGGGCATGGGGATACTAGGCCAACTGGCAAGCCAGTTCTGCAGACTGTGTGGTGGATTCCCAGTCATCGCTGTGGACCTTTCCGAGACGAGGCTGGATGTGGCCAGAAAGCTGGGAGCTAATGTAACGTTGCGTTCGGACAGGGACGATGTTCCGGCGAAGATATCAGCTCTCACGAAGGGTAGGGGAGCTGACGTTGTCTTCGAGGCGACTGGTAGTCAGAACCTAGTCTCATGGGAACTAAGCCTCATCAGAAAGCAGGGCAGACTTATTCTGCTGAGCTCCCCGAGAGGACCGAGCACACTCGACTTTCACGATTACGTGAACTGGCCTAGCCGGATCATCGTGGGTACGCATGCCTCCAGCCATCCCACCTTCGAGACCCCGTACAATCCGTGGACCAGAAAGAGAAACATCGAGCTTTTCTTCGATCTTCTGAAGGCCGGCCTAGTCAACGTGAAGGACCTGATCACTGACAAGTACAGATGGACCGAAGCCCAAGCCGTCTACCGGAAACTCCTTGACCCCGTGGGAGAACGTCTGCAGGTCATGGGAGTGATCCTAGACTTTAGATAGCCTCCCATAGCGAAGCCCACAGTCAATATAGTGGATGATGTTGGCTTGCGCCTTCCTTGGCAACGGGGTCGTAAGCGGCATCGCTGTGGGACATAGGATGAACCCACCGCCTCGAGATCCTTCGCTTATCGCCTTCCTGACTTGCTGCTCTACGTCCCTTCTACTGCCAATCTCGAACAGCCTCTCTTCGATGTTGCCTATGAGAGTGATTTCTCTCCCAAGGATCGCCCTAGCCTCACTTAGCTCCACGTCACCGTCAGGAGGGGGCTCTAGGGGATCAATCGCGTCAATCCGCATTTCCTTGATGGAGTGTAGGACTTTCCTGACTTTGCCATGTGAATGAAGCCTGGCGTATCCCCCGTACTGGTGGAGCAGGTCAACCAAGTCAGAGTCGTACTTGACTACCAGACGGTCGAACTCTCTTGGGTGCAGGTAGGGCGGTACAACATACTCAGGACCAACTATCCTGTACAGAGTTGTGGCCCCCGAGCTGAGAATGTGTCTCAGATATTTGCATATCCTTTCCTGAAAGAAGCCCATGATCTCAATCACGAGTTTTCTCTGCCTCATGTAGAGCCCAAGGAACTTTGACAAGCCGAACAGTTCCACAGTCAAGCATAGAGCGTCTGGAATGTCGCCCAAGACGATACCTGATTCGGTGAGCTCCTTGTCCAACGCAAAGAAGGAGTCGACAGCTGGCTGCCAAGGCTCGTAAGGAATAGAGAGAATTCTCTTGGCATCCTCCTCGTCCTTGCAGAGGTGTTCAATCGTCCATGCAGTGTGAACGCCCTCATCTCGCCGGCTCAGAGAAGATACTGGACCCCTAGGAGTCCCGATCACGGTCCTAGTATACGTAGAACTTCCCTCCACCCGTTTTCTACGCTCAACAGTTCCGTCGTCAACCACGCCGTAGAAAAGCACGGGCCTAGTCTGTGGAGGCGTCCAGAAATGCATCTTGTCAGTCCTTCCTTCTGCGTATTCAAGAATCTGCACGTACTCTGGGAAGTTGCCTATCCAGCTGTCATAGAAGCCGTCGAACTCGTAGAGCGAGATGGGAACTCGATCCACAGACTCTCCCCGCAATGTGCCTAGGAGACGATCTCTGGAATTCAGCTTACCTCACCTGCACTATGGAGTTGCCTGCAAACTGATATGTGCTCCGTGCCAAGCCACTCAGAGGCTGATGTAGCCTGAACTGGCCCTAAGCTCTCTATCTGCGTTCAGATAAGAGTATCTGACTTGGCACTTTTGTTGTTGTTGCGGTGAAGAGACTGAGTCCAAGATCTGGTGTGGCTAGGCTTCCTGAGAGCAGACTCGTCACTCGGATGTGCAAATTGCTCCTATCAGGGTCTTCCTCCAGAAGTAACAAATACACCGACCATTACATAGTTCTACAATCCGTGCTATCAGTGAAGGAACATGTTCGAACTGGTGACCGTCGGGCACTTCTCAATTGACTTCATCAAATTGCCATGTAGAAGCATAACTAAACCTACTCTAGGCGGTCCACCGACGTATGTTTCCCTTGCAGCAAAGAACCTGGGCACAGAAGTCTCTGTGATCTCAAAAGTCGGGAAAGATTTCCCACCGAAATGGTCCAAATGGTTAAGAAAGCAGGGCGTCGACCTCTCAGGGTTGACCAAGGTTGAGAGTGACCTTACGACAAGTTACGTTTTGGACTACAGTGAAGGAGGCGAGCGCCGTCTTTTCCTCAGAAACAAGGCGCCCATGATCGCTGGCAATGATATACCTGACTCATTCGAAGCAAGGGCAGTACACATTGCACCCATAGCGAACGAAGTCACAAACCATGTAGTCTCAAAGATACGGGAACGAGCAAGCGTGGTTTCGATGGACCCACAAGGCTTTCTGCGCCATTTCAAAGAGAACGGGGAGGTTTACATTCAGCCTATAGAGAACTTGCGGATCTTGGCGCAGGTCGACATATACAAGGCTTCGCTAGCAGAGACTAGAGCTCTTGCTGCGAAGACTGATCTGCCACAAGCCATCAAGGCAGTCAGCAGACAGGGAGTCAAGATCGTAATCGTAACCCGGGGAACAGAAGGCTCCACCCTATATGCTGGAGGTAAAGTCCATTTGATTCCGCCAGCAAAACCACGAGTTGTCGCCGACACAACGGGCTCCGGCGACGTCTTCATAGGGGCCTTCTTGGCCGAGTACATTCGAGAGAAAGACCCGTTGTGGTGTGCATCTGTAGGTTCGGCAGCCGCCTCTCTAGTCATTGAGAAGATCGGCCCAAGAGGCTTCGGCTCAACTAAGGAAGTCTATGACCGTGCCGCTCAAGTCCACGACAGGATCATTTGAACATGGCTATCGCCTTCAATCCACGTCAGCCTGGGCGGAAGACGGAAACGTCTTTAAGGCAAAGCCGATATACGTACACCTACGGTTCAAGGCCAAGGTCGCCTAGTGGTAGTCCAGATGGGCAAGGTATCAAAAGGAGTGAAATGCAGCGTCGAAGGATGCGGGAAAGAAGCAGCACGCTCACTGCCCGTCGACAAAGTCACTTCTGCTGGATTAAAGGTGCAAAGCACAAGACGGGCTTACCTATGCAGGGACCATTACAAGTCGTTCAAGAAGGCAACCAAGGGAGAGAAGATGGTCGAGCAGTGGCGGTACCGCGCTTGACCGTCCTGCAGTTCAAAGCATCCCCTTGTCCTTAACCACCCCCTCCCTCTGCCTTCACAGACCGTTTAAATAAGCCGCGTCAGGAGCTTCCCATAGATACCACAGAGAGCAACCGCAGTGGCGACAGGAGGATAAACGGGTGGAGTTCCTTGTCCTCGCTTCCCGTTATGTGAAGCAGCCCGAACGTGAAAGAATCGTAATGCAAGCGGTCATAGAGGCTGCAGAAGCTGCAGGAATCGAACGCGTAGTTAGGAGAAGGGGAAACGTCTACAGCACAGGCGTGTATGTGAACGACGGAAGATCAAAGCGTCTGCTCTACAATGATTGGGAGAAAAACTGGGACCAGAGAAAGATATTCGACAGCATAATGGCGTCCATCCGATTCTCTCCAGTTCTGAACCAGAAGCACCAACTCATTCTGATGTTGTCTTAAGGTACCATTCTCTAGCCCAGTCAGAAAGGCGTTACCTCGAGGGAGCCTACTCGGTAGGGAATGCCCCCTCATGGAAGGTAACCTTTATCTCTTGAACAGCATAAGTCTGTTAGCGTCTCCATTCGATCGGTGTCTGCGCCTTGAGGATACTTCAACTTCACTCCGACTTCATTGAGTACAGGCCAGTTGAGAAAGAGATACCTTCAGCAGAAGAGTGCGAACGGAAGCTAAGCCGCGTAGAGGATCTAGTTGTGCTTTTCGCATGCGTCGAGAAGGGTGACACCGAAGAAGCCGCGCATAGGGCTTTAGACGAACTGAGAGAAGACCTAGAAAGGTTGAAGACCAACAGGATTCTGATATACCCTTACGCGCACTTGAGTAGCAACCTGGCAAGCCCCGCTGATGCCTTGAAAGTCCTTAAGGAGATGGAGAGCTACTCGAAGGAGTCTGGGATTGAAACCTACCGGGCGCCTTTCGGCTGGTGTAAGGAGTTCTCCATCTCCATAAAAGGTCACCCATTGGCAGAACAGTTCAGAACAATAGTCGTCGGAGAAGAGAAGAAGGCTGAAGTCGTCTCGAAGGCACTTGAGGCAGAGGAGAAGATCAGATCCAGTTGGTTCATCCTTCAGCCGGACGGACAAATGATCCCTGTCACCGAGTTCGACTTTACGGACTGCGAGAACCTCAGGAAGCTCGCGAACTACGAGATCTCTAAGGTTAGAGCAGTCCAGCAGATCCCGCCTCACGTGAGCTTGATGAGAAAGCTGGAACTTGTCGACTACGAGCCTGCAACTGATTCTGGTAACTTCAGATGGTACCCCAAGGGCAGGCTACTAAAATCGTTACTGGAGCAGTTTGTCACAGAGAAGGTTGTCGCCTATGGAGGTATGGAGGTTGAGACTCCCATTATGTACGATCTACAACACCCCAGCCTAGCAAGTTACCTTCACAGGTTCCCAGCTAGACAGTACACTATCAAATCGGACGACAAGGAGTTCTTCTTAAGGTTCAGTGCCTGCTTTGGGCAGTTTCTTATGGTTCACGACGCCCAGTTCTCATACAGGCAGCTTCCCTTAAAGATCTATGAGCTGACGAGGTACAGCTTCAGAAGGGAGAAGAGCGGCGAACTTGTCGGGATCAGAAGGCTCAGAGGCTTCACGATGCCAGACGTTCACGCAATGTGCGCTGACCTGGACCAGGCCAAGGACGAGTTCGTCAAAAGGTTTAGGCTGGGCGAAGAGACGCTGGAAGGATTCGAGTTTACCAAGAACGACTATGAGCTTGCTGTGAGATTCACCAAGGAGTTCTACCAAGACAACAAGGAGTTCATAGTCTCATTGGTAAGGCTATTCGGCAAGCCTGCTCTTGTGGAGATGTGGGATGAGCGGTTCTTCTACTTCGTTCTCAAATGGGAGTTCAACTTTGTGGACAACTTGGACAAGGCTTCCGCTTTGTCTACAGACCAGATAGATATCGAGAACGCGGAAAGGTACGGCATCACGTACGTTGATGAGAAAGGAGAGAGAAGATACCCGTTGATTCTACATTGTTCGCCAAGCGGAGCGATAGAAAGAGATCTTTACGCCATGCTAGAGAAAGCTTTCCTAGACCAGAAGAAAGGCAAGGCTCCGATGTTCCCGTTGTGGCTTTCGCCGACGCAGGTTAGAGTGATTCCCATATCTGAGAGCTTCTTCACCGAGGCAGAGAGAACTGCTGAGGAAATCTCCAGACATGGCATCCGCGCCGATTGGGACGACAGGTCCTTAACGATGCAAAGGAAAGTGAGAGAGGCGGAGACCGAATGGGTCCCGTACGTCGTCGCGCTAGGGCAGAAGGAGATCGAATCAGGAATCCTCGCAGTTAGAGATCGCCAACTCTCCAGTGCTGGCAAGGCTGGAAACATAAGGAAGATGAAGCTTGAAGAGCTTGTTGCCGAGGTAAAGGAAATAACAAAGGACAAGCCGTTCAAGCCGCTGACTATTCCGACTTCTCTTTCAAAGAGACCCCGATTCTACGGATGACGCACCTGTCTCAAAGGCTGAACATCGACAGACATATATCTTGTTATGAGCAAGAATGGGTCAAAGTGTGGTGTGCTCCCTTGTCGGAGAAGGAACTCTTGGTCTATATCGACGGCAACTACCTTCCCAAGTCTGAAGCGAAGGTCTCTGTTTTCGACCATGGGCTCCTCTATGGCGACGGCGTTTTCGAAGGTATCCGATCCTATGACGGCGTAGCCTTTAAACTTAGAGAGCACATAGACCGTCTTTACCGTTCGGCGCGCGCAATCATGCTTGAGATTCCGTTGACAAAAGAAGAGATGACTCAGGCTTTTCTGGAAACCCTTCGAAAAAACAACCTGCCTAACGCTTACGTTCGGCTAGTGGTCACAAGAGGAGTCGGGGATCTGGGCTTGGACCCCAAGAAGTGCCCGAAACCATCTGTGATCATATTGCCAGTACAGATTCTGAAGCTCTATGACGAGAAGAAGCGAAGAGAAGGCATGAGCCTGGTCGTGGCATGGGTTAGACGGGATCCTGTGGACGCGACAACCCACGAGATCAAATCTCTGAACTACTTGAACAGCATCCTTGCCAAAATCGAAGCAAACAACGCAGGCGCGGACGAAGCGATAATCTTGGACAGACAAGGTTATATCAGCGAAGCGACCTCAGAAAACATCTTCATAGTGAAAGATCGCACGTTGCTAACCCCTCAAGCTTCATCCGGTCCATTGCCGGGAATTACCGCAAACATAGTTAAGGAGCTGGCCAGGAAAATCGGCTACTCAGTGGTCGAGCGGAACATCACGATCGCTGAGCTCTACGCTAGTGACGAAGCGTTCTTGACCGGAACGGGCGCAGAGATCATGCCGATAAGGGAAGTGAATAAGCGCCAGATAGGTGAGGGCAGAATCGGACCAGTCACAGAAAGGCTCTGGGGAGAGTTCAGCAAGATAGTCAAAGACTCGAAACACGGAACACCAATCTGGTAACGGAAATGCGGGTCCTACTCTTAGCAGATGAAGAGATAGAGCTCTTGCTCTCGATGAAGGAGGTTATGGAAGCTGTCGAGACTGCCTTCGCAGAGAAGGGCTTGGGGCACGCACAGATGCCTGCAAAACAATACCTCTTCTATAAAAGGCACAATGGCGACCTAAGGTCGATGCCTAGCTACCTCGAACGCCTAGACTTATCCGCTGTCAAAGTTGTCAGCGTCCACCCCGACAACCCAGCTAGATACAACCTGCCAACCGTGATGGCAACAATAGTCCTAATAGATCCCAAGTGCGGCGTACCATTGGCCATAATGGGCGGCACAACTATCACGGCGATGAGGACAGGTGCGGCTGGCGGAATAGCTGCGAAGTATCTTGCATGTAAGGGCTCAGAAG